>Ga0208741_10000173_pt1 | contig 35821 bp, 25 predicted proteins | sample CryBogCBE03Jun09_FD_184576 | JGI IMG/M metagenome (GOLD analysis project Ga0208741, IMG submission 184576) | Freshwater microbial communities from Crystal Bog, Wisconsin, USA - CBE03Jun09 (SPAdes) | ecosystem: Environmental > Aquatic > Freshwater > Lake | place: Crystal Bog, Wisconsin, USA...
GGAACTAGTCCGTAAATTACCAATTCATTCTGTTGAGTAAATGGTGCTACAAAATTAGAAACAGATGTTGTTAATGTTATTGTATTCAACGATACATCAGCAATTTGATAGAAGCCTGCCAAATTAGCTACTTGTGCTAATCCTATGTAATCTCCCGATTTAAGAGGTACAATATTCTCGCACGTAATTATCAATATTTTGTTAGCATAGGTAACATCAGTTACTCTAATTTTTAAATCTGTAAATCTATAAACATTCCACCCTGCATTATCAAAAGCTACCCAAACATATTGGCCGTTTGACAATGTGGATATATTATAAGAAGTAATATCAGATAAATGTCCTAGACTAATAGTTACGTCAGTTTTATCTACATAACCTGCACTTCGCAATAGAGGCATTGGATTTTTTAGTACAGGGAAAGGAGTAGAATTATATCCTAGTGGCTTAACATATAGATCGTTAGGAGTTTTTTGTAAGATAAAACTATTAAGAGTATTATCAACTCTCGATGTTAAAACAAACCCTTGAGGATTATTTTTAACTTCAGACTGAGTTATTACTATTTCTAAATCTTCAAATGCGTTGGCAGCGCCGTAACGGCCTACACGTAATGCCCACTCTTCGTAGAATGTTAAACTTTCTTTTCTATCTGCTGTTAGAACACCGAATAGATGATTTAAAACATTTTGTGTTCCTTTGTCTCGGATCATACCTTGATAAAATTTAAATTCACTAACTGAATCTTGAATAATATTGTCAAGATATTGACGTTTTTGGTATCCAACTAAATGCTGTGCTAGTGTCTGTTGTGCTGTATCAACACTATCAACATCAAGGCTGTAAAAATCTGCAAACTGGGTTGCAATATTTGTCCAGTTAGGCAATATTTGAGGATTAGGTTTTTTAGATAATTGAGACCAACTAGATGCTACAAAGGACGCTGTTCCTGCTGTAAATGTAATAGAGCTATAATAGTTTCCTTGATAGTTAATAATATCTCCCATATTATAATCTTGCCAAGGTTGCCATACTGCTATCTGTGCTTGATCAAATATAAATCCAGGAATGTCTAGTCCGCCGTACCATCCATTGGTTAAATATCCTGAAACTTTAATTCTGTCTCGTTTGTAGCCACTAGGTGGATTGTAGATCACATCATTAAACATGTCAACATTGTTAATAATAATAACATGTTCATTTTGTATCAAATAGAAACTTGCACAGTATATGCCATCTGATGTTCGAGGACTGTAACTAATAGTGTTACCTTCTCTATAACTATCTAATTGACTTGGCTGTAACGGAGTTCCGTCAACTTTAAAAAATTCGTAATTGTTAAACGGATTACTGATATCATCAACTACAGTTAATTTAGTTGTAAATGTAATACCGTTAGCAGATGGACTCAAACTTATAACTCCGGCGCCAACATTGCTTAATCCAGGTAATGCTGTCCAATTTGCAAATTCAAAAATATTAGTTGTTGGCAAATTGTAAGATGCGCTGTAATATTCGCCATTATATTTTACTACTGATCCGTAAGGGTATGCTTGGTTGGGCAACCATTCACTCCAAGTATTTTGACCACTTGACCAATTCTGTGTTGTCCAGAACATAAATTCTTTTGCGCTAGTTGACCAATTCGCCACTGATGCTAAATTGTTGTTAAATGTATCAAATATAAAACCTTGAGACATTAACCACTGTTCGTAACCTAGTAAAAAGTCAACAACATCCTGGACTGAGGATAAGACTGTTCCGTATGGAAAATTAATCGTGGTTGAACGATCCCACGTTGTTCTAAATATTGCATCAACTCCGCCTACTAAAGGCAATGAGGTTAGTGCAACCACAGTAGCTATGTCAAATGTAGCTTCTGAAGTAAACGTAGATGTCGCTCTGTAATAAGTACTTCCGTTTTTAATTACTTGTCCAGTAATGTATTGTTGATTAGGAGTCCATGTAACATAACTTTCAGAAATTCCACCAACTTTAACTAAGGTTCCGCCTGGATATGATTGATAGGCTTTAAAGTATGGTTGTGTTTTACTATAACCTTTTATTTCGTATCCATTGGCTATACGTGTAATAATTACACCGCTATAGGTTAATTTTTGTGTTGGGCTAGATGTATTTAAAAATACAGTATAGTCTTCTGATGGGATGAAGACACTGCCGGTAGCTAATGGCGTTTTACTTTCTAGTAATAAATTAAACTGATTTTGATTAGTAAATGCACCAACACGATAACTTAATTGTGGAGTTATATTTTCTAAATCAGATTTGTATGCGTTATACGATACTAAGTTATTACTGAATACATAATTTAAAATTAAATCAATTACATAATTAACAATACCTGCGGTTTGTACTCGAGTTTTACTAGAATACACACTTGGCAATACAATATCCTTTGGTCTAATATGTAAACCTGTTTCGGTATAGATCAATTGGCCAGCTAGGTTTTTAGATATTCTCGATCTGTCAAGAAGTACACCAAAAGATTTGGCAGGATTTAATAACATCGCTGTTATTAACACGCTGAATGGGAAATAACTACTTCTGCGCCAGGTAGCTTCAACCGGACCTATATCACCAAACACATAATTACCGCTAGTATTGGTAACAATCACACCATTTGCTAATCCACAATCTAAAGGACTAACCAGTAGACCTTCCTCATTAACTGGCAGGTGATCTAGTAAAAATGGTCTTATATATTTTGTTAATGTCACTGCCGGAACGCCGGGTTCTCTTACAACACCGTTAGCAATATCTTTCCACATGATTAAATTATCACTGGTATAGGGTGCAGGACCATATACACTAACCCACCAATTAGGACAAATACTAAAACCTAACATTTCCCAAGGACACAAATTAGGACGGTCAGTATCTAACATATATCGATAAATTCCTCTCCAATATCCCGGAATGGCGGTACCATCTGGAGCGGTATCAGCAGAATAGTTATAGGTAAGAGGATTGCTTCTATCGTAAGTCAATGGTAATGAAAAATCAACTCCTACAAGACTTGACCATTTATAAAAACTTGGAGCAAGTACTTGATTAAATTCTGCTAAACTGTAATCACTAGATCTAGAGTAACCTGGTATAACATCGTGGATATCAAAAATCGTTGAGTCATACTTAACTTTAATATTATTAAAAATTCTAGTTTCTAATTCTAAAATTAGTGCATCTCTATAGTCACCATATGCTAATAACTGACTACCATCGTGTCCTTGTATCATCACTCGAGGAGTTACTAGAGTGGTATCGGTGTATATCTGTGGAGTATACGCTGGCCAAATTCCTAATTTAGTAGGAGTAGCTGGTACAAAACAACCATCGGTTGAGTCATATTCAACTGTTGTAATAGTATCACCTGTTAACAGTTTTACTGAAGAATCTATTACAACCATTGCCTGATTACTAAATGTATAATCTCTTCCATGAATCAGTTGTGTTTTTACCCCATTAGATGTCCAATATACTCCAACTGCTTTATTTGATAACGTATCTAAACTAAACACTGTAGACAATGGGTAAGTTCTAATTCTATAATCAACAACTGCTAAATTTGTCGTAATATTAGCACCGTATGGTACCATGTCGCTGAAATAGTACGGAGCAGTATTTGGTTTGTTTGCATTTATTTTTTGTAAGACTAGATCTGTAATAGTTGCAGGATCACCATCGACTCCTAAAGAACTTGCAGTTACAATAAAGTTTCTTTTAAATGTTCCATAGTCGTCTCTGCTAGTTTCAATAGCCTTGACGATGTTGTTTGACTCAGAAGTTATATGATATATTCCAAGACTCAATGGTCCACTATGTTGTACAAATTTAGTGCCGTACTGCGTAATGTTACCAATATCACGAATATTTGCTGTTGAGCTATCTATATTTTCTACAATAGAATTTAAATGTGCAGAAACTTCGCCTAGCGTAAATGTACCTATCGCATCATTTAAAGGATTATTTTGTAAATTTAACGGAATTTCGTAGAACCCATTACTATTAATAGGTTGTGCCGCAAATGTTCTAATAGTCAGAACATCTGTTAGCAATATAGGAGTGTTTAATACTATTTTATAGTGTACTGAGTCTGCTGTAACAGAATAATGTGTACTATTTAAAAATACACCGTTAATATAAACTTTAATTGATAAATCTGAAAGATTAGTAATGTCATCAAATATATCGATACTGAAATTATTAGTTAATCCAGAATTTTTATAAATTCTAACACCTGCTTGTACATGTTTTGTTTTGCAGATTTGCCAACCGTTAACATACACAGTATTACCACCGTAATCTAATGTAGACAAATACCCAACATCAACTGCTTTTGTTAACACAGAAGTTGAAGTCTTATATTGAAATACATCTGTTGCAAGAGTAAAGTCAAAAACAATATCTCCAATATTACTAACATTCTGATAGCTTAATGGAAATCCTAATACAGTATCGTTAGAACCTGTTCCAACTTTATAAGAAAATATAGTAGTTCCTAAAAATGTTGAACCGTTATAAACAGAAGTATCACTATAACTAATTCCACTACTATCTACAACATCAAACAATGGGGGTTGGTTAGTTGTTAATTTTTGTTGCCCGACTATCCAGGTTGACCCATTATACCAATATGTTTTACTTTGATTAATTTTACCTTGCAAAATAGTGGTTGTTTGATTAAATGTCGGAACAGCAACTTCTACCAATCGAATTTGTCGACGACCTTGAATATTAACAAATGTAACTTTGTAGATGTTATTTTTTACAAGAGGATCTAGATCAGCTGTAAAAATTACATTCATACCTTCAGATAATTGAACGCCGTCAATATTATAACCCAATGAACCTTCAACTGATAAAAATGCATTTGAAGTAAAAGTATCGATTAAATCTACATCATCTATTGCAGTTGTTCCAAAATTAAATAATTTCAAATCTGCTTCAAATTCTATAATAGGTCTAACTGCTCGAGCAGATTGATCTAATGACGGTGTATCACCGTTTGCAACAATAGATGCATTTATAACATCTTTGTGAAACCATCTGTTGTATCGTGCCCATGGATTATGATCTCGACTGGCTCTATTAACTACAATATAGTCAGGGGTTGATGCAAATCCCGATGCATCACTAAATGGTTCAGCATCAAACGGTATTGAATCAAATTGGATTTGTTCGCTACTTGTATAGGGATTTACTATTTCTAAAATACTTGTAGGTATTAATTTAATAGAAGAGCCTACACCTTCAACATAGTATGTACCAGTAGCGTACAATTCTGGAGTAACGTTTCCTGAAAATGCAACTTTCATTCCGTTGCTTAAAGAGATACCGCTGGTAAGAGTGTACGTATTTTTTCCAAGAATATCAGATGTAACATTTAAACTTGATGCACTATTAATATCAAAAATTTCAATAACGCCACCTAAGTTAATATCTGTTTCGCTTTGATAAAATAATACAGACGGTGCATTGTTTGGAACTGTAAATGTAATGTTTCCAAGTTCGACACCATTAGAACTTATACCTGAAATATTATAGCGATTACGAATATCAACAGATCGAGCCGTCATGAAACTAAATGGATTGCCGGGACTGTTGATCTTAAAAGTATATGTTTGTCCTCTATACAATTTTAAAGTAGGATTTAAAGTTAGACCGTCTGGGGTAAACAAATATTCATTGGTATTTCCTTCAGATTGTATTTCTACTGTGTATGTACTTGCTACATTTGTAGACTGACCATGAATTGTAATAATATCAGGACCGTAAGGCAACCAATAATAATTCTGAAAATTAACAAATTTATCCCAGTCAATGTGCGGATCCCAAGAATACATTTCTTGAGTGTTTAGACGAGCATGGTTAGCAGTATTACCACCAAACACATTTAATTGATTTATATAATCAATGTAATCTTTAAAAAACGTTACATTACCTAATACATCCTGGACAACCATTCCAGGTTCTAGTTGATAATTTTGGCGTGTTTGATCGGCAGCCTGCACATAAACATCTTCACCAGTGGCGGCTTTTGCATTTTCGCGTCCAATAAATCCGCTAGTTTTTGTAACTGTACCTTTTTGATACAGCTGATCAATTGTTGATTGAAGGAATTTTTTGTTAGCTGAAGTTTGATAAAAGTCAGGTAAAAAGTTTACACTTAGCCCTGCTCCAGTTGGGATATTACTATTAGCCATTAACTATTTGCCCCGTAATTTGCGCTGGTTATTTGTTGGTTGCTTGCCGCAGTTGCTAGTGCGGCGCCTGTTACTGTTTTAAGATTAGTTGGTGTTAATCCGGATACAACACGTATGTTGTTAGCCGTAGCACAACTCAAAAATATTGAATTGCTAGGGCATTGTATTTCAAATAGACTTCCAAAATATTGTCCTGTCTGTGTTGGTACAATTACAAACGCAATAATATCAGGTGCTAGTTTTTGCATTACGTAAGTTGACAACTCTGTAAAATAGAATGTATCTCCAAAGTCCCAGTTAGTTAACGCAAAGAATTGATTTATTGCAATAACAATTCTTGAAATGACATTTGCACTTGATGCTGTAGAACTAGGATTTATCATCACTTCAAATGTTGCTTGCAAACTTGGATCAGCCTGTGCTCCAAATAACAATACATAATTTACAGGATGATAAACAATTTCATCGCTGATAGATTTAATTAAATTTAAACTAGGCGACAATAATGTATTCAATTCGTCCGAGCTTGGAGGAAGAGGTTGACTACCATCATTAAGAGCACCATTGATTATCCATTGTCTAAATGAAGTATCATAGTCTTGTGTTAGTATGTATACATCCATTATATTGCTTGAACCTGGATCAATGCGACTGTCGTAGTCTGCACTATGAGTATATTGGAATCGTAAATTGCTTCTTCCAGCGTATACTTTATAATCTAGAGTCGGATTCAATGCTCCGTTAAGATATTGTTCAACTGTTTGTGTATCTACAAAATAAAAGTATTGACCGTTGGTCCATTTTGTCAAAGGATAAACAGAATTATATGTTGACAGTATGATTACTGGGCCATTAGCTGAATCGTTAGTAACATATTTGTAGTCTTCCTGTCCTAGAGATATTTCATATTTTTGTTCTACAACATATCTAGTTAACGGTTCTACGTCAACTGTTGGATATACAATGTCAGTAAACATCTGTGGATTATCAACTACACCCGAATCTGTAGGATCTGAGAATGTTATAACAATTTTTTTAGGATCAATATAACCGTCTTGACCAATGTACTCGCTAACAATTTGCCAATTATAGTTAACACTAAATGAATTGTTAGAAGGATATGGTTGCGTATTAATATTTAGAATTTTTACAGTATCGGAAATAGTATTGCTTGAAATGGTGTCATAAATTTTAGTATTACCATTAAAATAAAAAGTAAGTTCAGCATCACTTTCAAATACATATCTTAAAGCTCGTGTTGTAATTGTATATGTTTCTGTATCAGTGGTGAACAATAAAAACCAACTAGCATCTCTTTGAGTGCTGGTTGTATCACCTTGATAATCTAAACTAAATCCGCCAGATGAATTAACATTGTTTTCAAATACAATTTGCCAGCTTTGAGTTGGTGCATCATAACGTAATCCAAAAGATGCGTTTGCTAACACTAAATCAATTATCTGAGTCTGAACACTAGATAACAATGATGTAGAAAATTCCGGAATAATTGATATCAGTTGTGAATTAGCTGGAACTGCTTTACTTAACACAATAGGGCCTGCTCCTGAAGCAAGCACACCAGTATTGTTTGCTGTACCATCTCCCGATACACTGATTACTCTTGCCCAAATATAAGACATTCCGCCTGGTGGTATAATTCCCGATGCTGGAATATTAGCCAATGAGTTGTTTGCATTAGTGTTAAAGTACTTGCCTGATGGTGCTACAAATTTAATAGTTGCGCCTTGCGTTATATAAATTAAATCAGTTGAAGTGTATCCTGGACCAATTTTTTGTGGTGAGCCGTCTGAAATGTTCTGTACATATCCTGTTGATTGATTGCTATCCGATGTTACGCTGTTCCATGATACTGTCAACCCCGGAGCAATGACATTTAAGAAATTTTGATAATAAAAATTTCGAACATTTGGATCTTCAAGTATAGGCTGGACAACATTATTAATTACACCCTGTATATCAAGCTGTGTTACATAGGTAAAAGTTGTACCAGTTTCGTACACTTGTTGGTATATAATACCGTCATCGGCAAATAGATTTGTTGTGCTATATTTGCCAGTAGGATCAGTTAGATCAAAATAACGACTGATACCACTACTAGATCTGTTTATCGATTTTACTTTTAAAACTTGAAGATTTGCACTAAGAGGACTGATATTATAATCCTCACCTGTGATCATTCTGTTTTGTGTATAATAAGTTTGAGGTGCGTTTTGCTGAACGCTGGCATTTGATTCAGATGCCGTGGCGTTAATTACCGAGCTAGCTAAGTTTAATGTAACCGTTAGTGTTTCAGTTGTATTGTTAGCAGATACATAAGGAATATTAATTGATACACTGGTGATATCACTAGGATTAATTATGTAGGTTGATCCAACACTCACACGGTAATAGACTCTAAAATTACCTAATGGTAGTTGTCCAAATGTGCCGTCTGCAAAATTCAATGTTATTGAATCATTTGCTTGAGTAGTAACGCTGTAAATAGTTTGAATATTTTCATTTAAACTATTATAGATAATATTGTTTCCAGTCAATGCAGGAACTTGTTTCCATAACACACTTTCATTGCCATTTTTATCTAATTGCCATACCCATATATCTGTATTGTTAATATTGTGTGATGCTAGATTAATAGTTTCATTACTGCTAGGATTAGTAACTGTAAAAGAACCTTGATTCAATGTACCTTGTGTAAAATTAAAAAAGAAACCAGTACCTGCACTACCCGCACCATACCCGTCATCTTTGTATATACAGGCTACTTGGTTACTTGACTTAGGTGGCTCTTCATATATGTAACTTTCACCATTAAAAGTAGTGCTAGTAACTTCAAACGGCATCGATTGGCCAGCTACTGTTTTAGTAAAGGCATATATCGGAATACTAGTAGTGTTTGAATTAAATCTATACTGAGCTGTCGGTACGTTATAAATTGTTGATTGATCTAAAGGTGTTCCAAATTGTTGCTGTTGTGGGAACGCCGCATTTAATATTTTAATAAACTGATCGTGCCAATTATGATTACTAGGATCATTCCAAGAAACAATTTGTCCTGATAAATTTAGTCCGTTACTGTCAATAACATTTTCAGTTGTACTTACTGTGCTGAATTTCAATAGCCCAGTTGCGGCTTGATTTCTGTTGGCATTGTAGCCAACTAATCGTGCTAGTCTTAAAATACTATCACGACGTTCGGCTGTTTCTAAAAAGTTTTCACGAGCATTTAAGTCAACACGGAAAGCTATGCTTTGGCCCACGAACGCAATAAGGTCGATTAGGGCAAGGTATTCGCTAGACTCGATATAATCGTTAAAATCTTCTGGGAAATTAGTACGGATATAATCAATCATTGTGCGACGCAAGTTATCAAAATCATAACTTGTGAAGTCTGCGTTTTTAAATGATTGGTATACTTTTTGCCAATCTTCAGCTAATAAAAGATTATTCTGTCTGCTTGTTGAACTCATGATTTGTCCTAATAAGTGTATTTATTAGATAAAATTATGTGCGTATTTTATAAAGTTAGCGTAGAAGATGACAATCCATTAGATTGATCAAACTTTAATTGTAGGTTTTCTTGCAGGTTATACGGGGTAAATTTTAAAGAAAACTCTACTTGTAATCCATTATCATATTGTGTAATTGTCACATTACTTGCCTGTACCCTAGGATCAGCATTAACAATCGCTTCAACATTTTGTGTAATAAGAGATTGTATTTGTGGAGTTAACGGTTCAAACAGCAAGTCCCAAATGATACAACCTATCGTAGGTTGCATTAATCGTTCTCCCTGACGAACGTAAAAACTATTGAGCAAATCTTGTTTGATTAACTCAAAATCGTATAGTTTAAAATTTTGAGTAGTGGTATTTACTGTACTAAAACCTTTGTAAATTTGTGTAACTGGTTGAGATAATGCATTTTGACCTGTAATAGTAATGTTATTGTATAGTGTAGTAGGCATGCTTGCTCCTTATTGTTGCGCCTGTGGTGGAGGCGGTGGATTAAATGTATCTGTTTTAGTTGTATAATTTTTCCATAATTCAGGAATAGCAATACCAACAAATGATTGAGATAGTTGAGTTGGAATGACAGCAGCCACTACCTTTCCAGAATTTTTAACTGGTATTGCAGGAGGTGCATTAGCAACTATATCGGTAGATATCGGATTAAAAGAAGGCGGCATTAAATTTTCATGATGCGGGTAAGGTTCCATTGTCGGAACCCTTAACATTATGCTAGTGATACTTGCACCAGAGGAGGGCAAAGGATTTCTAAATGTAGGTAATGCGGATGGTAATGTCGCCTGTACAGCAGATCCTGCCGATGCTGCCGCAACACTGCTATTCATGTAGATCTTTGCGGCAGTTTCTACATGATTAAGAGTTGAAAGAATATTTGTAGTGGCACCTGACGTAAAATTATTATTGCCCTTAGTTTTTAAATCAAATGCAAGTGCCGTAGTCAGTTGAGTTCCGCCGTTCACTAAGATAGATAAATCATGTTGGAATGAAAGATGGCTAGTGCCAACCACTGATTCGTCTTTTGTACCACCAACACTTATTTTATTATTTCCTGTAACTAAAACTGTTTTGTTGCCAACTACTTCTGTTTGATGGTTGCCAGTTGCTTTAACATTAATATTTCTTACAGCTTCCATATTAATGTCTCGTCCTGCATAAAAATTCATATCATTTTCTGTGTGTACGCTAATACTGTCTTTTGCATAGATATCTATTTTACCATTACTGGTTAATTCTATCCAGGTAGTACCTTTACCATTACCTATATAAATTAAATCTTCACTGTTATGCAACAATATTTGATGACCAGTACGGGTGCGAATACGCACTAGTTCGTTATGAGGTATACCTGGATTTCCATCTGTTTCGCCTGCTTCAACTGATGCATAATATGGAGCACTACCTGCTACTGTCCTACCTTGAGTATCTACTGTGTCACCAGCGGGGGATCTACGTAAAAATTTATCGTCACCGTCATCCATAACAAATGTAGTTCCACCCAACCTACTAACACTTGCGGTGGCGGCATATTCAGCAGTACCTACTGTCCCACTAGGCCCATTTTTATCAAGAGGTCCGGGTGTTGATATTCCAAATACTTGGCTGGGAAGTTCTCTCCTTGCACTAGACGTAGTAATACCTCTAATATCATCTAGTAATAATCCTTGATTGTCTAAAATTGTAGCAAGCGGATGTTTGGCTTTAGGTGTTTGCGTAGTATTTCCTGTCGGTACATTCGCACGTTTATTGTATTCTGCCACAGGCACTCGACCTGTGCGTCCGGCCATATCGGTTTTTTCAGAGAATGACTCAGTTGATAATTCTGTAGCGGCAAGGCCGGGGACCATAAAGTTCATAAAATCGTTTGGTACGCAACCGAACCAAAACCCCTGTCCTGGATCTCCGTTAATAAAAATTACTGCTACTATTGTACCTACATCTGGCGGTACCATCCACATACCATAGGCCTTTTGTGCATCGTCGTAGGTGTTAGTGCCAGTTACAAATTGTGGACCTGTACTACCAAAGAAAGGACTTATCATCCTAACAGGCAAAACTTGACTAGCTGACTCACTGTCACCTACGTCTTTTAATAATTGCACTTGTAATCCGCCCATATAGGTAGTGTCTAAAAAACCAACCACCTTTGCCAGGCACGGGGCTGCCGGCATTACTTGTGCATCTTGTCCTGTATTGTGTTCTACTGTCATAATTATTTTATTATTTTATTTGCTAGTACTGGTCACATTATTAACTGTATCAGTCTTAGGATCAAATGTTGCTGTGCTATCTTGTCCTTGTCTTCTATTAACTGTTAACGTTTGTTCAAAGACTCCACCTCTAAATTTACTTTCAATTGTAGTAATTTTATAGAAACCACTAAATTGCTCACACAATGCAGACTTTCTATCATACATTCCAGTAACTTGATTAATATCTGAAGGCGTTCTAAAATTTACAATAATATCAACTTCACCATTTTGATAGTTGATATCACCGTCAGATGTTACGTTGATAAGGTCTGTTTGATTAGCAGTATAATTACCCATGCCGCTGTTGGCAATATAATAAGGATCACCATTGATGGTTATACTTGCGTTCATCATGTCCATACCTTTGACCATTGAGTCGTGAAATAGTTTGGCTGCACGACTAATTTCAGTTTCTCCCCTAGATCCACCTCTTCGATCGTGTGACGAAGTAATAGCATCGTACTTTGCTTGGTACGCTGGAAATCCTTCTGCACTACTACCACTACTCAATCCGGGCTGTAGATTAATTTGTTGTTGCTGTTTAGTTTCAGCTGTCATACCTTGTTGAGCTTGTGTTACATTGTCAGCAGTTCTTTTATAATTATCAGCCATAAATGATTGATAAAATGTATTCTCAACAGTAATGTCAAAGTTTTTAACTTCTGTGTTTAATCCAGTGTACAAATAATCATAGATTTTTGCAACTTGAGCCTTTAATCCTCCATTAGAAAATCCTGGAGCGGGTGCATTAGGCAATAATAGTTGGCTGGCATGCACTTGATATGGCACTACTCTATAAACCATTAACTTAGGAACTTGTCCTGTTTGCTTCATGTTAGCTGTAGAAGACACATAGTATGCCTGAGTGTCTATACGCCACCAAGGTCGCATGCCAGTAGTATTATTAATTAAGGATGGATCCAGTGCGGCAGCCGCGGCACTGCTTTTTAACAGCACCTGATTAATAGCATTAACTATGTCAGAACCTTGAGAAAACATAAATGAAACTTCACCGGGTTTTGAATTTGTTTTGCCTCGAACCCATACTTTCTTTGATACATCCCACACATTATTTGCATCTTGATGAGGACGTTGTCCTGTTCTAGTCACATCAAATCCTAAAGTTGCTGATCCCAGCGCATTACATTGAGAAGGATCTTGAACTAATAATTGTGTTGTACTTGATCGTGTTACACCTAGTTGTTTTAATAGTTGAGCATTGTCTGGAGATTGTGTGCTTTGAGTAGCGGCATTGGCCTGTATTAAAAAAGTACCAGTAGTTGATGTTGAAATATTAGGTGGAAATAATATTAATATCTCATCTGCTACAGTGACAGCGCCGTCTTTTTGTAGCTGTTGGAATCTAGCATTGACAACGTTTTGTAAACTTTCAGTTCCAGTTTGTAGTATTTCTTGTACAGTAGTTCCGTTTATAGTAGCGTTACTTTTTAATTGTTTGTAACTGTCGTCCAGTGCACCAGCATTTGCAACTAGCCCTACAACATTATACACCGCTCCAGCGGCAGTGGCTTTCACACTAATTGTGTTGAGTTTAAAAGGTATGTATTTTGTTGTGTTAGGTACTAGTGCGAGAACACCGTCTTCAGTATTTCCTCTAAATTCTATCACTAATAAGAATATTGCTTCGTTATAATTTTGATATCCGGCATTATAGGCAGCGGCCTGCATGGCAATCATCCACGCTCCTAGACTATAAGGTTCAACTACCTTAAATTCAATGTTGGTAACATTAGTATTGCCTGTGCCTTTTTCAAAACCATATTGACTTGTTATATTAACTTCATCTAAAAAGAAATCAAATTGTTGTCCAGCAAACCCAAATCTGTTATCAGGATTTCTAAACGCACTACTTAAGATAGTTGGCGGGAATTGTCCTGCCAAGTAAGACGATAATGGATAGTTAAAACTATCTGGATCTAAACAATACATGCTGAACAGATAATTATAGCTGGCAAATCCACTTAACACATTTGGCATGGGTAGTTTAAACTGTGATGGTGTTGGATTATTAAATAATGATTTAAAATAACTGCCGATAGAGTTTACTAGGCCGCCACCGCTTGCTGATGTTGCTGTTACACCGTTTGCTTGTGAGCTAGAAGATGCTGTTGTTGCGCCATCTGCCATGTTATATTCCTAATGCTTGTGCTAACATACCATACTGGCATAGATATATTTTAGTGCCGGGAATAAAATCAAGTATTGGATCTTGTAATACGTCTAAATTACGTTGTATAAAAACCCACCACAAGTTTGCAGTACCATATAAGTCATAGGCTAATAAATCTGGTCGATAGGTATACTGTGGCTGAATAGTGTATAGATAATCAGAAGCTGATGAGCTTACTGGACGAATAGTTAAAATATCCAAGTACTGACCATTAACCATCGGAGTTATAGCATAAGGACTAGTTGATGTATAAGTTGCTGTCATATTAAATATACCCTGGTGATGAATTTAAATAACCGCCTTCAACGAATCTGTCAAGGCTAAATTTCTGTGAAGTATTTCTGCTGTACATCGGTAATAAAGTTATTGTAAATGTACTTTTAGTTGGAACATGTGTTACACCGCCTGCTACACTTCCTCCTATTCCAAACAAACCTAGTCCGGCAGCAATCTGTCCAGCTCCGCTAGCAAGACTACTTATACCTGCTGTTATGCCCGAAGTCCCTGGTACTGATGATCCGATCGCATTTGATGCTATTGAAATTGCATCAGCGTATCCTTCAATGCTGCCTGCCGCACTGCCAACAATGTTAACACCAATATAGTCACAATCTTTGTCTAGGGTCATGCTAAAATTTGAAACTGCTACTGGCACGTTTGAAAACACGTACTGACCGTATCCGTTAAGATAAACTATTGGGGGTGGGTTACCTGCCTTTGGATCATATCCTGTGAACATTTTGGTCATAGAACGTAAATAGTGCAGAGAAGCAAGCCAGTACAATCCTTGTGTAGGATCTTCAACGTTCATCGGTGCTGTAATTTGTATACTGCCTGGTTCACTATGTTGATACGCTTGGAATTGAAAATTTGTATGCATAGTGCTAATTGATTGATATTTTGCACTAGTAGATACAGTAATTTGAGGAGTGTAAGGAAATACTAAACCATTGACATTCATTAGTGGCGCTAACACCGGACTATTTCTAAAACTAGGCCAAGTGGGCATACTCAATCTAACTCGCCAATCAGCGGCATTACCTGTGTTGAACGCGGCAGTGGCTGCCGAAATATCTCCTGCAACTTCAGCGGCAGTAGGTATGTCGATCGCTCTAATAGCACTACCAAAATTAGCCGCATTAGAAAGAGCCGATATTGCCGCCGCGGCTTCTCCTACTGCGTTTGCAAGGTTAACAACGTTTTGTGCCGTTGTTGCTACACTATTACCATTTACAGCCATAATATATCCTTTTTGGTATAATATTTAGTTGATTTTATTATGTGCGTAGTTTATAATAGCATATCAGAGGACTCTTAGGATGACATTAATACCACAACCAGTAAAAGTAAATTACCTAAACAACAAGGATATGTTGTTAGAAATACATAGATCAAAAACATCATATTGTGTTTTTACCAAACCAGAATATCATCAATATGATCTTATTTTACCAAGTGTTGACAAAATCAATATTCGAACAATAGCAGAAGCCAAACGTGCTAGAGCCAAACGATTGGGACAAGAAGAATTTGATAGACGTAAAAAATCGGGCGAAAAAGTCAAGGCCGCAGACTGCGAAGTTGATTACAAGAAAATGATAAAGACAGATCTAGTGTTTCGTATAATGACATTTGATCATATCCCACTTAATAATACTCGTAAAAAGAATCCTAAAAGCCTAGCAGATCATAGAGACAAGGTTAACTTTCCTCCATTCCAACATTGGAAATTTAATGACGAAGATGAGCTGATTTGCGTGGGCAAGAGTCATTGGAAGGGTGATTTAGTTAAGGGTAAGTTTGACAAAGATGCGGGTCAAATAACTAACACTCTAGCACGTATGATGTTAAAATTGTGTGAAAGATATGCTACTCGCGGCAACGTTCGTGGCTATACCTACAATGATGAGATGAAGGGTCAAGCTATACTACAGCTTACACAGATAGGACTACAGTTTGATGAATCGAAATCTGATAACCCTTTTGCGTATTTTACTGCCGCTGTTACTAACAGCTTTGTTAGAGTTATTAATATCGAAAAACGTAATCAAAATATCCGAGATGATATTCTGGAAATGAACGGTATGAATCCAAGTTATAGCAGAACCGGTGCCGGAGAGCATGCGGCCGCAATGAAACGTAATGATGAAGCAGGGCCTAGTGAATGACAAATTTATTTAAAAGAGTAGCTTGTTTTACAGATATACATTTTGGATTAAAGTCTAACAGTTCAGTACACAATCAAGACTGTGAAGACTTTGTAGATTGGTATATTGCCAAGGCAAAGGAGGAAGGTTGTGATACAGGTATCTTTATGGGCGATTGGCATCATAACCGCAATAGCCTTAACATTACTACAATGGATTATAGCCTTAGGGCCTTGGAAAAACTGGGTCAGGCGTTTGACAACTTCTATTTCTTTCCTGGTAATCATGATTTGTACTATAAAGACAAACGGGACATACACTCTGTGGAGTTTGGAAAGTATATACCTGGTATCACTGTGGTACATGAGCCTACTACTATTGGAGATGTCACTCTTTGTCCGTGGCTTGTAGGAGAAGAATGGAAAGGCGTAAGCAAAAAAGGTGGCAAGTATATCTTTGGTCACTTTGAATTACCTAATTTCTTTATGAACGCTATGATTCAAATGCCTGATCACGGAGAGATACAACTTGATAGTTTTAAGAACTATGAGTTAGGATTCAGCGGACATTTCCATAGACGCCAACAACGTGCTAATATGATCTATATTGGTAACGCATTTCCTCACAATTATTCAGATGCTTGGGATGATGACCGCGGTATGATGATCATGGATTGGGATGGTACTCCTGAATATCATGCGTGGCCTGGACAACCTACATTCCGCACAGTTAAGCTAAGTCAGTTAATCGACGAAGCAGATACTATTATTAAACCTAAGCAACATTTACGTGTAAGTTTAGATATTGATATTAGTTTTGAAGAAGCTAGCTTTATTAAAGAAAAGTTTATTGCAGATTATGACATCCGTGAACTTACACTAATTGCGGAAAAGAAAGAAATAGAAATCAATACCAATATAGATGTACAATCTTTTGAAAGTGTAGATCAAATTGTTAGCAATCAAATTATTAATATTGATAGCGACACATACAATAAAAACATCTTGTTGGAAATTTATAACAGTCTATGATAAAAATAAAAGAGTTAACAGTACGTAACTTTATGAGCGTGGGTAATCAAACCCAGGCTGTCGATTTTAGCAAAACCAACTTGACTTTGGTACTAGGTGAGAACTTAGATCAAGGTGGAGATGATAGCGGATCGCGCAACGGAACTGGAAAAACAACTATTGTAAATGCACTTAGCTATGCTCTGTTTGGCAACGCATTGACTAATATTAAGAAAGATAACCTTATTAATAAAATTAACAATAAGGGCATGTTAGTTACATTATCGTTTGAAAAAGATGGTATCGACTATCGTATCGAACGTGGTCGTAAACCCAACGTGTTACAGTTCTTTGTTAACGACCAAGCTCAAGAAACAGATGAAACAGATGATGCTCAGGGTGATATGCGTGAAACGCAAAAGGACTTAGATGACTTGTTAGGTATGAGTCATGACATGTTCAAGCATGTGGTTGCATTAAACACATATACTGAGCCATTCTTAAGTATGAAGGCTAACGATCAACGAGCCATTATTGAGCAGTTACTAGGTATTACCCTGCTAAGTGAAAAAGCAGAAACACTTAAAGAGCTTATCCGTCAAACTAAAGATAGTATCACGCAAGAGTCTGCAAATATTGAAGCTACAAAACGCAGTAACGAAGGTATACAAAAAAGCATTGACAGTTTGATCACAAAACAAAATGCATGGAATACTCAGCATGCCAACGAACTAGAGAAAATAGGTCGTAGCATTGTCGAATTAGAGAGCGTAGATATTGACGCTGAGCTTGCGAAGCATGCGGAGCTCAAAGTGTATGATGAGAAGTCAGCGAAGCTGAAAAGCCTAAATAAAGAGCGTGCAACGCTCGAAAGTGCGATAGCACAAGCGGAGCGAAGCGTCACGAAGTACGACGGCGAGCTCGTCAAGTTGGCTAACAAGACCTGTCACGCATGTGAACAAGAGCTACATGATCACAAGCATGAAGAAATGACCGCTACAGCACAAGGGCACCTTGACGAAGCCCGGCGATATTATGCCAAGGTAGAAAAAGATCTAGCCAAAATACTTGCTGATATTTCAGCACTAGGCGAGCTTAGTCAACGGCCTAAAACCTACTACGACACCATAGAGGAAGCGTTCAAGCATCAGAATAATCTTGCCACTTTAGAAAGTCAGCTTAACATCAAAGCAGTAGAAGTTGACCCGTATCAAGAGCAGATTGATGAGCTCAAGCATACTGCCATGCAAGAAATATCCTGGGATCTAGTTAATGAATTTAACCTAATCAAGGATCATCAAGAGTTCTTATTAAAGTTATTAACATCAAAAGATTCGTTTATTCGTAAGAAGATTATTGACCAGAATTTGGCCTATTTGAACAATCGATTGACCTACTATTTGGACAAGCTAGGTTTACCGCACTCGGTCACTTTCCAGAACGATCTAACAGTATTGATCACTCAGCTGGGGCAAGATTTAGACTTTGACAATCTGTCTAGGGGCGAGCGTAATCGCTTGATTCTAGGCCTATCATTTGCCTTCCGCGACGTGTGGGAATCATTGTATCAAGGTATCAACCTACTGTTTGTTGACGAGCTTATTGACAATGGTCTAGATGCATCGGGCGTTGAGGGAGCCCTGGGCGTACTTAAGAAGATGTCACGTGAACGTAAGAAAAACATCTTCTTAATATCGCATAAGGACGAATTAATTGGCCGTGTAAACAACGTCTTGCGTGTGGTTAAAGAGAACGGATTTACATCATATGCCACTGACTTGGAGATCACAGAGTGACACCCAAGGATGAGGATCTGCACGAAGAGCTAATGCGAGTTTTTCGCAAGTACTTCGCGGAAAATCAAGAGTGGTTTGACAAGGATACCTATGCCAGTACTATTAGGCTCCGGCATCTTTTAAGCGATATTAGGCACATTTGTAGTGATAGGCGCAAGGCAATTAGGCTGTGGCAAATAGATAAACGGGCGCAGTTAGATGAACGTAAGGTTCGTCGCGCTCAAAAAGGCAAGGGTAAGGAAAATAATTAACTACATAGTTAATGTCATGGACTTATCAAAATCAACCAGTAGAAACTCTGCCCGAAGATTGTGTGGGATTTGTATATCTTATAACAAACATCACCAGCGGGCGCATGTACATAGGCAAAAAATTAGCAAAATTCTCCAAAACCACTTATCGAACAGTAAAACTTAAAAACGGCACTAAGAAAAAAAAGAAAATCCGTAGCAAAATTGACTCAGATTGGCGTGACTATTATGGATCGTCACCTGAATTAACCAAGGATGTTACGCAGTTAGGGGCAGAAAACTTTACAAGAGAGATACTTTTCTACTGTAAATCTAAGGCAGAATGCTCTTATATAGAGGCTCGTGAGCAGTTTTCACGCAGAGTTCTTGAATCAAAAGACTATTATAACGGTCATATTCAAGTGCGTGTGCATGGTTCACATATACTCAAAAGCTAATAAAACAGGCCGTTAAAACACCAAATAAGCCCGCACAGGCGTTGATCGTGTGCTCTAAATCCGTTCTGATGTGTGACGGTATGGAAGTTCTGCTTGGTGTCAGAGTTATAAATTACTATCCTTTACAGGACGATGATCAGATACGCCGCTAACTGGTTTAATTTATAAGTGGGAGAATAAGGCTAAAAGAGTGGGGAGAACCCACGGGTTTATCAGTGTGCTAGCGTATATTGATCAACTGCCGTCGTATAAAGACTTGGCTCGAGGTACCGGATGACCGCCTCTGTAACGCCATAACGCTAGGTGACATTGTTCAACTCAGATAATGTTCTTTGCCCTGCCTGGGCAAAGTGTGACTGAACAATCTAGATAATATTTAAAGTGCTTCGCACTTGATTATAGTCTATAAAGAAACAACAGGTGTTTGAGTGCTAACGAAAACACAGATGAACGTAGTTCATCTTACTAACTAGATAAATATCGTATATGAAAATCTATGAAATAATCTCTGAAACATCAGTACCGGCTCCTGATAATCTATTGGCTTTGATCAAAGACACAGCTAGACATCTAGATCCTGCTGCCAGAGAATCGTTAATCTTTAATTCTGGATTTATTGCCAAGAATACCTTTCGTTTTATGACTTTTGTAAAATGGATTGGTGCCTACGAAATTGCCTGTACATATCTAGCACAGGTAGCTTTGGTCAACAAGGCTATTAAAGAACGACAGATGCCGGAAAGTGATCGTATGCCGGCATATAGAATCCTAGTTGAGGAAACTGTAGTTGCATTAGCTGCCAGTGGTTCAATTGTAAAAGTTATTAGAATGTTAATAGGTTTTACAGTAGTAGGTCGAGTAGCTGCCTGGGTAGCAGGTGGTGCCGCAACAATCGCAACATTAGGTGTATTTGGTGGACCGGCGGTGCTTGAGATATTGGCTACTACTGCCGCTAGTATTTGGCTTCAACAATGGGTGCAAACTGAAGAAGGCAAAGAAGTTATTGCCAACTGTGTGATGTATGCAATTGATCCTGCACTAACTTGGCTATGGAATCAAGGTCCCGGTAGATTTATTTCATCAGTTAAGACGCATAACATATCTGATCAAGGTGCTAAGACCATGGGCAAAAAAGATGATCCACTTGGCGATCTTGGCAACAAGGTCAATGACAAGTTGACTGGAACTGATACAGATGTAGACAGTATTTCATCTAAAGCCAATGCTGCCAAAGATGCTGTGAGCAAACACTTTAACAAAAATCCCAAAGCTCCCTTGCCCACAAGTGGCAAGTTCCTGGATATTGATATTTAAAGCAAGGGCATCTGAGTATTTTTAGTTGCTTCGATATTTTCTTTAATAATATCGTTTATAATTTTAATGTCTTCAGTGGTGTATCGATCAAAGAGATCGTTGACATTTATACTGCCCCGCATGTACCAACCAATTCTAAAAAATTCTTCTTTGTACTGTAGTATTTCTTTATCAAGCCTAACTAGATATTCTTCAATTTCCTTATTAGATAATCTAATTAGGCTTTGACGAAAAAATTTGATTGGTCTAGTTGTATGGCAAACGAATCGGCGTGTTGACAACTAGCGCACTGCACCGTGGTATCTGGATATCTCCACAGGGTATTGTTAGCTTCAATTTGTTCTTTGATGCTTTCAAATATGTCTCGATCGCAGTTGTCCAAGAATTCTTTAATAAAACTACGTTCTGTAACCACAGTACTTTCTAACTCAACTTGATCTACAGTTTCAAGAAAGATTCTATTCTGTAGTTCTGCCAACGCGGCAAATACTTTTGGTACTTCTACATCTCGTTGCTCGGCAGTTAAGGTATCTAGCTGTGCTAGCTGTTTTTGTAGCATGAAGTTTTCTAAATTGAACTCAGTAACCTTTTTATAAGTCAATGGTTTGATTTTGATCACTAGATTTTTAAGTACAATTTTAGGCTCGTATTCACATCGACTAAAGTGATCTAACATAGAGCTTAGATTAATATCATAGTCACCCTCTTCCCCGCAACTGGTGCAGGTGTGTGTAACTGACATTTCATTTCCATAGCTGGCAATTCTAATGGCCACTAGAATCGCATCGACGTCTAAATTGCTGATATCCCATCCGTCGGTAATAGATGGACAACAGCTTTGCATTAGTCGCACGGTTGATTCTCCGTTTAATAATGCGTCCGGAGTTTTCATTAGGATTTCATCCATACCGGTCATGCCAAATACAGGCATTTTATCCAAGTCGCCTTGTAAAGTGCCGGGATTGTTAAAGATACCCTTTGAAGGTAGTTTAATGAAAATCTTAGGTTGTCGAAAAAACTGCTTTAGGGGATTTGTAGCCATGTTAAACTCCGGATAAATATATTATAGAGTATTTATATACGCATATTTCGGGGAAAAATAAATGACTGAAGACGAATACAGACAAAAGAATCTTGAGGTTCAAGAGAAAATACTAGAACTCCACCGACAAACGAATCGTAATATGAGTCTTACCCAAGGATTTGACATCAGTGGTCAGTCAAGAAAATTTGGAACAGACATCACCGAAATGCTGACTAGCCCCAAGGCAGCATTTCAAGCTCTAGAAGATAAAATACACGAAAGTTATATTACTTGGAGTAAGTCATCTGAAACAGGTATTGGCTTTAATAACGATGCTATAGGGCTACGTGCCAGTATTAATCAAACTAGACTAAGCACTGATCAGTGGAATGAAGTTATAGATAAAGGAAAATATAACTTTACATCACTTGGCGGTAACATGACCGACAGTGCTAAGATCTTTAATCAAGTTTCCAAGTCATTTAGTGACAGTACTGCCGCTGATAGTCTGCGTAAAATGGGCTATACAACTCAAGACTATAACGAGTTGTTGGCAATTACCATATCTGGTCAGCGTAGAATTAATCTTGACAACGATGCAGAACGTCTAAAACTACAACAATCAGTTGCTGAATTGGCCAGTGAAATGGACAAGACTGCACAGCTAACAGGTGTAAGTCGTAAAGAGCAAGAATCTGCTCTGCAAGAACTACAAAAGAACGCTCGTATACAGGCCACACTAGCAGGTATGGCTCCTGAACAGAAACAAGCATTAGAACAGGCCACTGTGGGACTAAAAGGCCTAGGCTTGAATAAAGTAGGGGAAGAATTATTCACTGGACAGGCAAAGACTAAAGAAACTATTGCTATACTAGCTGGATTAGGACCTGCAGGAACACAGTTACAAAACGCAATGAATAATCTGCGTAATGCACACACTGACGAAGAACGTAAATCAGCTCTGGCTCAAGTTAAACAAGCTGAAACAGCAGTTGCCGCTCAGATGAGTACTGAAACTTATAGACGAATGGTACAAACAGGCGAAGGCGCTGCCGCTGATGCCGCACGTACTGTCTATATGTCTTCGCAAAATTTCAATAGCAGTATTAAGAGTGTAGCTGATCAGTATCATGTGTCAATGGATCGTGCAAGACAAATTGCCGATGAAGATGCTGGATTTAGACAAAAAGGTCTAGTTGCTCAGCGTGATCAAAATGGCGAGATTATGAAAGATGCACAAGGCAAGCAGTTAATTGACAAGGCTGCCGGTGCAAAGAGCACAGAGTTATATGTAGAAGCAAATGCTCGTCTAAAAGATTTTAATGCTACTCTAGGACAAGTTATTGATAGTATTAATCAACGTTTTGGTGCAACAAAAACTGCCCAAGACATGATAGATCAACTTAAAAATGTTAAACCATCTGATGGCAAAGGAGTAATACCAGAAGGCACTCCGGCCAGTGCCGTTGATAGAGCTAATGGCATTGAAGCGTTAACACGTTTGCCTGGAGCAATACAAAATGGTACACTGTTTAAAGACATTGGCAGTATAACTATAGATTCTGTAAAAGAAATTGGCGTAGGTGCTGTTACCATGGCCGCCGATGTGGTAAATTTAGTCGGAGAGCTTGCTACCGGTAAACAACCAGTTCCACGTGCAGATACAACTCTTGGAGCGACTGGACAACCGTTTGAAAAAGGCCCAGTTAATGCTCTAATCAATGAAGGCACTAATTTAGAGGGTGTGTTTAGTTCTCAACAAATCGGCAAGTTAATATCTAATACAATATCAATGACTGCTAATCAGTCTAGTTCAGGCAATCTTGATATAGGCAAACTAAGCGAAATGTTTAATACAACTATCAGTTCCGCTGGTAGTCGTACAAATGCAGGCACTGATTCACAAGAATCTGCTCAACAAACAACATCCAGTATTCAAACTAGCTGGAAATCAGCTGTGCAAACTATGATTCAAGACAACGAATCAGCAATTAAATCTAGCAGTCAAGCACAACTAACAACAATTAAGCAATCTGAAATTGAAAAGACTTCGGCAATTGAAAGCGAAAAGAAAAAACAAGATGCAGTTGTTGCAACTACTGGAGTTCCTGAGTTTGTTGCGGGCATACAGCGTTCAATTGGACCTATGACTAGCGATTTACAAAAAGCTACAGGTAACGCAACTAGTGAAATGCAAAAAGAAATGATAGCCAAGGCCAAAGAATGGAATGCCGCACCTATGTTATCATTATCAGACATGCAAAAACAAGTGTCTCCAATGTTTGATAATCTAAAGGAACATGTTGGAGGATTGAACAACGCTACCAGCAATATTAAACAAGCAGTAGTTGAGCAACCAAAACCAGCAGTAGTTGAGCAACCAAAACAACAACAGCATGATGAAATTAGACAGGGCACAGTGACCCTAAAAGATCTGCACATGGACCTAGTAGACTTAAATAAGAATGTTGTGGACATGGTCAAGCATACTGCTGAATTACTTGAAACTAGCGGTAAAGTACATAGAGCCACTAAGAAATTGAATCCTAACGTAAGTGTTAGATAAAGGATAAAACTAGAATGAGTTGGAAAAAATACTTTACACCGGTTCCGATCAATGGCGAGATGATGGGTCCAATCAACGGATCCAACTTTAGTAATCGTCCGGGACCTGCAAGAACAAACTACAGCTCATTCCTTCCAGACATTTACACAGGTAGTCCTAATCGTGTTGAACGTTATCAACAGTATGAAGTTATGGACAGCGATCCTGAAGTTAATGCCGCCTTAGATATCCTTGCAGAATTTTGCACACAAAAATTAAAAGATTCAAAAAGTCCATTTGCAGTTAAATGGCGTAACAAAGGAACCAACGCTGAGATTAAGATCTTAGGCGAGTATCTAGCACAATGGAACAAGTTACAAAAGTTTGACACACGTATTTTCCGTATTGTACGCAATGTATTCAAATACGGCGATGCATTTTTTATTCGTGATCCTGAAAATCAAAAATGGTCATGGGTAGATCCTAGTCAAATTGTCAAAGTTATTGTAAATGAAAGCGAAGGTAAGAAACCTGAACAATATGTTGTTAAAGATCTAGCACCTAACTTTGAAAACTTGATTGCTACAATGATCACACCTAATGTAAATCCTAGGAATAACGCAGGAGGTACCGGTGGTGGTGGTACGTTCGGTGGTGGCCAATCGGGAACAAAAGGTGCTCCGGGATCCGGATCTACTAGTTCAAGCAGTACTCGCTTTGGTTTAAATCAAACAGAAAGTGCAATAGATGCTAAACATGTTGTACACCTAAGTTTATCAGAAGGATTAGATCAAAATTATCCATTTGGTAACAGTTTGTTAGAAAATATCTTTAAGGTTTATAAACAAAAAGAACTATTAGAAGATGCAATTCTAATTTATCGTATATCACGTGCTCCAGAGCGTCGTGTTTTTAGCATTGACGTGGGAAATATGCCTAGTCACCTAGCTATGGCATTTGTAGAACGTGTAAAGAACGAAATCCACCAGCGCCGTATTCCGTCACAAACAGGGGGCGGACAGAATGTCATAGACTCTGCATACAATCCTCTAAGCATAAATGAAGACTATTTCTTCCCTAAAACAGCAGACGGTAAAGGTTCTGATGTGCGTATGCTAGAAGGCGGTAAGAATATTGGCGAGATTGATGACTTGAAGTACTTTACTAACAAGTTATTCCGTGGATTACGTATTCCAAGTAGCTATTTGCCTACTGGTGCTGATGATTCACAAAGCACATTCAATGATGGGCGAGTAGGCACAGCATACATTCAAGAGCTACGCTTTAACAAGTACTGCGAAAGACTGCAAAGTTTAATAACCAGTATCTTTGATGAAGAGTTTAAGATGTACATGCATGGCAAAGGATTGAATATTGATCCTAATTTGTTTGAATTAAACTTCAATCCTCCAATGAACTTTGCCAGTTCACGCCAGGCAACCATTGATGCTGAACGTATTAACACATTTAATACTGTACAAGCTGTTCCTTTCATGTCAAAACGATTTGCAATGAATCGTTTCTTAGGTTTAACTGACGAAGAAATTGCAGAGAATGAACGTATGTGGGCTGAAGAGAATGGTAAAGGACAACCTACAGATACAGATTCCGCTGGAGAAATGCGTAGTGCAGGCATATCAGCAGGTGGCATACAAGGCGATATGGGTGCCGCTGCCGATATGGAAGCTCCAGAAGACTTGCAAAGCAGTCCAGAAGCAGAAGGCGGAGTAGGTGCTACGGCCGCACAGGGTGCAATGCCAGGTGGTCCTCCAGGTGGCGGACAGGGCCCAGTCGCATAAATACATTATGATTTTAAGAGAACTGTTTTATATTGATCCGGACACTCGTCATGTAGCTAATGATCTACGTTATGAGGCTGACCGTGATAATTCAACTATACACAGGACTGATACCCGCAAGACTAGATTAACACTAAAACAAATAAACGAACTGCGTAAGAGTAGTGAAGCTCACATATTAGAGCAGGAAAAAGAATTAGACTTTATCCATGATATGTACTCTGCTCCTCCTCCACAGCCAGGTCAATAATTAAAAAACTGTCAAAACTGACTGTTTTCACGCCATTACCATACACTTTTTTAATATAAGTGTAAATAATACACAGCCTTGTAACACAATCACAGGAGAATTTAACATGACTGACCGCGCTCAATTTGAAGCAATGCTAGAAGCTTTGATCAACGAAGATCAAGATACAGCAAAAGAAATCTTCCACAACATCGTTGTTGGAAAATCACGTGAAATTTACGAAGAATTATTAGAATCAGACTTTGGTGGAAAAGCACCAAAAGATACAGGTAACCCATACGACTCAGAAGATGACACTGAAGAAGAGCCAACAGATGATGATGGCGAAGATGATGGCGAAGAGCCAGACTTTGGTGGTGATGAAGAAGGCGAAGATGATGCTGAAGGCGAAGATGATGCTGAAGGCGAAGATGATGCTGAAGGCGAAGAAGAGCCATTTGGTGACGAAGAAGGCGGCGAAGAAGGCGAAGGCGACATTGAAGATCGCGTTATGGACCTAGAAGACGCATTAGAAGATCTAAAAGCAGAATTCGAGCATCTATTAGCAGGTGAAGAACACGAAGAAGAACAAACTCCAGGTATTCACGGTGACGGCATGCCAATGCATGATTTAGCCGCACAGGTACACGGTGATGATGGTGCTCAAGATGGTGCTGACGATCTTGACAATCTAATGGAATATGTTAATAAAGTAGGTGGAAACACATACAATTCATTTGGAAAAATGGGTGATGACGGTGTAAACAAGAAGTCTGTTATCGACAATATGAAGAATGACATGGGTGGTACAGTAGAAAATATCGCTCGTAACGACGTAGAAAGCCCAACATTTGCAAACCAAGGTAATTTAAAAGGTACAGGTTTGTTAAAAGGTAACGTAGTTCCTAATCCAGATGCAGCCGGTAACGTTAATGTTCCAGGCGGTAAAGCTGGTAAGACAGGTTTCACAAAGCGTGAACCAGGACACGGACCAGAGAAGAAAGGTGCAAGCGATAAGCCAGCTAATAGTAAATCTACTATTGGCGGACGTATTCGTTAATTAGGAAATTACATTGAAAAATATGTTGTATCTCCGAGAGAATCTCAGTTTCAACGAAGCAAAAATGATCGTTGAATCTGATGACAAAGATGGGAAGAACTTGTACATGTCCGGGATTTGCATCCAGGGCGGTATACGTAACGCTAACCAGCGTGTTTACCCTGTTAATGAGATTGGCAAGGCTGTTAAGACCCTTAACGATCAGATTCAGAACGGTTATTCAGTTCTCGGAGAAGTGGATCATCCAGATGATCTAAAAATTAACCTGGACCGTGTAAGTCACATGATAGTTAATATGTGGATGGACGGTCCTAATGGTTACGGTAAACTGAAAATTTTACCAACCCCTATGGGACAACTAATCAAGACAATGCTGGAAAGCGGAGTCAAGCTAGGTGTTTCTAGTCGCGGATCCGGAAACGTCAAGGAAGACGGATCCGGTGAAGTATCAGATTTTGAGATTATCACAGTAGATATGGTAGCTCAACCTAGTGCTCCAGGAGCATATCCCACACCAATTTATGAACACTTGATGAATAATCGAGGCGGCATGAATGCCTTGCGTATAGCGCAAGAGGTGAAAGGTGATCCTAAGGCACAGAAATATCTCAAAGAGAGTTTATTAGCAATAATAAACAAACTCCAATAATAAGGAGAATCACATGTTGGATGCACTAAAATCGTTATTTGAAAACAATGTGATTTCAGAAGAGATCAAAGAGTCAATCGAAGCCGCTTTTGAGAATCGTATTAACGAAGCTCGTCAAGAAGTAGCTACACAACTACGCGAAGAATTCGCACAAAAATACGAACACGACAAGAATACAATGATTGAAGCAGTAGATCGCATGATCTCTGAACAATTAGCTGGCGAGATTGTTGAGTTTGCCGATGATCGCAATCAATTAGCAGAAATGAAAGTTAAGTATGCTAAGAAGATGAAGAAAGACGCTGAAGTAATGAAGGAATTTGTTACACGTCAGCTAGCTCAAGAAGTTCGTGAACTTCATGAAGATCAAGTAACAATGGCAAACAAGTTTGGTAAATTGGAACAATTTGTAGTTGAGGCTCTAGCTCAAGAAATTACAGAGTTTATGCAAGACAAACGTGATCTAGCTGAAACTAAGGTACGCTTAGTTCGCGAAGGTCGTCAAGAAATCAAGAAGGTAAAACAAGAGTTTGTAACTCGTGCCGCTAAGATGGTTGAAGGTGTTGTAGAATCAGGACTACGTTCTGAGATTACATCATTGAAAGAAGACATCGAAGCCGCTCGTCGTCAAGATTTTGGACGCAAGTTATTCGAAGCTTTTGCTCAAGAATATCAATCGTCTTACCTAAATGAAAAATCGGAAACAGCAAAATTACTCAAAGTCATAGACTTGAAAGATCAAGCCATGCAAGAGGCCGCACAGGCCGTTGTTAAAGCAGAACAGATCTTAGAAAGTAAAGAAGTTGAAATCCGTACTCTTAAAGAGAGTCAAACAAGAAAACAAATCATGAGTGAATTACTAGCTCCTTTAAGTAGCGAGCAACGTGAAATCATGAATGAATTGATGGAGTCTGTAAAAACAGAACGTCTAAACGAAAGTTTTGACAAGTATCTCCCAGCAGTTATTGCTGGCAAAGCTCCGCAGAAGAAACAGGCACTAGTAGAGGCTAAAGAAATAACCGGAAATAAGATTTCCAACAACCAAAATAGCAGTGAAAGCGAAAGCAATATCGTTGATATTCGTCGTCTAGCTGGACTAAAATTCTAAGGAGAAATTTAAATGTCAGAACTATTAAACGGACGTTGGGCAGAAACTAAGGAAGCCCTATTAGAAGGCTTACAAGGCACTAAAAAATCAGTAATGGGTGTAACCCTTGAGAATACTCGCAAGTATTTGATGGAATCTCCAACTGCTGGTGCTACTTCTGCTGGTAACGTTGCAACTTTAAATCGCGTGATCCTTCCAGTGATCCGACGTGTTATGCCTACCGTTATTGCTAACGAGTTAGTAGGTGTACAACCAATGACTGGTCCAGTTGGACAGATCCACACATTGCGTGTTCGCTACAGCGATTCAAGCTCTGGTGCTGGTGTGTTAGCTGGTGAAGAAGCATTAAGCCCATTCAAGATTGCGGCTTCATATTCTGGTAACCAAGTTGATGGCGCAGCCAAGGCAGCTTCTACAGCTACTCTTGAAGGCCAAGCTGGTAACAGAATGTCAATTCAAATCTTGAAACAAACAGTTGAAGCTAAAACTCGTAAATTGTCTGCTCGTTGGACATTCGAGGCTGCTCAAGACGCTCAAGCCCAACAAGGTATTGACGTTGAAGCAGAAGTTATGGCTGCTTTGGCACAAGAAATCACAGCTGAAATTGACCAAGAGATCATTGCATCTTTAACAACTCTAGCTGGTACAGCAACACAAACTTATGATCAATCACAAGTTAGTGGTACTGCTACATTCGTTGGTGACGAGCATGCCGCATTGGCAGTTCAGATCAATCGCGTAAGCAACTTGATCGCTCAACGTACACGTCGTGGTGCTGGTAACTACGCTGTTGTATCACCATTTGCTTTAACAATTCTACAATCTGCTACTACTTCAGCTTTTGCTCGTACAACAGAAGGTACATTTGAAGCTCCAACAAACACTAAGTTCGTTGGTACATTGAACGGTGCTATGAAGATTTATGTTAACAGCTACGCTCAAGACACAGCTTCTATCCTAATTGGATACAAAGGTGGTAGTGAGTCTGATGCTCCTGCATTCTATTGCCCATACATTCCATTGATGAGCAGTGGTGTAGTTTTAGATCCATCAACATTCGAACCAGTCGTTTCATTCATGACACGTTATGGCTATGTTGAATTGTCTAACACAGCATCTTCTCTAGGTAATGCGGCTGACTATTTAGGTCTAGTTGCTATTACTTCAGGTAACGTTAAATTTAGTTAATTTAACTACCCTAGAGGTTTGTTATATAGAAAAGGACTCTCCGGAGTCCTTTTTCTTTGGGTAAATATATCATGTCCACAACACTATTTTATAATCCAACATCGATTTCAAACGTATCAATTGCTAATGAAGTAACAGGAATTCCTAGCATTGATTGGAAATATAATCCTACATTTCTTGGACAAGGTGCCTATGCTACTAGCTCTAAGCCCTTGTATACTATCAGCGGATTGTGGATGGAAAGATTTTTAAACAACACAAGTCAATTGTGGTGCACCGGATTTAATATTCCCGACAATGGCGCTACGGTTGCGGGCATAGAACTACAACTTAATGTATTACGTGCGTCTCGAATAGAAGATCTAGTAATACAACTAACATTAAACGGCGAACTTATAGGGGACAACTACGCAAGTACAGTTAATCCTGTGCAGTCAGATATGTATACCGGAGATTTTACAACACCATTAAATCCTATAGGAGATCTTAATATCTATGGAGGGCCTGGAGATTTATGGAGTACAACCGGTCTTACTAGTGCTAACATAGCAGATTCTACGTTTGGCATTGTGGTAAGTTTTCGCAGTAATCAGATATATCCGCACAGAGATACTGCCTATTTAGATCAAGCAAGCCTAAGAATCACTTACGCATAAATACATTGTAACAACTCACATGGGGTGAGTTTTATGCGGAAATCCAACCGCGTACGGCCTAGAACGCCGTTATTCTTTAAGGAGAAATTAAAATGGGACGTCCTTTAAATAAGAAATATTTTGGCGGTCGTAATGCCGGTATCACTGGTGGTTACAATCGTTCAGTAGATTCAACATCTGGATTAGCCGGTACTAGCGTAAATGCCCCTGGCGTTACAGTTACAACTGTAGGTTCATATACAACAGCATTTCCAGCATTAACATTTGCCACACCATTAGGTGGTGAAGGTATTACAACCGCAACAGCAACTGGTACATTTGTTGGTAAAGTGATTTCTGCAACAGTTGCAGGTGGTAACAGTGGTACTAAAGCATATCAAACTGGTCAAGTATTATCAACTCGCGGCGGCGCAACACTTACAGTGGCAACGATTGCTAACTCACTAGGTGATACTATTGCTAGTACAAACGGTTCAAATCAAGTTGTATTTTCAAATACAACAGCATACATTCCAGGTATGGATTTCTTGACAAGCGCAAGTTTAACAGGTTCTGGTCTAACAGCCGCTACACGTTACTGGATTGTGAGCGGTTCTGGTACAACATACTCTGTTGCTAGTTCTTATGCTAACGCTATTGCCGGTACAGCATTGACATTTGGCTCAGGCGCCGTTGGTTCAAACGGTAGCGTACTAGTTGGTACACAAGCTGGCCCAATCGCAACTCTTACAGTTACAACTGGCGGATCAGTTACAAGCGGATCAACCGGTGCTCAAGCTACTACAAACACAACAACGCCTGGCGGTACAGGTGCAACTGTAGTACTAACCTATGGACTAAGCGGTGTTACAGTTACTGATACTGGTGCAGGTTATGCTCCATCACAAGCTCCAGTAGCCATTACAGCTTCATCAGGTTCAGCGGCAGCTACAATTACTTTAGAAGCAGAAGTAACAAGTGGTTATAGTGTAGCATTAGACTATCCAAGTATTGTTGCCTATGCTATTACAACAGGAACAACAAGTCGTCGTTATAGCGATATTGTCAAGCAAGAAGGCTCGCGCAGTTTCAGAGTTGTTAATACAGACAGCAAGACATATCCAGGTACTTTCTGTAAATTAATAACAGCAACTCCAACAGTAGCTGGCACAATGGCTATTAATGCTACTGACTCAGATGGTAACACATATTGGGTTGAAAAGCTCAGCAACCGTAAAGCAACTATTGTTTCCGGTGGCGTTGGCACTCCAGGAACACAATTTACAACACCTACACAGGTGCCTTGGACATTTGGTTCAGCAGTGGCAAACGTTTCAGTTAAGATCGATAACATCTAATAGTTAATAGGAGCCCTTCGGGGCTCCATTAACCCTACAGGATACAGAATGTCAAAAATTGTAAAAGTCAGTAACGGTGACTATAGTCTACAGGTACAAGCTGGTGGTAATATTATTCTTGATACTACCGGAACTGCCATTGGAAGAAATTCTGCACAATATGGAACGGTAACTGTCTGGGGCAATCTTGATGTTAAGGGAACTACTACCACAGTTGAATCTTCAGCACTAGTTGTTGATGTTAATATTTTAAAAATTGACCAAGGATTAGGATCAGCCCCCGGCATACCAGCAGGATTAAATTATCAATCTGGTTTTGAAATAGACAGGGGATCATATGCTCCTGCACAAATTTTATTTGACGAAAGTGTTAAACACTACGACTCTACTACAGGATTAAATCCTGCGGGTACGTTCTTGTTAAGAACAGGAATTTCATCCGGAACTCAAGTTTTAAATGGATTACAATTAAGAACAATCACAACTGATACTTCAGGTGATTTAAGTTTTGATATGCATGGCGGAAGTCATGCTTTAGCTATCGTAAATGTTGGCGGGACTATCGGAGTCAGCGGGCATACATTAACTAATGATGCTGTTAACTATGCCGGAACGATAGGAACAACACTACAACCTTACCATATTCCAAATGTGCAATGGAACTATGGATATGTATTGTCAACCTTAACACCATCAGGACAAGGCGCATCTGGCACGGCAATAGTGAATGAAATACAATGGCCATTAGCAGCCAGCGTGAGCCCAGCTGTAGCTGCCGGCGCGGCAGCAAATGTGTTGGTCACAGGGACACTGGGCACAAATACGACATATCAAGTTCAGTTTAACGTTAACAATGCGACTAGAGGATATTTTGCCACTACCGGACTTACTGTTGACAATGTTAGAACATTTAGTAATACTATTAACAATGTTGCTAGTAATCTAGTACTAACATCGACTAGTACCGGTACTGTTGAATTAAATGCAGTGCTACAACTAGACGATCAAATCAGTCCTCCAGGATCAAATAGTAGTGGTACATTACTTTATTCACAAAACTCAACAGTTACCACGCTGGCCGCCCATCCAGGAAAAACTGGTATATATTTTAGTAATTCGATAGGTACTGATGAATTAATATCAAAAAATAGAGCATTACTTTTAAGTATATTATTTTAAGGAAAGAACATGGCATTAACAGCGACACCAATCATAGCAACAGCAGTAACTAGCGGAACTCCTAATGGCACAACAATCTACACTAGTAGTAATAACAATGCCATTACCAGCATGATAGCCTGTAATAACAGTGGAAGTCCTATTACTTTTTCATTATACGCTGTGCCTAACGGCAAGACAGCCTATGTAAATCCTGAATGTACAATTATCAGTAATTTATCTTTACCGGCAGGTGAAACACTAAGTTTAGATCAAGAAAAATTAGTATTAGGCAATAATGACGTTATTTGTGCCATAGCTAGCACAGCCTATACAGGCACAGGAGTTAGTATAATTTTAAGTACATTACCGGTATAATTATGAGATTTTTAAAACAACTTAATCTAAATCGTAGAATTTCAAACGATACTACATTGTATTCAGATGTGACTAATTCCAATGTGTATGTGAGTCCTACTGGTCGAGGAAGTCTTGTAATACCAAATGGCCCTACAGGTAGTCAACCAACAGGCTTGCCAGGCATGATGCGTTATGATACTACAACCAATCAAGTGATGGTATTTCAAGGTGGCACTTATGGCAACGGTGGCCAATGGAGGGCATTGCGCTTTAAAGAATCTGTAGGCATCACTAGAGAAACATATACCGGAGATGGTTCTACTACAGTGTTTGGACCATTAAATCCGCAACCTCCGGGCATTGTGCAAAACGGTTCAACATGGACCGGAGATAACTTGATTGTAATAGTTGGAAATGTCTATCAAACTTGGAATTCTAATTATCTAATTCAGACAGGCAGCACAATTGGTGCTCCGTACAATGCATCTCCATACGACGGCACAAAATATTTTATACAATTTACCTCTGCTGTTCCAGGATTAAGCACACCGATTGTTATTCTGCACGGTTTTGATCAATAACCGCTAGGAGTCAACTATGGCTAACCAGTTTGGTAGAATTAGCGGCCCTTTACTAGCAGATAATTTAAAACGTAACGGTATAAACCTTGCGTTTGATAATCAATTATTATATCTAGATGTTGTTAATAATCGTGTAGGCTTTAATAGTCTAAGTCCAGTTAATGATCTATTCACACCTACTGCTATCGACAGCATTGGTTTACTAGTTGACAATACTGCCGATATTGGTAATTTTATTATCAGTACAAGCACTATACAGAATCCGTTAGGTACTATAACCATTAGTCCTAATCAATCTAGTAATCCAACAATCGTAGTACCACAATTAAGTACAGCAAATTTATTGTTTAGCGGCAATACAATTTCAGATAGTGTACAAGATGACAGTATTAACATCACTGCTAACGGAACTGGATTAATAAATTTAAACAACAATACCGTAGTTACTGGTAATTTACATGCTACCGGTAATATCACGTGGGACGGTAATATCACCTTAGGCAATAGTAGCAGTGATACTATCAATTTTGTTGCAGAAGTTAACAGTAATATCTTGCCATCAACGACTAATACTGATGATCTAGGATCAAATATTCTACAATGGTTAACAGCCTATGCAAGTAATCTTAATTCGTCAACTGCTATTATTTCTAACAGCGCTACCGTAACTAATCTTACCCTAGGAAATATTAGATTTAATAGTAATAATATTTCAAATGTTAATTCATCAAATAATATTTCATTCGTAACCAGCGGTACTGGTGTTGTTAATTTCAATGGAACAAATTATGTAAATGTTAATAGTATTAATTCACCTTTAGGTAATTTAGTATTGGCAAGTACAGGGGACGGATTTGTACAATTCAATGGCACTGCTATTGCTATTCCCTTAGGAGATACTGCAACAAGGCCCAATAGTCCACAAGTAGGAACTATGAGATTTAATACTGACTTACAGTA
>Ga0208741_10000183_pt1 | contig 34993 bp, 46 predicted proteins | sample CryBogCBE03Jun09_FD_184576 | JGI IMG/M metagenome (GOLD analysis project Ga0208741, IMG submission 184576) | Freshwater microbial communities from Crystal Bog, Wisconsin, USA - CBE03Jun09 (SPAdes) | ecosystem: Environmental > Aquatic > Freshwater > Lake | place: Crystal Bog, Wisconsin, USA...
CGGAAGCGCGCGCTTCAACTCGGGGTCCTTGGGGGGAAATTAGCCTTACTCGCCATCGTTGCCCTTCAGATGATCCGTCGCCTCATTTGTCATTTTGGGTTCAGCGTTTTGTGGGTTGTTTTGGGTTACTCGGAGTCACTGCCATCGAGGGCGGCGAAGCGGCCACGGCTGACCACCACGCGCGAGACACGCACGGGCGCGGACCGCTGCGTGTTGTGGAGACCCGCGCGGGCAATCTCCTGCCACACGCGCTCCTGCTCGCGCCTGGCCGCGTCGTTGGCGTCGCGGATCGCATTGATGGGGACCCACGCGGCCATCAACGGCCCCAGGTCGGGGGCGGCTGCGATCTCGGCGCGGCAGTACGCACGCCAGTCCATGTCGGACATGGCGATGAAGCGCATGCGCTCGCGGCGGGTGAATTCGCGCTGGCGAATCTCCTCCCGCTCCATCATGATGCCCCAGTTGGGGGTCATGGCGGCGCGCGTCCATGCCGCGCCTGCCTCGCGGATGCGGGCAACACGGCGCATCTCGCGGCTCTGCGAGACCCAGGTGGCCACAAAGCGGGACAGCGCGTCAACCACGCGGTCAACAGCGGCCATGTCCACGGGCGTGGACTTCTTGGGCGCGGGAATCCACTGCGGGATGTTGAGCGACCACCCCGCGGCAGGGTTGCGCACGAATCCCGCGCGGCGGCGCGTGACCGCGTGAGGGACGAATGCAAGCATCTTGTAGATGCTGGGTTGGAGAAGTTGAAGGTGTGGAGGCTTGGATGCTTGGAAGCTTGAAGGCGTGTGAGTCAGAATGTGTTCGTGTTCTGGCCCGACCACCCATGGCTCCTGGACTTCATGAATCCGTTTTCAACGATTCTCACCCCGTGCCCCCAATGGAAAATTGTTTTTGTGGTCTGTGACCCTGACGTAGGGGTAGATTGGCCTATCTACTCGGCCGTAGTGGCGGCCACGGCCTTCTTCGCGGCCTTACCCGCGGCAAGACGCGCCTTGTTGGCGGCCTTCTCTTCCTCCGTCATGGCCGCATAGCGGGCCTTGGCGGCCTCGGAACGGGCCTTGCTGGCCTCTTCCTTGGAAAGCTTGGCCTTGGGCTCAGGCTTGGGGGCATCCGCGGGTGCGGCGGCCTTGGCTTCCATGGTGGCCTTGCGCTTGGCGACCATGGCCGCCTTGGCCTCCTCAGACATAGGGCCCTTCTTGCGGCCCTTCTTGGACTCGGTAGACTCGGAGTCAGAGTCTGCCTTGGTTTCCGCGGGTGCATCGACACCCGGGAACAACTCGTGGAACACCGCGGCGATGAACTCATCACCCTCGTCGCCGAGGGCGTCCATGTCCGCGAGAACCTTCTTGATGGCGGTGGAGAGCTGCGACTGGATGATGGCGGTGAAGGAAGAAGAAGACATTGTAGCAGTTGGAGTGTTGGAAGGAAGTGTGTGTTGGCGCCCAATACACAGATCTCCTGAGGTCCCAGTTTCCGTTTTTAACGATTCTCCACCCCGAGCCCACATTGGACCCCGAGCCATTTGAAAAGGATTGGGTGGTTTCTCGGGGTGCTATGTTCGGGCCTACGGGGTACCGCCTACCGCAGGGCGTGGATCCACACGCTCGTCGTCAGAATCTGACTCGGCATCGCTTGCCGCTTCACGAATGAGTTCGCGAGCAACCGCCGCAAGGGCGGCCTGGGCTTCCACACACTTGTGGTCACCCATCTCGGTCTCTAAGACCATATTGTCGCAGAAGTCACAGACCTCATAGCAGGGCTCGGGCGGGGGCTCGGGTCCGAGTGTCAGGCACACGCGGTTGCCATCGGGTCCGAATCCATTGGGTGCAGGGCAGACGCAGCAGCAGGAAGAGCATTCGCGAGGAGAGGTGATGAGGGTTGCCATTGTATCCGCACTGACTGTGACACCTGTCACAACTGAATCCGTTTTTGGCGGGCATGGAAAATGGATTTGTGTGTAGACCGTGTATCTACTCCGACTCAACGGACGACGTGCGGGGGCGCATGGGAAGCTCGATGACCTCTTCCTCGTCCTCGGGGTTCATCACGGGCTTGCGCTTGAACTCCAAGTAGAGGACAATCTCCGCGTCCTCCTCCTTCGGGTAGACTCGGAAGTTCGGGCGGAGACACTCGTTAAGGGACTGCACAACCTTCCCCCATGGCACCAGAAGGACCGCAAAGGTGAAGGTGTGGTCATGCCCTGCCACCTGGAGAGTGTCTTCCTTTCGCGCGCGGAAGACGGTCGCGCACACGGAGTCCTTGGTCGGGTCGTCCCTGATATTCTCTACCAGGGCATCCACGAGGTCCTTCTCCTGGACTGCCATGTGGATGTCTTCGAGGAGCGCGTACTCGGTTGCGCGGCGGGCGTGGCCGCGGACGCAGGTTGCGGCGGTGCGGATGATGTAGTCTTGGCGGTTCATGCTGACCAGGGGCAGGAAGGAGGTGCGTGTCGCGGGGGAGATGGAGTAGGTAGCCATGGTGTTCGGGGACAAGGTACTCCATACTCGGTACCCCACGAATCCGTTTTTAAAAATGGATACGCGGCCCGCCAACGGATAGAATGTCCCCCATCGGACAAAATGATCTTCTCCGACATCCTTCTCGCTCTCCGCAACACGACCCCAACTGGCCGCCGTTCTCCCATCGTCTTCAGACATCTAGACATCGAACTTGAACTTCTGGCAACCAAGGTTCGCGACACTCTCATTCCGTGGTCAGACGCATGGCAAGTGCTTGATGCGTCCATGCCATTTGACCTCGTGCGTCCCAGGTCAGCGATCGAGTCCATCACGGTGGACAGTTTGTTCAAGCTTGTGGTTCAGATTGTTCCGTACCACGAGCGCAACGCAATCCTCGGTCGTTTGGCAGGACACCTTGCAGGGCTCCGAGTCGGACCTTGGGAGGCACTAGACTTCATCGCAGAGGGGTACTTCGTTGAAAAGGAACCCGTCGAAGAGTAGAGTAGGAGACCATGGACCCACCCAAGACAAGACAGGAACTCAAGAAGAACCAGAAGCAAAAGGGAAAGCAAGAACACCGCCTGGGTACAACCAAGCACATTCGGGTGACCGAGGCACTCAAGGAACGCAAGGGCAAGTGAACGCGGAAAGGTCTCAACAAAAATGAATTCTTTTTCATCGGCTGAAAAGGGAAGCGGTGTCGACAATCGTCCACATCATCTCCAACCACAAGAACAAATGGACCCCGTCCCTCGCCGCCGCACCTGCGGCCTCTGTGCCCAACCCAACCATGACCGACGCCACTGCCGCGCTGCCGACCTCTACCGCGCCGCGCATCCCGAGGTCACCGACGCGAATGTCCATCTCCACATTCCAGCCATTCGCGCCTTTGCTGCCGCGGGTCTTCCGCCCGTCCCTCCGCCTCCTCCGCGGACACGCTGCATCATGAATCAAGAACACGCGCACTGGGGCGACCGTTTCCAGTGTCGCACCATGGCGCCCCCTGGACACCAGTACTGCACGCGCTGCGACTCAATTCGCCCGCGCCTCGACCTACCGCGCGAGCAGCGGTGTTCCGTGGCCAGATGCACCTGCATCATCGCCGACCGTGGACTGTGCAAGCGCCACCTAGCAGGTGAGGTTATTCGCCGCAGGAGGCTGTATCTTGACACCGCGTGGACAACGGCCATTGACCAGATGGAGCGCGACCCAGCCTCTTGGCCGCAGATTGTGCAAGGTTGGGCTGAACACGTTCCAGACGCCCAACTCGGAGCAACCGCGGGTGCCGCGGGTGCCGCTGGCTGGTGGCGCGGGCAGGTTCGCCACATGCGCCTCCGACTGGCTGGGCAGTATTTCATCCGCGACCTGTGGAACCAGGACAATCCGCATGACCCGATGGATGAGAACGGTGTCATTGACTGGCACTTGAACCGCGTGCGCGCAGGCACAGTGCGCCCGCCTGCAGGCACTCTCGCGGCCTTTGCCGCAGACACGCAGAATGTGCACACGGGCGTGGTGTCGAACCAGACGCACGAGGGCGTGAAGAAGCTTCTGGCCGTCCCTGTGCCTTCAGGACAGGCAGACAGAACGAAGGCTTTCGTGGCACGACTGCTGAAGGACTGCATGGTTGCCAAGATGGTGACCCAGCAGGTCGCGACGCGCATCTACGCGGACTTCGACCACTGGTACAAGGTAAGCACCTGCCGCGCACAAGCTGACTGGCTCTACAAGAGGGTCTTTGATGGACTGATCCTCACCATCGCTGCAAACCCGAACGGTGGAGTGAAGATTGAATTGTTCAAGCGGCTCTTTGAAGAGATGAAGGACTCGCTGGGCATGTGCTGTGACGGCCACATCACGAGACTGATCAATGTGCTGGCAGGCTTCGACGAAGCCTTCGCCCCCGAGAAGTCAGTCGGCGAGAAGACTCAGGAGTTGTTCGCAGCCTTGGCGGGTAAGGAGTGCGCCCTTCTGGAGAAGGTGGCAGAGGGATGCCTGAACCTGCGCAAGTGGGGTGTACCCGAGGACGAGTGGGAGCCCTGGATCGACGCACTCTGAAGCGTGAACAAAACAATCCCAACTTTTTACAATGGGACACTTGCGGTTGAAGACTCTGCGTCGTTCTCGCACCAAGGGCAAGAAGTGGGATGCGGTCTTCGATAAGGATGGCAAGGAACGCGTGGTTCCCTTCGGGGCCGCGGGCTACAGTGACTATACGAAGCACAAGAATGTGACTCGTAGGGCACGATACATCAAACGACACTCTGGAATGGGCGAGCACTGGAGCAAGCCCGACACACCGGGTGCATTGTCGAGGTGGATTCTCTGGAACAAGCCCAGTCTGTCGGCCAGCGTCGCGGACTTTAAGAGAAGGTTCCATCTATAGCAAAATGAGCTCGTTTGACGACCTTGAGGAACGGAAGGCCTATACGCGCGAGTGGGTCTACATGGTTATACACATTGCCTTGTGGATGGTCTTCGTCTTCATGTTTCTCAGTTTCCTCAAGCTGGTGAATGAGCGTTGAAAACGGATTCCAGAGAGACAATAGAGATTGTCCTTGTCCCCCCAACAAATGGACACCATGGCTACCCTTCGCTGCATTGACTGCCACAAGCTCTTCAACCCTTCAACTGCCGACCCTCCAACCAACTACGATCATCGATGGTGCTTCGTCCATGCCTTCAAAGCCAACAAGGTCGAGACCGTGACTGACTTCTACGCCCTCTGCCTCACCCACTTCCAAGAAATGCCACCCAAGAAGGTGGTCCGCAAGGTGCTCACTGTCAAGGGCCCTGCGGCGACCATGAATATCCGCGAGCTGTGGGCCAAGCGGGCCGCCGACGCAGCGATGAAGCGCAAGTGAACTTATATTTTCAATGTAATCTCCATCGGAGGTACCACGCGCCGATACAGGTCGACCAACTGCAGTTGTCGTCCCGAATCAAGGTACATGCCAGCAATGGCATTGAACAGATGGATGTAGGTAATCAGAATCACGCCAGGAACAAATGCCCACCACTCCATTATCAGCCCAGCGTGATATTCTGAGCACGGGGCAAACGACGACTGAGTACATCGCGCTTGGTGCCACCCACACTCATGTCCTCTCCTCCCTCGGGGATTCCCTCGATGGCCCGCAGCGCCTCGGCCACGCGCTCAGGCTGATCGGCAAACTGCAATAACAACTGCTGACGGAGAGTCGACCGCTTCAGGGCAGGACGCACGGTGCGCTCCGAACGGGCAATCGTGCCACCACCACCCGCACCGTCGAGAACAAAATTGTCAAGGTTGTTTCCCTTCATGAACTCAAGAACCGCAGCACCGTGCTGGTTTTTGCGTTCACGGATTGTCTTGATTTGGGCTTGGAGGGCGCGGATCTCGTCGTCAGCGGCAATCCAGGCACGGAGCGTATCGCGGATCTCATCTGCGTTGCTCATTTGCGTTTGTTTGTCTTTTTCCTTGAAAGCTTCTTCCGCTTGGGCGTGCGGTGACGGGTCCTGCGACTGCTTCCACTGATGTTCTCGTCCGTCTCGGGAGCAGCCGCAGCAGGAGCAGCCTCGGGAGCAGCCTCCACAGCAGGAGCAGCCTCGGGAGCAGCCGCAGCAGGAGCAGCCTCGGGAGCAGCCGCAGCAGGAGCAGCCTCAGACGGGGCAGTAGCCGCGGTAGCAGCAGCCGCAGTAGCCGCGGTAGCAGCAGCCGCAGCCGCCACCGTCGCCGCATCGGGGGCAGGAGTCTGAGCCGCAGCCGCAGGGGTGGCTGTCCCCTCGTTCTTACGAACAATCGCTCCCTGTTCCTTCATGACACGGGCCACCCTGACTGCTTCCTCGCCTGATGCATTTGGATTCAAAAGCAATCCCTTTGCCTTTTCTATGGTGTTCTTGTAGTCCACGGCGCCGTTAGTGTTCCCAGCTCGGCTGATGAGCCAGGCGGCTATTTTCAGGGGGTCCGTCAACTGACTCATTGTCATTCCATGAGATTAGAACTTCCACTTCTTATCACACTCCAAGCAGGTAATGAAGGTCGTCATGGGCTCATCTGCCGAGCGTGTCTGCATCTGGTAGTAGTCGCACTTGGTCTTGCGCTTGCAGCGAGAGCAATACAGCACGATGGATGCGGTCACCTCCTTCGAGTAGAGCGCCTTGTCCTTCTCGACAGTCTTCTGAATCAAGTCGGCCCAGCGTTGGGGGTTCTGCTGGACAGGCGACATTTCTGCAAACTCTGCAGGATCCAAAGTAGCCAGCTGCGCGCGGTGCGGGTGCAACTCCACGGCCCGATTGCGATACAGACCAAGGAATACGGAATTGTCCCAGTCGATATCAATCAGCCACTGCTGGGCCTCGCGGACACACCTCTGCAGAATGGCCGTCTCCACATCGTTGCTGTCGAACAGATTGCGGACACGCGTGCGTAGCGGGTGGTCCACGAACACATTGGACGCGTGAATCGTGTGAACGGGAAGTGCCTGTCGGGCTTCAGTTGCCGTTTCCTCGTCGTCTTCCTCGACAGGACCCGCTCCCTCTTCGTCGTCATCCTCAACGATCTCATCTTCGTCCTCGCGGAATGTGCACGACTGGTAGAAGTCATCGTACTCCGTGGTCCGCAGATCGTGGTACTGGTTGGCGTGAGAGTCGTAGTCGTCCGTATTGCTGTTCGCAGACTTCATCACCACCAGCGTGCCCGAGAAGATGTCGTCGTTGAATGGCGGGGGCAGCATGTGCTGATTCGTAGTCTCGTCATCAGCGTCATCGGTGGGAACACCGAAGACCGCGAAGACCTCCTCTTCGTGTGGAATCTTGCCTTGGAACTGGAGCGTGGGCTGGCGGGTCTTCTTGCGAAGCCACTCGAGGACATCTGCCGTCTTGGGAGGAACAACCAACTCCGTCAAGGTCCCCGAAACACCAATTGCAGTAGCGATAACCATTGCATGTCCATTCTCCTCCCCCTCGTAAGTCCGTTTTAAACAGGGCGGGGTCGGATGGTGTGGCCAACCATGGCAAAAATGTTGTTGGGGTCTTCGTGGATATAGGTCAGGAGCCAAGAAAGGAACAAGAACATCAGAATCAGGATAACTGCAGAAATGACCCACTGCATCGTAGGGCTGGTCCAGAAGTCAAGGCTGCTTTGGGCCTGTAGCTTGTTAAAGGTGGCCTGGACTGACTTGGTGGTGTTCTTTGCACTTCCCTCAGCACCGCAGCAGGCAGGATGGTAGTAGACGTGGTTCGGATCCTTCACGCTGTCGGGGTCCTTCGGATCGTAGGACGAAAGAGTCTGGACCACCTCGGCTGGAGGGCGAGCGTCCACGGCTCCGCGAAGCGATGCAAAGTCGGACTCGAGCATGTAGACGGGCTCTTGGAAGTAGACGACGCGAGGTGTCAGGTTGCCCATGGTCTGCGCCTTGGCCTGAGTCGCAGGAGCCCACTTCATGAAGGTCGTGTCAAAGGTAACGCCGCCCACGGACTCGTTCGACTCTCCGTCATTTGTGAGAGAATAGACTGTGTCGATCCACGTGTAGTAGCCCTCATTGCCCGTTACCAAGGAATGGAGAGACCAGTCACTTCCAGTGTCCGCCGACGCAGACGGGTAGTCGGGACCTGGTTTCTTCTCTGCGCCCGTATCGTAGTGCCCGTCGGACGCGTACTTGATGTAGGCATTCACCTTGTCCTTGTCCACACTCTTATCGCCGTTGCCTAGCTTCTCCCAGTCCGACGCAACATGGGGATCCTGTGCAGGATCGTACGAGCTCTTGGGAGGCTCGTGTCCCGAGATGGTCAGAATTGAGGACGCGACACGACTGAAAAACTTGACACCCTTCTTGCTGCCGTCGGTTGTCTTTTGGATTGGAATCATCAGAATGATAGGGGCCGTGGACGAGCGCACCAAGAGACACGCGTCTCCCTGGACACCTGTGCCCTTCTTGCCCTCCGCGCGCAAGGGTGCTCCCCAGAACAGGTCCATCGAGTCCCACCATACCGCAGACACACCGTACGGCATGCTCGCCGTCGGATTGAACGAGCCCGTGAAGGGCGCCGAAGGTGTGAGGGTGACCGAGTTGGATGGCTGGTAGATATTAGGAACGGTCGTGTTCTTGTCCGTTGCGGAAACAGGAATCGATCCATCCTCGGCAGGTCGAGGATTGATGGTGATCTTGACTGACGATGCCGACACACCAGGGTCGATGGTTAGCTTGCAATCCGAGCATCCTTCCGAAGTCTTAATCTGCAGGCCCTGTTGGATGTTATGGGTCTTGTTGGTGTTCGGCCTCACCACGGTCCGTTTCGGAAGCGGCGGCGGTTTGCTACCTCCACCTCCCATTGTATGGAGCAGAGAAATCAAGTATCCCAAAGTAACAAGATGTCTCCCCCTAACCCGAACCCGTTGGATCTCAAACCGGGGTACCTTAACTGGTGGCAGTCGCTCCTGCTTGCGTTTTCTTGCACCCTCGTAGGGTTGATCGGTGCATATTCCGCAATGTCAGGCGTAAGCGTGGACGGCGTGACTTCGGTATCCTGGGGCAAGGACCTCCTGAAGCTGACTCCCCACGCGCTTCTGTTGTTCGGTCTCATGGCCGACGCAATCACCTACGATGGTGTCTACTGGAGCTCGACCATTGTGGGCTTGTCTGCCGCAGGACTCCATTCCCCACTGGAGACAATCACGAATTCGTTCGTTGAGCTCATGAACAACATCTTCAAGAACATCATGAGTGCCTCGAGTACGGGAGCCGCACCAGCAGGAGCACCAGCGGGCCTGCAGCAAGGCGGCGGAGCAAAGATGCACGGCGGCAGTGAGTACAATGGATGTACGGTCACAGGCGCAGAAGGCATCCCCGATAACTTCCGCACAGCTCAGACACTTGTTGTAACCGTGTCGGTGATTTCCTACTTCTTCTTTGATTTGTGGTTCAACCGCGGAATCATCAATGCGCTTGGCACCCTGATTGCGGGTATCCTCCTGTTGATTGGTCAGGCAATGTCGATCTCTGGAACCTGCTTTACCGAGGCCAACAAGGAGAAGCGCACGATCACGTCGGGCGTGATGTATGCGATTCTCTTTGGAACGCTGATTGGCGGCACCTTCTATTCTCTGTTCCAGTCGTTCTACCCGATGTACCTCCCTAGTACGGTGATCCCCCTGCAGAATTACGCGTCTCAGGTTGCCAGCATCTCGTCCACTGGGTTTGTCTATGTACCAGGCCAGGGTTTGGTCTCCGTGAACTCGCCCGCAGGACAGCAGGCCTTGGCGAATGGAACAGCCATGTCCCCAGATGACATGTCCACTGCTCTCCAGGCGACGGGAACGCTGGGCACTGGAAAGGAGGGTGAAGAGAAAACGTGCTCTTAGGGTGCAGCAAGCGCCTTCCGCAGCAAACTGTAGTACATGATGACATTGGTTCCCGAGTGACGACCAATCTCCACACCATTCTTTGTAACCACCACCGTCGGGACAGCCTTCACGCCCATCGCAGGCGCCACGCCTGTCTTGTCGTCATGCGTGTTAATCGACTGCCACACAACAGCAGGAAAGTCCTCGGCCATCTGGGCCAGCGCGGGCTTGATGTGCTTGCAAGGGCCGCAGGTAGGAGACCAGAAGCTGTAGGCAACGACACTCATTTGTTATTACACCCAGCCAATCTTTAACTCGTCTTCTCGATGGACACTGTGGTCAGCTCCGCGCGTAACATGGTCGTGCGCTGGCTCACATTTTTGGTCAGTGTCACATTCTTTGCCTTGCACATTTCCTGAAACGCCTTGTACAGGTGCTTGTCAATCAAGTCCCTGTCGAATGCGTCGAGGTTTCCGCGGACCCAATTCAGCAGAGCCCCCTGAGACACGGGAGGCCCCATCACTGCAAGAGGACATCCAGTGACAATCTCTGCGGTTGGCGGCGGAACGACAATCTCCTTCTTTCCGTCCACAGCCTCACGCGCTAGCTTGTCCACCTTGTCGTTCTGAATGGAGAGGTCATCAGATCCTCCTGTGTGGGCCCTGACATGCACGAACCGATGAGACTTGAACTTGGACATGCGTGTCACGATGTCCTCAATGAGATCGCGGTGAAGAACGGGCTTGCCCTCGGATGTCTTCCAACCGCGGCTCATCCACCCTGTCACCCACACGCTCACGCACTTGATGGAGTAATCCGAATCGGAATACACCACAATGTCCTCATCCAAGCAGCCACGCGTCTCCAGAATCTGGACGGCGAGGCGGATGGCAGAGAGCTCGGCTCGGTTGTTGGTTTGGTCTTCGATATCAGGAACTCGGTGTCCCTCTGACCACTCCGGGTGCTCGGGGAACCAGGCGGCAAATCCAGCGCGAGCACCTGCGCGTCCGTTGCTTGGGCAGGATCCATCTGTGAATACGCGCATACTCTTTACTCCCTTGTCCGTTGTAATTCCGTTTCGGCAGCCGCGGCATCATCCCAATACGAAGTGTCGAGTGTGCCGTGAACCACGGGCGGGTGAAGGTATCGAGGAAAGGATGTCACACTGCAGCGGCTCACGATTGCAGGTTGGAGCAGGGGCTCCTCTATGTGAAACCAGATTCGGCAGCGGAAGGATCGCTGCTCTAACGAACGGCGCAGGGTCTGCTGGCAGGCCGCGCTCAAGAAGTGTGCATGCCACACCAGGAGGATGCGCAGACGAATATGGGTTTTGGAAGGCGCGAAGGACATCCATTGGGATAACCAGGGGGCAAAGTCGTCGATGGAGTTCATGACGGCTGCGTCCACTTCTTCAAATTCAGCTTGATGCGAATGAGCCACCTTGTAGGCAGCCCAGTGATCCGCAGTCAAACGGTCATTCATGCATTCGTACAGAATGCGGTGCGGGGGAGGAAAGGAGCCAACTGGCGACTGTGGGGAGATGGAGTCCATTTACGCAGTCCCTTCCGTAGTAGACGCCACGATGCGTTTAACAGGAATATCGGCGGACACCACGTACAGGCTGTTCTCTGTGAGAATCAAAAAGACCTTCTCCTCCTTCAGGCGCATGATGGAGGCGATGGGAGAGGTGTACTCCGTGTCGGACTTGACCAGGCACTTCTCGTCTCCACGGACGCCGATGCAGCAGGACTTGGCAAGCGAATCGGAAAAATAATCAAGATAGATCGGGCGATCCTGCTCGATCGCAATCTTTGCGGCTGCAGCCATGACTGTTGCGGAGGGGCAGCTCATTTTGTAACACCCCGAGTCTTGGAAGTGTCGCGTTTGAACGCTGTGCCACCTACTTTGCACAGTCTTCTAGCTTGAAGCGAGACTTCATACAGAGACACGGCGTCTCAGACCGAGGAACCGCCAGCAATCCAATGGCCAGCTCCTTCACAAGTCGGACCTTGGGAGCAATGGCAGCCAAGAAGCGGACCAGATGGTCCACGTGCTCCTCGCCCTGCGGCGTCTTTGGCAGGCGCATGCTCTCCTTGGCATCGTCCACCACTTGGCGTACCATGGTTTCCATGACGCCCGGGGGCAGAAGGCCGCGCGTGAACAGCTCAGCCGTGTACACTGCAAACCCACGCTTCGTCTCCTTTTGTTTGGTCCACGCAATGATCATGTCATTGAATGTCGGGTCCGTGGAGGAGGGTACGAGAATCACCGCGTTGGTGTCGTAGAGCGTATCGAACATCCCAATCTGGACCGCCAGATCCTGGCGAGCATCCTCGTGGGACTTGATAATGTCATTGTATGCATCGGCCAGCATGGAGGCGTAGAAGTTCTGCTTGATGCCGCGGTCGAACAGAAGAGTGGTGATTCGCAAGCGGAACATGGCGTCGCGCGCGGCCAGTTTGGTCTTGATGGCCGTCACCAGCTTGTCGTAAGTCTGCTTGGACAACTTGTTGAGGAAGGCGTTGATCTCGTCGTAGTCGGGATCTTCCTTGTCCCTGACCTTCCGTGCGACCTCGACAAGGACATTGGAGCGCCAGTTGTCGTCGCGGGCAGGAGGTGCCTCGCGACGAATCGGACGACGGAAGGCGGGGCGGAAGGTGGTTGCGAGTTTCTGCAGAAGAGCCGCAGTCTCGGCTGGAAGGGGGCGAGTGAGGGCAGCACGGTTGCTGTAGATGTTGATTACAGTATCCATCCCACCCTCAAGTTCCCTTGGTATTGCATAGATTCGTTTTTGGTGGGTGGTGCGAAGGCGGTGGCGACGCACGAGGAGCGGATGCGACGAGAAAACGGATAGCGTGGGTGAAGGATAAGAGAGGACTGCCAGAATGTGGACTCTCTGGTATCACGATCCTGCAAACAATGACTACTCTCTGCAAAGCTACATCCGCGTCTTCGAGGTCAAGGATGTCTCTGACTTCTGGACCATCGTCGACGGCATCCCCAAGGAAATGTGGGAGTCGGGTATGTTCTTCTTCATGCGAGGCGACATTCCTCCGCTTTGGGACGCGGTTGAGAATGACAAGGGTGGGGCGTGGTCCAAGAAGGTGGATGCCAGCGACACCCACTCCGTGTTTGTGGACTGCATGGTCCACTGCATTGCCGAGTCCTTCCTGAAGGGACAGAACGAGACCATCTCAGGGGTCACGGTCAGTCCCAAGGGCCAGTTCCACATCATCAAGGTCTGGAACTCCACCACCAAGCTCTCGGACTACAAGTCCTTCAACCCAACCCTGAAGATGAAGCTGGGGTCCGACATTGCCTACAAGGCTCACAATCAACGCCCCAAGTAATCACACACACTCGCAATTGTTCGAGATCCAGTAAAAGGACATGTAGACCAACCACGCGTGGAGTATCGTGGTGCTGACCACGAGAATGGATATAGCCGTCTCCTGGTCCATTGCTTTTTCAGTGGAAAGAACAATGGCGTGTGTGTATGCAGTAGGGCGGTTTCAACCTCCGACGATTGGACACGAGTCCATGATTCGCGAAGTGATTGCCAAAGCAAAGGAGTTGAATGGAAAGGCATACATCTTCATCTCTTCGCAGACAACTCCCAAAGACCAAAACCCGTTTTCGGTTGAAGCCAAGAAGGTATTCCTTGAAAAGGCGTTTCCTCCAGAGGAGGTTACGTTTGTAGACACGTCCAAGTGCGGTCCAGACCACACTGGGAAATGCGGCGGACCGCTTGCGGCGTGGGGAGAGTTGAACCGACTGGGGTGTACGTCCACATACCTCATAGCAGGAACCGACCGCGCGCCCATCTTTGACCCCAAACTCGCCGACAAACCCAAGAATCTGTGGGCATTCACACTCAAACCGCCGAAGGAAGGCGAAGAGGTCAAGACACCACCAGAGTTCATCGAAGCCAAACGAGATGTGACCAATGGAATGTCAGGTACCAAGGCGCGTGGCTTCGCAAAGGCAGGTAGCTTTCCCGAATTCTGGAAGGCAGTGAACATTGGAGGCAAGGTTGCGGAGGCAGATGCACGAACGTTATACGATATCCTCGCGCCCGCGAAAGGGTCGGGTGGCGGAGGAAGTGCGAAACCCGAACTTTCCTCCTTCGCCGCAGATGCAGAAACGTCACCAGTCAATGGGGGTCGTCGTCGCACCTACCGCCGCTGCCGAAAGTGCGGCTTACCCGTCAAACCTGAAACCAAGTAATGGAAGTGCCCCTGCGCGAATGTATCGCTACGGCCATGTGGAAAGCCAATGTCAACACGGGTCTCCGTGTTAGCATTGTTCCGCTGATTCAGGATGTGCTGATGGAGTTGTTTCGAAAAACGGATTTGTTCGAGCCAGAAGAATCGATCGTGGTCCCTACAACAGCAACCATGGCACTCTCCAACGCATCTATCCTCGCCTCCTACGCCGCCTTCAAGTCTGCACAGCATGCCGCTCACATTGCGCGCCTCCGGGCCGCGCATCCCAAACTCTCCGTCTTCACGGACGACGAGGTCACTGCCCTCTTCCACGAGGTCGTCTCCTGCTTCCAGTCCAAGGGTGGTAAGTTCTTTGAGGCCCACATTGAAAATCTCCTGCGCGAGGCAGGGATTCCGTTTAAGGCCCAGGTCCACGTAGATGCCTGCGGCGTCATTGTCGAGGGTCGCAACGACGGCGACACGATTCCCGACATTGTGTTTGGGAACCCCGTGGTGGGCACGCACATCTCTCAGTACGCGGTCATGAGTTTGAAGACCACATCGCGGGAGCGGGCCAAGCTGGACACTGCGTGGACCTACAAGCACCCGCCCAAGCTCTTCCTCTACGCCACGATGGAGGACGACTATCCGTCACCCAAGACCTTTGACGAGGGTCCCACGCGCAAGCTGATCTGCGCCACACCCAAGGCCCGCGACGCCCGCCAGTTCAAGCTGGGCTTTGAGCACCTGGTTGCGGAGGTGCAGGCTGCGCTTGCGTAAGGTTCTTGGCCAGCATCCGAGTAAACACGGTAGGGATTGTATTGCCCAACTGATGCCACTTGTCACTCACCGATCCCACCAACTCAAACCCCGCAGGAAACCCCTGGAGACGCAAGCCGTCTTCCAGCGTGAGACGCGTGTCCACACCGTTAACCACGTATCCATCCCAGTTGTGCTTGTTGCCATACGGAGACCCACGGCCACCACAACGGATGGTGTAGGCCACCTTCTTTTCAAATGGTTTGCCCAGGTACTCGGACATGGTCGTCTCGTGCTCAAACCGCTGGAAGTCGAGCAAGGGCATCGGGTCTCCATCACGCACGCCCACCAACAAGACTCGCTTCCGCATCTGCGGAATTCCGTAGTCGCTACACGTGACCTTGGTGTATGCCACCTCGTACCCCGCCTCCTGCATCGTGTGCGTGATGACGGCAAATGTCTTGCCCCCATCGTGACTCAGCAACGCAGGGACATTCTCAAAGAATAGGTACTTGGGCTTGTGGTGGTGTACCAGCTTCATGATTTGAAAGAACAGGACGCCGCGCGTGTCCTCGAACCCCATGTGCTGACCCGCATTGGAGAAGGGCTGGCAAGGGAAACCAGCACAACACACATCAAACGGAGGAACGGCAGCAGGGTCGATGGCGTACAAGTCACCGAGCGGCTCGATTCCATGGTTGGCCTTGTATGTCTTGCGGGCAGAAGGGTCAATGTCGCACGCCATCACACACTCCATGCCCTCGGCAGCAAGTGAGTGGTGAAAGCTTCCAATTCCACAGCAGAGGTCAACAAACTTCAGCGGTGGCATTGGGATTGTTGTGGTGTTGAGAAGGACATTCCGTTTTTCAATGGTTGAAAACGGATTCGTTGGGCCAAAAACATAGCGGTAGTGTCCCCGCCAAGCACACATAAGCATCACCACCTCTACCATGCCTACCTCCATCTGTTCCTTCATCGCCAACAACCACGCCGCCGCCCCGCCCGCCCTCGTCTACACTCCGTTTGACGAGGACGCGGTGGTCACCTACTTCCTCGTCTTTCGTAAGCAACTGTCCGAGACCGAGCGTAATGCGGCAAGGGACGCTGCCATCACCTATCTTCTCAAGAATGGCATGGACGCGGTTGCCGCAAAGAACCGCCTCCGCGTCCGCTTGTCAAAGGTGACGCGAGTGCAGGCGGCGCTCCAGCGCAAGCTGCGGTTTCCGCGGACTGACCGGGTCTTCACGAACCTCATGAACATTGCCTGCTACGCGGCGATGAAAAAGGACGAAGAGCGGCGGGCAACTGGGTCGCGCAAGAAGGACCACACGATCCCGTACGACGTAGAAGACACGGCTTCAATCAGGATAAAGATTGAAAACTACCGCGCCAAAAAGACGGGCCGAGGCACCTACGGGGGGAATTCTAGCGGATCTGGATTCACTCAGACGATTCGGTACCTGTGTGAGTTCGACCCCACGTACGAGGAGCTCGACGAGGCGGCGGCGTGGTACACCGCGAATCCCGAGTGAATCTATGAGCTACAAGGCATCAAACACAGCTTGATGTCGCCCAGATTCGCAATGACGTAGCGGATCATCAGGAACCAGTCATTTTTCATATGCACCTCCAGGTTGTTCGACAGATTGGAGCACTTGGTGAACAGGACCAGGTGCGGCAGGGAGAACGTGCCTGAGACAATCTCATCGGGCTTCTGCTTGTCAATGGCAATGTCTGAGGTTGAGTCTCCCATGGTCACCGTCTGGCTTGCAAACGGACCCTTGCAGGTGAAGGTCAGCGTGGACCCGACGTTCTTGATGTCCACGGTCTTGGCCGAGAGCAGCGTCATGTCACGACAGATTTTTTGGAAATCCATGGAAGGCATCGTGATGCGCGTGGCGAACTCCGTCTCGGGCATGTTGATGTCGGACTCGTCGCGGTCCAGCAGGTTCAGCTTGTTGCGGATACGGCGCTTCTTCTCGCCGTTCTCCAGCGTGATGCACAGGTGGTTGGACTCCGACTTGGAGACTGAAAAGGTAATGGTATCATCGTTCGTTACAGTCTTGACAATTCGGTAAAAGTGGTCCGTGTTCAGACCCACGTCCAACTTCGGGGCAGTGTGGTTGTACTCGTAGTGCTCAAACTTGGACGCATGCAGGCGCATGTGCGTCAAGACTGTGCGTGTGTTGTCCATGGCAATCATGCGGATCCCATCCTTGTCAAAGACCAAGCTCATCTCCACCAGCATGGACTTCAGGCCCTCGGCAAGGATACGGATCGGGGCAGTCTGGACAGTCTTGGCAACAACCAGATCGTCCGACATGGTTTATCAATGCTTACGATGTCTTCTGAAAGTCGAATTACGCACCCGACGCCTCTTGCCACCCTTGCGCTTCCGAGAGGTGCTGCGACGGCCGTTGCCGCTAGGCGGAAGAGCGGCGATGGCTTTGTTTATGGTATCTATCTCGTGTTGTGCCGTCTTTTTGGCATCACTAGTACGTGCCGCGATTGATTGCGCTTCTGCAAGAGCGCGCATCTTTTCGAGATCCTTCTTTGATTTCCCCTTGTACTTCGCCCGCACTTGGTCTGCTTCTTCGAATGCACTGGGCCGAATAGGAAACTGGAAGCCTTGGGCGGGCGGACCCGCGAACGGGCTTGCGCCTGGGGGACTCTGTCTCGGAGCAGCAGCAGGAACCACAAGAGGAGGTGGCGCTGGCGCTGGAGCGGGCGCTTCCGCAGTAGGAGGCAGTGCCGCATCTGCAGCAGCCGCGGGGAAAGGAGGTAGGAGAGGCGGGGACGGAGGAGAGCTTGGTAATGTGAATACAGGAGGAGGAGCCTCGGGCGCGAAGGGCGTAGGAACCGCGGCCGCCGAAGCCTGCACCTCTTCTGGAGTCGGCTCTTTCCCGAACTGATTTGGCAGCCCTGGCAGCCGCCGTCCGTTCAGCTGCACCGACGCCAACGCCCGATCCCTCCTCTCCCTCTCCTCGAGGTCAACCGACGCCGCCAGCCTTTGCGCTTGGGCCTCCGCTGCCTCCGCTGCCTCCGCTGCTGCCTTGGCCTCAGCAGCTGCAGCTTCTTGTGCTGCTGCAGCAGCGGCTGCTGCCGCCTCCTTCTCCCCTGCTTCCGTGGCCCGAACCCTCTCTGCTTCCGCTGCTTCGCGTGCCGCTTTCGCAGCCGCTTCCGTCGCCGCCTGTTCCGCCGCTTCCGTTGCCGCTGCCTCGTCCGCCGCCGCGCGCGCCCTAAGCATCTCTGCGATGGCTGCATTTGCTTCTTCGGCCTTCAGTTTGGCGTCTGCCTTCTTCCCTTCTGCTTCGGACGTGGCTGCTTCAGATGCCGCCGCTGCCGCCCTCGCCGCCGCCGCCCTGCTCTCCGCCTCTGCCTCCGCTGCCGCCGCCTCCGCTTTGGTTCTGTTAGCTTTCGCTGCTTCCGCCAGCAGCCTCGCGTGCTCTGCCCCCGCCGCCACCACCTCTGCATCGAACTTGATCTTCGCGGCATCTGACGCTGCTCTCTCAGCTTCGATCCGTGCCCTTTCGGCTGCTTCTCTCAGTGGCCTCGCATTCTCTTCTGCCTCCGCCGCCACCGCCGCCAAGCGTTTGGTCTCAGCTTTTGCCGCCGCCGCCTTCTCGCTCCGTTCTTTCAGTGCAGCCTTGGCACTATTGTAAAGCCATGCCACACCCGCCACTGGAACTGTAATCGGAGCCGCAATCAGAGCCGCCGTTCCTCGGAGTACCCGAGACCCAAGCGACGGTGCATCGGCCCTGTACCGTTCGTTCTGCCAAGCGAACATTTCCGCCTCCAGAGCCGCTTTAATCACCGCACGATCTGCGGCTGCAAATGCCGCATACTCTACCTTCAGTGCCTGGTTCAGTTCAGCCCGAATGCCGCTTACGGCCATTGGGGTTGAACCGTCTGCATTCGTCTTGCCCTGCATATACAGCCATGCAGTGACTCCAAGTGGGATTCCTTGCCCGAGGAGACTCGCAAGGGGCAACGCCGCGAATGCCATTGTTCATGCGTGTTAAAAAATCTACTTGTGACGGCGCGTAAAGGCACGACCCGACCGAGCGCGAGCTGCACGCTTACGAGATACGATGCGACCGTGCTTGTTCTGCGTCAGGTCCTTGCGCGTGAGACCGCCAGGGGTCTTGATTGCCGTTCCATTCCATACCTTGCGACGAGAGCCGACAGTTTGCTGCTTCATTGTCTATGGATGGGAATTTTTACGAGTGACATCGGGCCGCTAGGAGCACGACCATCAACAAAGGGCCCTTGCTGGTACCGTCCACAGTAGATGTCGTTTGTATAGTCAAATGGGAACGGAACTAGATTCGTCTCGCCCCGAAAAAATCGACTGTTGGAAAAATGAACGAGGGCGTTGCGCGTGACAAGAGGGTAGACGACGAGGACTATGAAGTTCTGATCGACGCCGAACCCTTCTGGATCAGACGGACTACCAGATCCTGCGTGCACAGGTCTCCACCTCGCAAACAGATCGCGTATCGACCCGATCGCCCCCTTTCGAAGTCCCCATAAACCCCCCATGATTCGGGCGGTGTGCTCGGGGTTGTCGCGGATGATGTGGCATGCATAGTTCGACTTCAGAAAACCGTTAATTGCCCACCGATCCTTCCAGTGAATACGACTGTCTGCGTCTCGGAAGAAGCAGACGTCCACATCGGGTTCGTCGATTGCAAAGAACCGATGAATCATGTTCTTTGGGCCAACAATGCCCGTGTCTCGGACGCGAACCACGGGATCTGCGAGCAAACTGGCTTTGAACTCGGGCTCCGTGTCAGACCCCAGGTAGGCATAGACGACCCACCCTGGATAGTGCGTCTTGATCAATTGTACGTTTTCGAGGAATCCTTGGTGGTAAAAGACCTTCGTCGGGCCGTACAAACAAAAGGAGAAGGCGTTCACCATGTTTTCTCTTGTAGGCACGAAACAATAAAGTCGTTAATTTCCCTGTTCTCGGAGTACGGTCGAAGGCAATGGTAGTCACAAAAGTATCCTAGCAGCAGGGTGTTGCGAAGCTGGACCTTGTTCGTAAAGTTTCGCGGATGAATGCGATCAAGGCGGGTGAATTTGGTTAGCCCGTCGTTCAACACCACCTTGTGCCCAGTCCACTGGTCGAAGATCTTCTTGAACACAATCTGGTCCGTGCCCCATCCCACACCACCATGCCGACCATCATAGTTGGTTCCGCTATACCAGCGCTGCAGGATCACACTCGACTCCTCGGTCCCGAACATGGATGCCCATGTCTTTGGATGCGCCACATTGTAGCACATGGCGATCTCACCGGGGAAACAGACATCGCGATAGACCACGAAGGACTCCGAGTCTCCGCGGGCAGCACCTTCCACGTAGTACCTTCGGTTTCCAGGCAGCATGTCCATGTCGGTAATCAACACACCCTCATCGCGTGCAACTTCGCGGGGATACAGCAGACGGATGCACTGCGCCTGGAAGGCTGTGAGCATACCTGGAATGGGCTTGGACAGAATCAGGTGAGACGACCAGTCCTCCAGGGAGTCGGGAATTTCCTCAGCCACCAAGACGATATGTACATCGGCCTCGGGCAGCACAGCTTTCCATGCCTTGATGAAGCTGGGAATAAAGTCGGAATACAGCGGGTTCAGGTCCGTTGCCGTGACCACAGTTCCAATCTTCATTGGACTCTCCTGTATCTTGCGAATCCAGTATCCCACTTTCAGCTTCTCCATGTTCCACTCCGTTGACTCGATTCGCCGCTGCTCAGAGATGAGGCGCTCCTCTGTCACCTCGTCCCACGAATCCACAAACAGAATCGGCAGGTCGGTCCACCCTGCGTGGGCATTGTCCCTCTTCACAATGGGAATGCTGCCCATGTACAAGGTCTCCCAAAGTCGGTGCGTATCAATCCCGCCGCCCGGGGGACACAGGACGAACGAATGGGTGCGAACCTCGCGCAAGAAGGCGCGGCGGCCCTCCATCGTCTGATCTGGACTGCCAACGGTAATCCACGGCTGTGTCTTGGCAAACTCCAGCAGAGGGCCGCGCGAGGGGTGGTTGTCGACCACAAAGTTCGCATACAGCAACCCCTTCATGATTCTGGGTTCCTTGGCGACCTCCACCATGACATCGACATTTCCAAAGATTCGGTGGACTTCGCTCTCGTCCGTGTTGTTCGTCACGCCCAGTGGCAAGCCGTGAACACGCGATGACTCTGCGTTCACACCCCACCAGCTTCCCGTCGGATACGTGTCCACGATCTCATCGGTCACTGGAAAGTCCGAGTGACCACAGATCCTGCGGTTCTTGAACTCAGTCGTGGGAACACGAACAGACCCCCTCCAAACGATAGGAGTCTTGTACCGAAGACAGTCTGTCTTGTGGTACTCGGTGGGAAAGGCCTCCAAGTACTTGTCGGTACAAATGACATCCTCTGCAGTCCAGTTCATTTGTGTAGTTTATTTGGACCCAGTGAAAGTAGGTTTCACTATACAATGCGGATCCTCGTCCTCGTCCTCTCGAGTGCGGGGGAGGCCGCGTACGACGGGCTACGGGACGCGTGGAGGTCGTATATGCACACACATCCAAGTATCGACTCCTTCTTTATCGAACATCATCCTGTCAAGGAGCCGTGGTTGGACGGGGACATCCTGCGTCTTCCAGGTGAAGAATCGTTCCAGACAATTCGCCATAAGACACTAGGAGCCATTGAATACTTTCTGCAGAGTTCGTCGTATACACACGTGGTTCGTACGAACTTGTCGTCGTTTTGGATCTTTTCACGCTTGATCGACCGCCTGAATGCGTGTCCACCAACGCGGCTTTTTGCTGGCATTTTCATGGGAGACGGTATTTCGGGCGCGGGTATCTGCATGACACGCGATGTCGCAGAGTTGTTGCTTGCGCGAAGGGACATTGTCTGTCTACCTGGACCCGGGTTCTTTGAATGGGATGACGTGTCCTTTGGGCGCGCACTCATCGACGTTCCGCGAACCCACTTTGGGCGATTTGATATGTTCGACTACAGGATGTTCGATGTGCACGTTGCCCAGCTGCCCCCCGACTACTTTCATATTCGTCTGAAGCAGCTGGACGCGACCAATCGAATCCGTGAAGGCGAGTTGATGACCAAGCTGGTCAAGTTATTTTACGCATGAGGTCCATGTGATAGGACCAAGCTGCAAGGTTGTTGATGTCGAAACGGTGAACCGTGAAGGATGTCGACGGGTATCGGGATTGCAGGTGGCCCAGTAAGTCGTCAAACGATCGAGGGTGACTCGAAAGAAGGAGCGTTACGGCACCTCCCCCAGAGCAATATGCCCTGAAGTTCTCGATGCGCCTGTCGTATCGATCGCGAAAGTTCTTGAAGGAATTGTCTATGTAATGAAACTTTCCACCTGGCCATGCCTGTGTCTTGTACAAGTCCGCATGACCTGGAGACTCGTGATTGAAGATGAACCCGTAGCGAGTGTTATACAACAGGGTCTCGCCTGGATAGTATGCACAGTCGTTCGGATGGTCGATGAGCTTTAGGTATGTCGGGTCTGTGAAATGGGCAAAGTCCTCCTTGATGCATTGAACCATCCCTTCGTAGCTCGAGTTCATTTCATCAAACGGACATGTAGCGTACCCATTTGCCCGCACATCTCGAAGTCCCAGTCCAACCCCCTGCGCCGCCGCTGCGCAATTATGTCCGAGCGAAATTCCTGGCATTACTCAATGTCCTCGGCCTCGCCTAAATCGATATGCTTCATGATCCCGTCGAAGCTTGAAACCCCCGACCATCTGCGCATTCTGTTGCGGTGCATCGAAAGTATACGGCATGTCTACCCAACAGCACCTGTGGTCATTGCCCTTGCAAAGGGGAGCACATTGTCCCATGTATTCGACACGCACACACAGGTGGTCGAGAACCCATACTTTTCTACATGGGGATGCCTGCATCTGTTCCACCACAATCGCTACGCGGATCAGGCCTTTATCCTACACGACAGCGTGGTACTGACGCGCCCCGTTGAGCCCGTCGACCGCTTCCAGTTCATATATCACTTCAACGAACCTGGACTCGACCGTCCGCGAAACGACGAAGGGTATGCACGGATTCTGCCCGAGAGTGAGCGCACATCAATGCTGACAACCACAAAGACGGGATGCTTCGGAAACATGATGGCGCTTGACCACGACCTAGTCGAACAGCTGGAGTTCCTTGACTACATTCCAAAAATCACGACCAAATACGATTTTGAGTGCATGGAACGGATCACATCCTACTTGGCAGGAAAGCACGGGTATGGGACTACAACGTCAATGTGTGGAGACATCTTCCACCCAGTCGTGGATCCATGGGTCCACACTGAGTACGCGTGGCTTACATTCGCAGATGTCCAGGCGCTCAGTTTTCCCGCGGTGTTTCTGAAGGCAATTGTTGCCCGAAAATAACAATGGACCACAGTTGGGAAGATGTCTATGTCAACCAGATTCGGACATCTGCCCGTTCGATCGAATCTGCCGTCGGGTTCTTTGCTCCACGACTGGCAGATGCAACCGTCTACTTGGCAGGCATCGGCAAGTCGGGTCTTATTGCTCGAAAGTGCGTGGCTACGTGGCAGAGCATGGGCCTCTCGTGTCACTACATGAGCGTACCCGACATGCTCCACGGAGACATCGGAGTTCTCAGGCCTGGCGATGGTATACTGTACTGCAGCAACTCGGGAAATACGTCAGAGCTTATTGCCGTTACGGAGTACATCAGGTCAAACAAACCGTATGTATCTCAGTTCTTAGTGTCAAACAACCCAGTTCCCACAGTGACAGCTGTAGACCAACACTTTATGATCGGAACAAGCACCTTTGTGGAGGCCGACTCTGCAAATCGCGCGCCATCCGTGTCGTCCGTTATCTTTATGATGTTCTTGGACCAACTTGGTATTCGTATCGCAGAGACAAACGGCATTACCGCAGAAGGGTTCAGGCAGAACCACCCGAGCGGAGAATTAGGGAGAAAGTAATGGCAATGTCAAGCAAATGATAGAGATATTCTACGACGGCCTGAACATCGAAAAGTGGAGCGCGCACCCAGCTGTAAAGGGCTTCACAACAAACTGCACACTCTTGTCAACACACGCCGACCGGGTCTATACATCGGTCTTTGCATCCGCAAAGCCGTTTCTTAATGGACGCCCCTTTTCACTTCAGATCTGGGAGGACGATGTGGAGTTGGCACTTCAGCAGATCAAGGACATTCACGCGATCGATGCTTCGATCTACGTGAAGATTCCAATTGTCAATACGCGAGGCGAATACAATGACGCACTGCTTGCGTATGCGGTGGAGAACAAGATCCCCATAAATGTGACGTCCCTGTACACGAACGAGCAAGTGGCCCGCGCCCGCGAACTTTTGAGTGCGTCCGTGGCTCCAGAGATCATATCCGTCTTTGCAGGTCCAGTCTCCGATACCCAGGTTGACCCTACGTCCTTCGTGCGGTATGCGGTCGAGGCATTTGAAGGACGCAGCCACAGTCGTATTCTCTGGGCAGGTGCGCGTGAGCCCTACACGATTCAGCGTGCCGAGGCCGCGGGGTGCCACATCATTACCGTCCCCGATGCGGTGATGGAGAAGTTGGACCTGACCAAGGACAGCAGGGAACTTGCCATTCAGAGGGTCAATACCTTTCGAACCCATGCGCTGAAGGGCGGTCTACGCATCAAGTAGGAACGAAAAGAGCGCGAGCTTGCCGATGCTCTTGTAGATCACGGGGATACACGAACGGTCGGAAAAATAGTGAAACGTACGGAGAACCATGCACGCTGTTACACACTCCAACACAGGATCGTCGAGTGGAACGGGCAGCAGCTCGGACAACCATGTGCGACATTGCGTCTCGTACTCGGGATCGTATGTCTCATTGTTGATATGAAAGTCAAACCCCAGGATGCTCTGGTACAGCTTTGCATAGTCTGTCATCTTGTCGCCCTTTAGCGAGAAGGCCGAACCGATCTTGCCACGCATATCCAGTAGCCTGATTGTGCCCTCCTTGTCCACGATCATATTGTCGAACCAGGGGTCGCCGTGGATAATGTTGGTCACCTCAAACTTCGGTCCCATGAAATACCCCGTAAGGACCTCGCGAATCACGTCGACAACCCGTTCGATGTGGGGAAGGGCGTAGATGTCGGGTTCGTCGGCTATGCGACCTACCAGTTTTGTGACCGACGTAGCCAATATGTCAGACGGGGTTACCACGGATCCGTCGTCGAACTTCGACGAGTGCAGCGTGTCGAGCGCGCCGACAATCGATGCAAGAAGCGGGCGAGTCAGCAGTCTGTTTCGAAACAGGTAGCTGGGAGTCTGTCCTTCAATGAACTCCATTTCAATCGTGCTCCTTCCAGACTCGTGCGTGCATCCGATGTAGGCAGGGAGCATTGACTGAAAGGACGTTCCCTTTGCGGTGGTGTAGAAGTAAAGCTCGCCCTCCAGAGAAGAGGTCGGGCCTTCCTTGAATAGAACCGCGCCCTTTCGGAACAGTCGGTTCTCATTGTTCGAACAGCTGCGCGGCAGGCACACAGGCTCGACTGTACACATTTGAATGATTACATGTTCATTCTTTATGTGTCTTAACGAGTCTTCCGCACAAAGACCTGGCTGTCGATGCACGGCTGGTTGGCACTGATGCGCTTGTGGTAAGCAGACCTGAATCCATCGATTCCCCGCTGCGTCAGATCAGGGCCACCCCACCCATAGTCGTCAAAGATCATGGTCCCACCCACCTTGAGCTTGCGAAAGGCAAGAACGGCGTCCTCGCAGACATACTCGGGCTCGTGGTTTCCGTCAATGTAGATAATGTCGAAGGACTCATCCTCTAGCTTGGGAATCTCGGAATGAGAAAAGCCACGGACAACCGCGATCTTCTCCTTTTGTCCACTCGCCTCGAGGTTGCGCTGAAAGGTCTCGTAGATCGATTCCTGCTGCGTCTTGTATTCCGAGTAATCGGCATAGTCAATCCACGGATCGATGCAGACCATCTTGCTGTCGGGGTGGGCGGCGTATGTCTGTCCAACGGAAAACAGGTTGGCACCGTAAAAGGTTCCAATCTCGAGGTATCGGATGGGTCCAAGTGTAAGAGGGATCGCACCCAGCCAGTTCTCGGCAGTCCGATACGTCACACCTTCGAATGCCATTGCTCTACTACCACAAATGCCTGTAGGTCTTTACACGCATTTGTGGTTTTGTATTTGGGTTTTCGACGGGGGTTGCGACCTCGCGGAGGTCTCTAGTTGCTGTAGGCCAGACCACCCATGCCACTCATCACGCGCAGCACGTTGTAGTTGACGGCGTACACGCGAACCTGCGCCGTGCGGCCCGAGCGGACCGTGTTGACGGACACCGTGAGCTGCAGCGTGGCCTTGTCGATACGCGAGAAGTTGCAGGTGCCGCTGGGCTGGTGCTCCTCGGGCTTGAGCGCGAAGGAGTACACGTTGATGCCCACCGTCGGCGTGCGCGTGTGGTGCTGGTACGGCTGCACATAGTTGAAGTAGCGTCCCTCGCGCTCCGTGAAGCGGTCCTGGCCGTTGAGCTGCAGCTTGGCGACCTCGATCGGGTTCTTGCCAGAGCACTTGACGCCCGAGTCCAGCAGAACCTTGGCGAGCAGGTAGTTCGTCGTGTCCTCGAAGAGCGCACCCTGGTCGCCGACGTTGCCGCTCGTGTCCAGCCAGCTCGAGCCAGCCAGCGACGGGCCCTGCTGGATACCCAGACCCGGGAGGTAGGGGCCAGACGCACCGTCACCCGCCGTCGTCGGGACCGTGACCGCGCCCGTGCCGCCCAGCGAGCCGCGGGCCAGCACATCCAGCACGACACCCTCCGTGGTGAAGTCGTCGGAGTAGTTGAACGGCTGCATGCCGTTCACCTCAGCGATCGGGTTCGAGGGCGGCTGCGAGCAGTCGACGAACGAGTCGCGCTGGCACACCCAGATGAGCTCCTTCACTGGGTGGTTGAAGTTGAGCTGGATCTTGTTGCTCGAGCTCGTGATCGACTCGGCGCCCGTGAACTGCAGCTGCTCGATGAGGTACTCGTGCGTCTGCTGGGCGAAGCGGCGGCGCTCCTCCGTGTCCAGGTAGACATAGTCGATGTACAGCGACGCGGCCGTGAGCGACTGGATGGAGGTCGGCACAGACTGGCCCGACTTGAGCTCCGTGTACGAGCAGTTGATCCACTGCTCGAACTCCACGTTGATGCGCACCTCGTGGTACTGGAGCGCGATCAGCGGGATCGCCAGGCCCGGGTTGCGGCAGAACCAGAACTGGAGCGGGATGTACAGCGTCTTGGCCGGGGTGCCCGCGCGCGGCGCGCACGAGTTCGTCAGCTCGGCGCCCGAGCACGACTGGTCCAGCGCATAACCCGTCGTGCTCTTCATCAGCACGAGGTCGTGGCTGTTGCCGATCATCTCGTCGAGCGCGCGCACCGTGCCCGCATCCTGGGTGAGCTGCGTCCAGATCTGCATCCAGTCGCCGTACTGGCGATCGATGCGCTGGCCGCCAATCTCGAGCTCAACCGTCTTGATGAGACGGTGGCCCACATAGTTGAGCCAGCGGAAGCGAGACACCGAGTTCGCGACCGTGCCCGCGGCGCTGAGGTCGACCGCCGGGAGAACCACCTGCACATAGGTGCGGTACATCAGGTCCGCGTTACGGTTGATGATCGCCGTCACACGCTTGTTGAAGTCCGCCTGGCCGTTGAAGGTGACCTCAATGGACTCCATGGCGAAGTTCGTGTGGCGCTTGAACAGCACCTTCCAGAAGGTGATCTGGGGGTTGCCGCTGATGTAGATGTCCTGCGCGCCATAGCTCACGAGCTGAAGAAGACCACCACCCATATTGCTGTTATGTTCCATCGCAAGAAAAAATAGTGGGCGCGACGACTACCCCACAAAACACGCACGACACACTGCTGCGTACGATTCGGCACCTCCGATGACCACCTGACCTGAATTCGGGTTCAACCTGCGCGTGAAGTGTGCAGAGTCCCCACACGAGCAAATGGCAGTCAACATGGTGACAGTGTCGGCATACGGAACAACTGCAAGGATCTCACCAAAGGGCTGGCGGCGGTAATCGCCCGACAGTCCAATCACATATACCGATTTATGACGGTGCTCAGCAGCCTCACGAACAAAGTGGACCAGGGCATAGAAGAACTGAGCCTCGTCGATCAAAATGACATCGCAGCTTGCAAACATGTCATCTGTTACACTGTTCAGCGTGTCTGTCGTCAAGCACGGAAGCGAGTCTCCATCGTGCGTTGTGATTTCGGATGTCACTCCGAACCTCGTGTCACACGAATGCTTGATGACAAGTACACGCTGTCCCAACGCAGTGTGCTTCCGAATCGCGCTCAATGCATAGGATGTCTTCCCCGCAAACATGGGGCCCATGACGACTTCGACTGACATTGTTCTTCCACACACGCCACATGAAAGTTAATATGCTCGAGTGAACAATGTGCTACAGCAAGGACTCGAGTTTGTACACCTCTACGGTGTCGTTTGTTGCCATTGTGTACTTGCTGAGTTCGGGCAGTCCATATTTCCAATGGCTAGGTGTGACACTGATCGGATGGTGTTCTATGCAGTTCGCAGAGTATCTGTTGTGGTCCGAGAATCCTAAGGAGGGCTGCACAGAGACCAACAAGCTGGTCACCGCAACGCTCATACCCATCTCCCTCGCACTGCAGCCGATTGCACCCGCGTTTGGTGCATTGTTCGTGTACCCCTTGGAAACGCTGCGACCGTATCTCATTTTATGGGTACTCCTGGTGGTCGGCACCATGGTCGTGGAGTACGCGTATCTTTGCGACCCAGAGCAACCATGTACTGTCGTGAACAAGGAGAAACATCTCGACTGGTCACGATCAAAAGACTATGCCAATGGCGTATCAAGGTCGTTCTTCTATAGCGTGTGGGTCACTCTGATTGCAATGCCTATGATCTTCGGATGGAAGAAGGGGTATTCGCTTCTGGCTGCATTTTGGATCTTTCCCTTCATAGGCTACACATATGGCCTCTCGACACAGTCTCCTGCAACCCTCTGGTGCTACTACACGAGTTGGTCGAGCATCATTGCCGCAGTCGCTCTGCTCTTGAAGCAGACGGGCACCTACGACCTCCTGCGTGTGTGAGACTTCTCGCGCATCTCCTGCCTGGCCCACTTCTTGAAGGACGGATGATTCGGGTGCGCCTTTTCCTTCAATTCCTGTGCGGCCCACTTGCGAAAGGTCAAGCGCTTCCCCTTGTGGGACATCTCACGAGCCTCCTGGGCAGCCCACTCTTTGAAGAGCATGCGATGACGGCGTGTGTGCATTTATACGGATCCCATAAAAATACTCTGCCACAGTCGTTCGTAGACCCACGGGGTCTCGTTGAGGCGGGTGACCAGAACCGACATCAAGACGTGGTAGAATTCAAGCGGTCTGGAACGGATTCGTTCACGCGACACCACGAACTGGGCACCTGCACTGAATGGAAACTCAGTTTGAACGAGACCAACGGAATCTGCAATCTTTCCCACTCCGAGTCCACCGTGATGAGGCCAACCATCGCGGTCGCAGGAAAGATGAGGTCCCAGGTGTCGAAAGTCCGTCGGGGCCCGAGCAAGATCCTCGACAAGCCCGGGAGCATGGTCAAACGGATACCCCTGGACAAAGGCGGTATAGTCGGCAAGGCTGTCCCACCGAGTAATGATGTGATACAGGTATGTGTGGGCCTCTCGTCCGATATTGGGAAGAAGGCAATCGTCCTTGGTGTAGACAGTCACCTTGTACGGAAGGGTCTTGGTCCACTCAATGTCCTCCTTGTACCGAGCCACGACCACCTCCATGTCTGAACTCCACTTATAGACACTAAATGGAAAACGGGTATGACCCCCGACCAAGACCAGATTACGGCACTTGTCGTGGCGCTGTTGGTTCTTGCGTGCGGCATCGGATGTTGTGCGCATAATGTTCTCGGGCGCGCGTCATCTCACGAGGTTTACGAGCTCGAGGAAGAGATAGAAGCATGAGCATGTTCGAGGACTGCAAGGTCGAGTTGCTGGAGACATTCGGAGACGATCTGACCGTGGTCAATGCTGCCCGTGTATCGCTGGGCAAGCATGTGGATGAGTTCACGGAGAAGGACGCCAAGCTCATCAAGTATCTGGCGGACCACGAGCACACATCGCCCTTCTTCCACCCCCAGCTGCGGTTCCGACTGAAGATGCCGATTTGGATGGCGCGCGAGTGGTTTCGCCATACCATCGGCTTCTCGCGGAATGAAGTGAGTCGCAGGTATGTGGACGATCCCCCGACCTTTCACATTCCTCACCTTCGGACACGGGCCCCGGGTAAAAAGCAGGGGAGTAATGACGATGTCCACCTCGAGGACGAGCGATTCATGCAGTATCTGAAGATGCACTGCTGCCACTCAGTGGACGAGTATAATCATCTACTGGCGAACCAGATTCCGCCCGAGCAGGCGCGCATGGTGTTACCGCAAAATATGATGACCGAGTTCATTGAGACGGGCTCGCTTGCCGCCTATGCTCGGTTGTGCCACCTTCGCATGGGTTCCGACGCCCAGGCGGAGATTCGGGCTGTTGCGAGTGAAGTGAGTGAGGCGATTAAGAAGGTGTTTCCAGTAAGTTGGAGTACTTTAGTTACTCCATGACCATGTGAGGCACGATATGCATGGCCTCCAACTCCTGCATCCAGAGCTTCATCGCATACGGAATGGTCTTCTGCACAAAGTCCGTCTTGTTGCCACACGAGCCACACGAGTAGATGCCCTCTGCAGGATTGACCACCGCCAGAGTACCACACGTCTTGCAGATACCTGTCAGGAACGGGTCGGACACATCCATCAGACGCTCCTTGGTAAACACCGAGGCACCGTGTGAGATCATGCAATCGCGCTCCATCTCTCCAACACGCAGACCACCATCGCGTGCCCTGCCCTCGCAGGGCTGGCGGGTCAGCGACACAATCGGTCCACGAGCCCGAGAGTGCTGCTTGTCAATCACCATGTGCTTCAGGCGCTGGTAGAAGGTGGGTCCCATGAAGATCTCGGCCTGCATCATCTCGCCCGTCTGGCCGTTGTACAGAATCTCATTGCCGTACGGATGCATGCCCATCTCCACCATGTGCGCCCGCAGATCCTCCACCTTCATGTGGTCATACGGCGTTCCGTCGCCCAGCGTGCCCTTGCGCACACAGATCTTGCCGAAGATGTTCTCCATCAGCTGTGCGATGGTCATGCGGGAAGGGACTGCGTGAGGGTTCATGATCAGGTCGGGACGCAGCCCCGAACCCGTGAAGGGCATGTCCTCCTCGTTCAGTAGCATTCCCACCGTTCCCTTCTGTCCGTGGCGGGAGGAGAACTTGTCACCAATCTGCGGGACGCGCTCGGAGACCACGCGCACCTTCACGAAGGGGTAGCCATCCGAGTTCTTGTCCTGCCACACGCCGTCCACACGGCAGTCCTCGCCGTTCTTGTGGGTCGTCGAGGCATCGCGGAACGCATATCCCGCCGCGTCGTGGCGCAGGTTCACCACCTTGCCGATCACGACATCGTTCTCCTTCAGCACCGAGTTCAGGATGGGAATGCCCGTCTCGTGGATGGCCGCGTAGCTCGTGGTCTTGAACTTGCGAGTCGCGTGCTTCTGCGGCCGCATGAACTTCTCCTCGCGACCGCTGGTCACATTGCGATGCTCCTCGTCCTTGTAGAGCGTGTAGTACAGACCACGGAACAAACCGCGGTTCACGGCTGTGCGGTTCATAATGATGGAATCCTCCTGATTGTATCCGCCGTAGCAGGCAATGGCCACCACAGCGTTCATACCGAAGGGCATCTCGTGCATCTTCAGAATGTTCATCGACCGCGTCTCCACCAGCGGACGGCTGATGGAACAGAGCACATACGCGTTCTTGTCCAGCCGCTTGGCAAAGTTGGTGGCGTACACGCACATGGACTGCTTGCCCATGGCCGACTGATAGGTGTTACGAGGAGACTGGTTGTGGTCCGACAGCGGAATGGTGCCCGCCATGTGTCCCACCAGCATCGACGGGTGAATCTCGTGGTGAGAGTGCGAAGTCACCTCTCCGCGCGTCAGAGCCACGCGCAAGGTCTCCGTCTCCGAGGCGTCAATGTACTCCATGCACGCCTTGACCCAGTTGTTCCAATCACCGCGCTCCGACTCGGGCGGCGGCTCGGCCCCTGCACGGAACACTGGGCGTACCACGCGGCCACCATCCGTCTCAATGATGATGGTGTTCAGCAGAGTGTACCACGCGATGGAGGTGTGCGGATGAAGGCGGAAGGTGTGCTTGGCCGTCCGCAGGGCCTTGACGACCGTGTGCGGGTCCTCCGTGTAGGCCGTCAGAACACCATTTACGGTGATGGAGGTACCAGGGTAGACGATGGCCTGCTGAATCCAGATGATTCCAGGAGTCTCGCGCAAGAAGTGGAGGACCGTGTGACTCGGCACATGCTGGGTCACGGACGTGAGCAACGACATGGTCTTCACGATACCCACCGAATGGCCCTCGGGTGTCTCCACGGGGCACATGAATCCCCACGAGGTGCCATGGAGCTTGCGAGGCGCCAACAGCTTGCCCGACTTCTCCACGGGTGTCTGGATACGGCGCAAGTGGGACAGTGTGGCGGCATAGGACATGCGCGACAGAACCTGCGAGACACCGACCTTGGTCGCGTTGGACAGCGAAGTGGACGACGATGTGCCCAGACCCTGGACTGTGAAGTTCCCCGTGGCCAGTGCCTGCTTCAGCTTGCCCTCGATCGTGGACAGCTTCAGAATCTTGTAGAGATTGTTGATGTTCAGAATCTCCATCGGTGCCGGGCGGCCATCGGGTCCCGCCTTCTTCCACGAGTCATTGTTCACTTCCTGCACGAACTCATTGCGAGTGTCGTTGCAGACCTTCTGGAACAGCTGACGGAACAGGTGCGTCAGCAGCGCACCCGTGGTGACCACGCGCTTGTTCGGGTACGCATCGCGGTCATCCAGCGGAATGTGGCCGCCGTAGGTCAGCAGGAGCCTACGAATCATGGAGGCGGTCAGGAGAGCGCGGCGTGCGTTCAAGACCTCGGGTGTGGTCGTCTCGCCCGCAAAGCGCACGTGCGGCAGGTACTCGGTGGTGAGCAGCTGGCGAACATACGCGCACTTGTCCTCCTGGTTGGTCCCGTACTGCAGATGGCCCGTCAGGTACTGGACCGCATCCTGCTGGGTGAAGATTCCCAGCTCTGCACAGTCGCGAAACGACGCACCCAGCATGTCGACATGCGAGTCGTTCTCGTCGCCCCAGACCATGCGAGCAATGCTCCGATCGTTGGTCACGCCGATGGCGCGGAAGTACACCACGATGGGAATGTCCTCTCGGAAGCGGGGCACACACGCCACCATTGGGTAACCAAAGCCGTTGAACTTGGAGCTCAGCCGAATCTCCAGCTTCTTGGGCGGTGTCGTGAACGACTCATGCAGGGACTTCATCTCCACCGAGTAGAAATACTTGGACGCCGTCTTCTTGTTCTGGAAGATCATGATGCGATTGTCAGCCACCTTCTCCTGGCAGAGGATGGTGCGCTCTGAGCCATGGACCACGAAATACCCCAGCGGATCATGGGAGCACTCGCCAAGATCCGTCAGCGTCGCAGGATAATCCTTCAGCAGGCACAGGCTTGACCCGAGCATCACAGGCAGCTTGCCGAGACTGATGCCCTCAAACACTCGGAACTCCTCGTCGTAAGTGTCCAGTAGAGGACCAGTGTAGGTGCGAGCCACAAACCGCACATCGGCGTGCATCTGGGCTGCGTAGGTGAAGTTGCGCACACGAGCCTCCGAGGGAAGCATGGGCTTGACGCGGCCCGTCGCCTCTTGGAGTCGAGGCTTCAGGTAGGTGACATTCTCGAACGACAAACGGAGCTCATACTTGTACTTCTTCAGCTTCTCATCTTGCTCGTGCCAAACAGTGATTGGCGGGGTTGACTGGACGATCAGGGGCAGCTTGTTGCGAACGAAATCTTCGAAGGAGTCGATCTGATGGTCTACGAGGCGACGCACACCCTTCTCGAAATAGGTATTGACGGCTTGCCACTCCATACTGTGTGCCTTTCATTCGCTGTAAACGAAATCATTCGTTTTTAGTAAGCATGGACGCCGATGTCAAGCAGGTCTTTGTAAAGAACAGCAAAGTCACCCCCGAGCCTGCACCCAAGAAAATCACCAAGAGTCGCCGTGTTCTGCCCAAGGCTCACCCCGTCGCCCCTCGCAAGACAAGTGCCAAGGCCCATCGCACCTACCCGGTTGGAGCCATGAAGGGGGCACGACAGACTCGCAAGGCCAAGTTGGAACCGAGCAACAACCCGTCAAAGAGCCCGCCGTTCCGTCGCGGCACCCTCCGTGTCCTCACACCAAAGGGACAGCAAGACCAGGAGAGGCGTGCGTCCGAGGCCACGTCCAAATTGTCGGTCGAGCAAATGCGGGCGCAGCTGGCCAAGTCGGGCCACGCAGTGAGCCAAAATGCGCCTCCGAAGCTGGTGGAGCAAATTCACGCGGCTGCAAACCTCGGGGGTTTCTTGAAGTGATGATTTCCTTGTAAAGAGTAATGACGTCCATATGGGGACCACTGGGGTGGATGACGCTTCACTCAATGGCATCCTTGTATCCCGACCAGCCGTCGGGCGCTGAAAAGGCTCTGATGCGATCATGGCTTGATTTGTTCGCAGGTACCATCACATGTCCTTCATGCCAAGGACACTTCCAAGAAGCCCTGGAGGTCTACCGCAATCGGTTCCCTTCAATGCTTGAGTCTCGCGCTGCCTTCTTGATGTTTTCGTTTCGCGTTCACAATTCCGTGAACCAGAGGCTCCGCAGGCCGATCTATTCCACAGTGGATGCGTGTTTTGAACTGTTGCGCAACAATGTCAAGACACGGACCGCTACTCAGTACCGCCAAGCGTACTATGCACACATTACGCGGCACTGGAAGATGCTCCAGGACGCCAACGGAATGGCCGCTCTTCGCAAGATTCACGACATGAATAAAATTGAAGCGACATACGCCGCGGCTCGGTCCGACGACTTCAGCGAGCTGATTCCCGAGGGCCTGACAATGATCGGGAAGATCGAGGCGCCGCCCGAGGGGATACAGCCTGCTTCGATGATGCCGCCTCCGCCTCTCCCGTCTCAGAAGATCGGTATTCG
>Ga0208741_10000184_pt1 | contig 34816 bp, 54 predicted proteins | sample CryBogCBE03Jun09_FD_184576 | JGI IMG/M metagenome (GOLD analysis project Ga0208741, IMG submission 184576) | Freshwater microbial communities from Crystal Bog, Wisconsin, USA - CBE03Jun09 (SPAdes) | ecosystem: Environmental > Aquatic > Freshwater > Lake | place: Crystal Bog, Wisconsin, USA...
TCTGCGGGTTCTGTCACGCTGACCGACGAAACGCTGCACGGCAACATTCAGGGCCTACTTTCGGCCAACAACTTCCTCTACATTTTTGGTGACGACAGCATCAACGTGTTTTCTGACGTTCGCGTTCAGAGCAACGGCACAACGATCTTCACCAACACCAACGTCAGTGCGTCTGTTGGCACTAAACGCATCTACAGTTTGTTCCCATACTTCCGCAGCGTTTTGTTTATGAATGATTACGGCGTTTATGCGTTGGTGGGTTCTACGACAACGAAGTTGTCTGACGCTTTGGATGGCATATTTCCGCTCATTGATTTTTCGCAGCCTGTAAGTGGCGGTCAGGTGCTGCTGAACGGCATTCTTTGCGCTGCGTTTAATTTTTACTACCAAGATCCTGCGCAAGGAACGCGCCCGCTTCAAGCAGTGTTTTTTGACAAAAAATGGTTCCTGACTAGCCAAGGCACCATCAAATATATTAACGGCGTTCCGGTTGGTGGGGTGCCTTCGATCTACGGCACTGACGGTACATCACTGGTTAAGCTATACCAAAGCAGCACAGCCTCTATATCGTCCAATGTGCAAAGCGCCTTATGGGCTATGGGCGACGTGATTCGAGACAAACAGGCACTGAAATTTGGCGTTGAAGCTACCCTTACGCAAGGTGGCTCGTTCAACATAACCGTTGATAACCAAAACAACTCTAGTCCCGTTTACTTTTTATCGGCTACAAATGGGTGGGTTAATAACCTCGGCGCTACTATTCCTTGGATAAACAACCTGTCTAACGTAATTCCGTGGGGGATAACCAATGGTTATTACCTCTATAAAAGCGATGCCCAACAGTGGGGCAAGTATATCGGGTTAACGATGACCTCCAATACTGGTGGTATTGTTATAAACACGCTTGAAACAGAGCATGAATTGAGGGCGAGGTTCTAATGACTACACTCCCGCTGACTGTTCCATATACCTTTGGCAACACGACTACCCAGAACCAGTTGACCTACTTGGATACGGATTTTACGACTATTTTCAATGCCGTGAACGGCATCGGAAATGGTTCAGTCACGCTTTCAACGCCCGTCATAACTGGGAATGCTAATTTTACCAGCGGCACAACCAACTTTGGCCCGTTTGCAAATTCCAACGGACCCAACCTGTATTTGATTAACACGAATAGCGTGAGCAATTCGGGCGGGTCTCTTGTTTTTTTGAACAACAACACGTCCGCCGTTCAAAAAACTGCCGCATACATCAACGGCGGCCTTCTTTCAGCTACTGCGGGTGCAGAGCAAGGGATAATTGACTTTGAAGTGTTTGATGGCACCAATAACGTCAATCGCATCATTGGTATGCAGGTCAACGCCAGCGGTGCAAGCGGCACATTTGCACCCAACACCGACAATTATTGGAGTTTGGGTCTAAGCGGGTATCGTTGGTCATACGTATATGCAGCGAATGGCGTTTTTACGGGTGCAGTCACTACCGCAGCGTTGACGGCATCTAGCCTTAGCCTGTCCACTGCCCTGTCCGCAGCAAACGGCGGCACCGGCCTGACCTCACCCGGCACGTCTGGCAACGTCCTTACGTCGAACGGGTCCGCCTGGGTGTCGTCCGCGCCGCCGTCCGCGCTGACGCAACCGCAGATTCAAACCCAGATCCTGACCGTTGGTTCGGGAACTTGGACCGCGCCGACTGGGGTGACGAAAGTGTTTGTCGCTGTTGTCGGTGGCGGCGGGGGCGCCTCCTTCGGCTACTCCGGCGGATATGGCGGCATCGCGATTGGCGAGTATTCAGTAACCCCGGGGACGGGCTACTCTTATGCCGTAGGAGCCGGAGGAGCCGGAGTTAACAGCAGCATCGCGTCTTCGGGCAGCGCGTCATCTTTCTCCACGCTGTTGTCCGCGACGGGTGGTGGCGGCGGCAATAACTCAATTGGGACAGGCGCTGACGGAACAGGGTCGTCCGGCACGTTGCGTAATGCTAGCGCCCTGTGGGCCGCCCAAAGTACCCCGCTTGGCGGGCTCCAAACGACCGGAGCGGGGAGTAATGCGGCGTCTAGCTGGGGGATTAACTCAGCCACGATGGCTGGCGGGGCTGGGTACCCCAATGGCGGCGTCGGATATGGCGGCAACTCCGGCGGCATTTATCTAATGTGGGTGGGCTAACATGGCACAGGCACTGATTTCTCCGGGCGAACGTGTGTACGGCTACGACAAGACGTTGCTTGGCGAACGCATCGCCCAGGTCGAACCTGTCGCATTTGAAGTAGCACCACCGCTATTCTGGGCGACCGTTCCCGACACAGTGGTGGCAGATCAATACTATTGGGACGGCACCCAGGCTCTGCCGATCCCGGTTAAGCCACCAGTTCCGCCACCAGCTTCGACGTAATGCTAGATTACCACCCTTGAAGCCAAAGGAACCTAACATGCCCAACACCTACACTTGGACTTTCCCAGCCCTCACCGCATATCCCGAATATGCGAGCCAAACGGATGTGGTTCGTGAAGTGCATTGGACTCTGACCGCTGATGACGGACAAGGGCATATTGCAACCACTTATGGCAGTGTTGGATTGGTTTATGAAGCTGGCTCCTCGTTCACTCCGTTTGCTCAACTGACGCAAGCGCAAGTGCAAGAGTGGGTTTCAACCAAAATGGGGCCAGATAGCTTGGCTTCGTTGGAGAATAAACTTCAGGAACAGATCCAACAACAAGTCGCGCCGATTGAAATTACTCAACCGGCTCCTTGGGCTACAACACAGGCGGTCTAAATGGATCAAAATCTCATCAACATTTTGGCGGCTGGTTTTGGTGCAATCCTCGGCTGGTTGTTAAAGGTTGTATGGGACGCAATTCGCAGTCTGGAAAAAGACTTGAAGGACTTGGAGAAGGATCTCCATACCAAGTATGTGACCAAAAACGAGTATCGTCAGGATATTCTTGAGGTGAAGGATATTCTAAAGCAGATATTCGACAAGCTAGACCGCAAAGCGGACAAATGAGAACAAATGGATTTCGATCAACTCAGCGCGGTGGAGTTTGGCAATACGGATAGCTTAAAGAGCTTTCTGTTCGAGAACGGGCTTCAGCACAACCTGTTCAGGGATACGTTTTTCCTTCAGGGCATTTCCGTGCCTGTATATCCGCTCATGGATGCGGATACTGATAATCTTGATGACTGGCTACAGGCTCATCAGGTAGAACATCAATCGTTCGCGGGGCTGACTGGTCTCAGCAATCCGTTTAATATGTTGGATGTGAACTTCAACAACGAGGGTTCTTTTTACGATTGGCTCTCTGAGCATTTGCTGATTCACCAACAAATAGCGGCGGTGTTAGGGCTTTCTTAATGGCACGAGTAGCGGAAGCACAGTCTAAGATAGACGCCCCTAACAAAAGCGTAATGGGGGCTATTGCACGCCAGCGCGGCAAAACGCTGCCGTCAGAAACTGGCCCTGCCAGCATTATCAAGCAGTATATGCAAACAACGGGTGCTGACGAAAAGACCGTTAATCAGTTTATCCTCAACCTTAACCAGTTGGCTAAGTCTGGAAAAGCAAGACTGGTGCAAATTGGCAACACATTGCTTCTTGCGGTGGGCTACACGCCAGATCAAAAAATTCTGCCTAAAGGCACGGTTGATGTGCATGTCATATCTACGGAAGATGCCAACCAGATTGCGCAGCGGTTTGTGACTGCTTTGAACACGTTCAAGAGCATGGGCATTAACCGAGTTACTTCAACAACTGAAGATCCGCAGGCAGCTATGGCGGTTAAGCAGTTGTCCAAGAAATACCCCGTGAACATACGCCAATCGACTCAACCGGGCGGCTATGTTTTGGAGGTTGCTCTCTAATGTCTTGGCTCAGTAGTTTAATCAAACACAACAAGACGATCGCTCCTATTGTGTTGGCGGTTGTGTCGGCTGGCATCGGATTGCTTGCCGCTCCTTTGATTGCTCCGGCTATTGCGAGTGCGCTTGGCGGTGAGGCTGCCGCTGCTGCCGCTATAAGCGCGCCTACGGCTGCTGCTGCCGCTGATGCGGCTGGCTCGTTGTCTGCCATCACGACCGTTGCTAACGCCGCTTCAGGAGCCATTGTAGGCTCCGCAACTGGTGCTGCATCTGCTGCTGTTCAGGGCGGTGATATCGGGCAAGGTGCGCTTGGTGGCGCAATTAGCGGTGGTGTGGGCAGTGCTATTAGCCCAACCGTTCAAAACCTTGTCGGATCTACCGTATCTCCCACTTTGGGGACTTCACTGGGATACACGACTTCAGATGCGCTTAGCAGCGGCTTGAGTAAGGGCATTGTAGGCGGCGTATCTGGTGCTGCTGGTGCTGCTGCTACTGGTCAGAACATTGGCACTGCGGCTGAACGCGGTGCTTTGGGCGGTGCGGCCAGCGGAATTGGCTCTAGCTTGTATTCAGCCTTTTCAAACGAGCCTACGTCATCTATTGGCGGTCAAATTGCTGGTGGTTTGGCAAGTAATTTGGCTCTAGGTGCTGCATTCCCAAGTGGTGGTGGCGTTTCTTCTACGGGAGCGGGGATCATTCCTTCTCCTTCAACTGCTGCTCTTGCTCAGGGTTTGAGTTTATCGCCTGATTTGTCGTATCAACCGGGCGGAACTTACTTTGGTTCGTCTGATACTGGTTCGTCTAATCGCAATGTGTGGAACGCTGCTTCTTTGCGGCAAACTGATGGGTCTGGAACTTAGTCATGGCAAGTCTCGCGAAGGCGTTAAAGACCGATGCAATGTCTGATTTGGACCTGAAAGGTCTTGCTCAGATCCTTCGTTCGCGCGGCCGCAAGGGTGATACTATCCTTGCTCACATTTCGCCCAGAGAAGCTGCGTTGTTGAAAGCACACGGTGGTTCTGGGAAGATCAACCCCGAGACTGGGTTGCTTGAATTTGCGATGGAAGGCGTGGATGAATTTTATACGCCTCCTGCACAGCTTGAACCAGTTACTCCTCCGCCAACGGCTACAGAAACTACGCCAGTAGCGGCCCCGGAATCTGTTTCCCCGCCCCAAGAATTTTCGGGTTTTGGTCAGACCGGCCAGATGCAGCCGTCTACAACCGATTATGGCACAGCTTATGGTGCCGTAAATCCGCAAGTAAATATTCCGACGACTGCGCCGACAACAGGGGCGTTTTCCCCGACGTTTGCCGGTGCAGATCAGACCGCAGCGGTGTCGCCCGATCAACAACAGAATCAGACTGTTGAAAAAGGTCCGCCGCCCAGCTGGTTGAGCAGAACGCAAACCTCGGCTTTGAATGCACTGCAAGATCCTTCCAATTTGCTTAAGTTGGGGCTTGGTGCAGGCGGTCTTGGGTTGGGATTGAGCCAGCAAGCAGCCGCTCGCAGACAGGCAAACCAGACGCAAGCGCAGTATGCTGCTTTGGCCGCACCTTTCCAGCAACAAGGGCAGTCGATGATAAGCGCTGCACAACGCGGTGAACTCACCCCGCAATCGCAACAGGCGTATCAGGCCGCCCAGGCGCAGATCAACCAACAAGTTTCCAATCAGGGTGGTGTGGGCGCACAACAGGCTGCAACTCAGCTTGGAAATATTTACAACACGCTGTTGAACAACCAAATGACGTTGGGCATGAGCACGGCTCAGGTTGGTGATGCCTATGCCGCTCAGGGCATTCAAGCCGGGTTGCAGGCCAACCAGCAGTTGCAAACTATGACCTCCAATTATTACTCGACTCTGGCTCGTATGTTGGTGCCTTCTATGGCATCGACTGCAACTCCGGCGAGGACTCAATAATGAGCGACACTCTCACTTCGACTGGGATTGGCGGGGTGGCAAGCATGAATACTTTGCCAATTCCGACAAGTGCTATGGGCGGCATTCAGGCCGGTATGGCAGAAGATATTGCCGTAGGACGAGAACAAGCCGCGAAAGCACAAGAGATTGCGCAAGGCACCGCTGGAGCTCAAAGGCAATATGTTGGTGCGTTGCAACAGGCGGCTGCTCCCATTAAGGAACTTGGCCCTACGCCAGAGTTTATCCCGACTAAAGAAACAGCAACCGAACTCTCCGGCCTGTTTGGTATGTTGGGCGTTCTTGGCACTATGATCGGTGGCAAAGGCAAAAGCAGCGGCATGGACGCTATGTCGGCTATGACCGGCATGATGCAAGGCTATCAACAAGGTCGCAAAGACCTCTATGACCGTGAATACAGCAACTTCCAAGCAGCAACTCAACGGTTCAACGCGGAACTTGCTAAGCGTAAAACAGACTATGAACTAGCTTTGACTAGCGCCAAAGGCAACTTGGATGCGGCTATTCAAGGCGTTCAGGCTGAAGCGTTGAAGCATGACGATCAAATTATGCTGCACACTGCCCGTGCCAAAGGGCTGCAAGGCATTACGAGCCTTTTGCAAGATCGTGAACGGTTGGGTGCGCAATACGCCAACTCGGTTAATTTGGAGCGTATTCGGCATCGAGATCAAGTTGCCGCTCAAGCACCGATACAAGTTACGTTGCCTGATGGCACTCCGGCTCTTATCAAAGCTGCGGTTGGACCGGATGGAAATGTTACTTATCCGCAGCTTGAGGGCTATCGTCCTAAACCTGCGGCTGGAGAAGGTATCAATTCCCGCATTCTTGCTAACTTCGGTGTACCAAGCGTGTCGGAAATACTAGCCACAAAAATTGTCGGTGCAGTTCGATCAGCACAAGATACGCTTGCATTGATAGAACGCGCTAAAAGTCCTGAAATTCTCTTTGGCGAATTGAACAAAGTTTCTACAGGCGTTGAATCTTGGTGGAAACGCAACGTGGTGCGCGGGTCTAACGATTCGTTTATCAATGCAAGTGATGCTCAAACACAAATTTCCAGCGTTATTGATGCGGCTGCCAAAGAAGCAAATTTGTCTGCCAACGACAAAAATGTTGTGTTTTACAAAGAAGCTATTTTTACAATTTTGGAATCTGAACGCGCAGCCCGTGGCGGTTCTTTGCTTCCTGTTGCCGTGATGAAAACGCTCACTCCGTTGTTGGACCCCAAAAACCTGACCAAAGAAGCGTTCGTCGATATTATGACGCGGCGCGCAACTCAGTTGGCTCAATCAACCAATTTGACCCAAAAACAGTTTGACAACGTTTACAATGCTTTGCCGCATATTTCTTTGCAGGGGACAACCTTGCAGCAAGCGTCCGGCGCTCCTTCCGCAGGCAAGCCTGCTCCGCCCGGAAACCAAACGCCTTCAATAACTCTTGAACAACGGGAAAAAGCTGAAAAAGCTTTGGCATGGGCAAATGAGCACCCCACTGACCCGAATGCGGACGCAGTGCGTAAAAAAGCTAACAGAACACTTGGAGGCGGTTAATGGCTTTTGACCCCAAAGCGTTTCTTGCTGAAACGTCTTCGGATTCATCTGGCTTTGATCCAGAAGCGTTTCTTGCTGAAACGTCTGCGTCAAATACACCTGCCAAAGCTTCTGCGCCCGCCGATAATGGCTATGACCCGAATACGGACTATGCGGCGTATATGGGCATGGCATTATCGCCAAAAGCATCTGAGGCCGCCGTCAAAGGCGCAAAATCCTATGCGGTAGGGTTGGCTGGTGGCGTTACCGGTCTTTTGCCGAATGAATACGGCGGGCCTGATCTTTCGAGCCAAGCAAATGCCGCTTGGAAAGAGGCAGTTAACGCAGATCCAGCGGCTGCTCGCATAGGTTATTATGGCACACAAGCAATTCCAATGCTTGCCGGTGGCGTTGCTTCCGCTTTATTCAAAGCCCCTGCTGCCGTATCTGAAATCGCAACCTTGGGTTCCAGCGTTCTGAAGGGGATGGGTATTGGCGGCGGATATGGCGTTTTGTCTGGCGCTTTATCTCCTAGCACTGAAAAAGATTATACAAAGCGTTTGAAGGGGAAAGGCATAGACGCTTTAATTGGCGGGGGCCTTGGAGCCACTTTGGGAATTGCCATTCCATTAGTCGGTTCTGGCGTCAATGCGGTTAACAATTACTTGTCTACAGCACTTGGTCGCAAAGCCACTCAAGCTGAACTTGATCTCGTGCAAAAAGCAAAAGATCTGGCTAACGGCAAGATCAAAAGTTTGTCGGATGAAGACAAACGATTGGCTCAACACATGCAGGATTCTTTGGATCGCAAAGAAGCTACAGCAAAGGTTTTGGATGCAACCTACCCTGAAGACATTGTGGCACAAGAGCAGGCTCGCAAAATAGCGGGCTTGCCTAATCCCACAACCGGCGAACAAATTGCTGTTAATAAGCATGTTGAGGGGCAGTTGCGTCCGTTGGCTGAACGCAGCTTTGAGGCAGCAGAAAAAGTGCAGGCCGAAGAAGGCGGCAAGCCATTCCGGCGTTACCTTGAAGTAGCCAACAACAAGCAATCCATTCAACCGTTTGGTTTGTCGCCGGAAGGCAAGGCTCTAGAATCCGAATTGGATACGCTTATTCAAGGCGGTTCTGGTGAACTCAAGAATGTCAGCGCGGACGAAGCCGCAACTGCCAAGCGGTTGAAGGAAGCGTTGTATCCTCAATCCAAAGAAGCCCCGTCTAATATTGACCCTGAACTGGCTTCTCAGTTGGAAGCAGCCGGTGTTTTGCCTGGCACCCAAGCGGGTCGGCAAGTCGATTTTGGTTTGGTTGACCGCGAATTGCGTCATTTGCGCGATTTGCAGGAAAAGAAAGCGATTGAAGGTTTTACAGGAACGCAAAAGCGAGAAATCAAGGGCGTTGCTGACCGCCTAGAAGCGGCCATGAAGCGTTGGGTTGGGGAAGAAAACTATGCTCGCGGCGATTATGCCGAGGCTTCCCGAGCTTACAATGCTTGGAAAACTAAATTTGGCGAGAAGTTAACCGGCAAACAAGAGATCCCGTATTCTTCTGAAGGCGGCGTGTATCAAACCCCTGAAGGCCAGTTGGGCCAGCATGTGTTTCGAGACAGGGATTCGGTGAAATTTGCTCAACGCCTTATGGGCGAGACACAAGTCAACCAGCTTGCCGAGCAATATGCCACTGATAAATTGAAAGGGTTGGGTGCGAAAGAAGCCCGCGCTTGGCTAGATAACCCAAACAATGCTTTTGTGGATGCAGTCCCCGGCTTGCGGAAAAAGTTGGGCAATTATGCTGCGCGGCTGGAAGAACATGAAGCTGGCGGCGTTCGTTTGAAAGGTTTGCAAAACAAGGCAGAACGCGAATACAGGGATCTGGAAAGGCAAGTTGACGCCATCAGCAGCAGCATGAAGGACATAGCCAAGCGTAGCGGAAGCCTGACTGAAGATTTGAATACATTAAATAGTGCTCTTAGTTCCAAGGCGCGACAAGATGCGGCCGCAAAATTGGTCGGCACGTTGAAAAGCGAATTGCCGCCCGATCAACACGCGCAAGCTGAGTTGCTGGTTGAAAAACTGAAAACGGCCATTGATAAGCGGAACAAAGCCCGCACCGTTGTTATTGGCACAGCCGCGACTTCTGCCGTAGGCGTCCCCCTTGGAGGCTGGGCTGCTCGCCGCGCTGCATCTTCACTGCTAGGAACAGACTAATGCCGCTCAAAAAAGGTTCGAGCAAAACCACCATCAGCAAAAATATTAGCGAAATGGTGAAATCCGGCCATCCACAAAAGCAGGCGATCGCGGCCGCTCTTAGCACCGCTCGCAAAGCAAAAGGAGTGCATCGTGGCAAAAAAGGCTAAAGGCATCAATCCTGACTTGGAATCTGCCATCAGCAAGTTGCTGAAAGATGTTATGAACGATCCTAATGCCACGTTGATTGACAAGACTCGTGTGCTTGACCGTGCTTTGAATCTGGAAAAGATCAAACAAAAGGTGAGTGACGACGACTTTGGTTCTGGTTTCTTTGGCGGTGACGAGGAAGAATAAACGATGTATGGTGTTTCCACAGTTAACTTAGGGGACACCTATGGACGCCGTTATTTTGCAGATTGTTCGCATCGCCTTTCAAGTCATCAGCGACCGGGTTCTTACTATCCTGTCTCTCTGCATGACGTTCGCTTTGGCTTGCTGGGTGATGCACGACCCGACGCAAGAACGGATTATCATGGCGGCGTTCTTTGGCACCGTTGTATTCGTTCCATCTTTGTTCAAGGAAAAGAAAAGTGAAAGACAGAAGCAACAACCGCCTGAGGGATAACGTATTCCGCGTTGCTACGGCTTCGCGGGCGCAGATCCCGCAAGACAAGTATGGTATGGGCAGCCAGTTCTGTCAGGGCGATGGTATGCCTCCGGGTGGTTATCGCGCCATGTTTAGTTGGCGAAAAGGCGCTGACGATACTAAAAACAGCCGCACGACCAAGCCCGGCAAAACCGTTTACTGAGGTAGCAAACCATGCCCGACGTTCTCCAGATCATCCCTAAAGAAGAACAGCTAGACGCCGTTGCCAAGATTCGCACGTCTACGCCGCAGTCGTTGATCGACACGGACTTCGAGTATGGTTTGCAGCCGACTAAGTGGGATTTCGTCAATATGACGAATAATCGTCCCACTGCGTTTTACAACCCGACCAGCCCGCTGACGATCACTGGCGTGTCGATCTCTAGCGGCACTGTTACCGTGACTTCGACTGCCAACCCGGCGGTTGGAACTCCGCTCTATGTGCAAGGCACGACTGACGTGCTGGCGAATGGTTGGTTCATTGTAACCACAACGAGCGGTAGCAGCTTCACCTATGCTCAGCTTCCTGGGACGGTAGATGCAACTTCTGGCAGCATTTACGACAGCACCAAAACCTACATCTATACGGGCACGTTCTACACTGGTGCTGCTATTCCGGTGTCTTCGAGTGCGGGTTTTGCGTTCACGAACGCAGGCACAACTGTTACTGCTGCGACCAACTACGGCCACGGCTTGTCTGTAGGCAACCTGATCTATGTTGTCGGCACTACGTCCACGACGAACCCGCCGAATGGCATGTTTCAGGTTGCCACGGTTCCGACGAACAACACGTTCACGTTCACCGTTGCAAACGCTCCCACTGGCACGATTACGGCGTCTGCCGGTTCGACAAGCACTCTGTATTGCACTCCAAACGGGTTCTCGATTCACCGCGCTTACGACGGTGGCATTCAGTTCTCTGCCGGTGTTGGCTCTCCTGGCGCTCAGATCATCCGTCAGACACGTCGTTATTTCCGGTATCAGTCCGGCAAGGCGATTCAGATGTCTACTGGGTCTATTATGAAGAACGCCATGTTCGTTGATAGCCTGACCGCTTCAGGCACGACGATCACGGTGAACACCAAGTTCGTCCACAATATGACGCCGGGATCTTATATCCAGGTTAGCGGATGCGTTCAGTCGCAATACAACGGCATTTGGCAGGTTGTGACGGTTACTCCGACTTCCTTGACCTATACTTGCAACAACGCTCCGGCGGTTTCTCCTGCTACGGGGTTCCCGATCTATGTCAGTTCTTATAGCTGGTATGGCACTGCGCACCGCATTGGCATTATGGACCAGCAGAACGGGATCTTTTTTGAGTTTGACGGCCAAACCCTAAACGCGGTTCGTCGGCAAAGCACTCAACAGATTGCAGGCACAATCGCGGTTACTAGCGGTTCCAATGTTGTCACCGGCACGAATACTCTGTTCTCGCAGCAGTTAGTTCCTGGCAGCTATATTGTCATTCGCGGTCAAAGCTACCGTGTACATTCGATTTCCAGCAACACTCAGATTCAGATTGTGCCGGAATATCGTGCTGCCACTTCATCGAACGTGGTTTCGTCGTTGACCATTGAAACGCGCTTTCCGCAATCGTCTTGGAACCTGGACAAGTGTGATGGCACTGGCCCCTCGGGCTACACCATTGACCTGACCAAGATGCAAATGTGGTATATTGACTACTCTTGGTATGGTGCGGGGTTCATCCGCTTTGGTTTGCGCACCAATCTGGGGCAGATGATTTACTGCCACAAAGTTCAGAACAACAACACCTACACTGAAGCGTGGATGCGATCTGGCAACTTGCCGGCGCACTACGAGTCATATTGCATTCAACCGATCACCACGATTACGTCTAGCGTTGGCACCGGCGACACCACGATCAACGTGGCAAGCACTGCCGGTTTTCCGAATAGCGGGGCTTTCCGTTTGGTTGGGTCTGGCAATACGGGCGTCGTGGAGTATGTGACTTATACCGGGTTGACCGGCACCACGTTTACGGGCTGCACGCGCGGCGCTACGGGCGGCAGTGCTGCTACGGCATATACATATTCGGCTACGGCTCCTGTCGCCGTAGAGCTTGCCAACCAAACTACTAATGCGTCTATTTTCCCGGCTGGTGGCAGCATGTCGCATTGGGGCACGTCTATCGTCATGGACGGTGGCTTCAACAATGATTTGTTGTTCAGTTTCAATCAAAGCACTGGTGCGACGGCGGTTGCGGTTGCCTCTGGCGCTACCAACTCGATCTTCAGCCTTCGCGTGGGGCCTTCAGTTGACACTGGTTTGATCGGCGTTCTTGGGGCGCGTGAAGTCATCAACCGTATGCAGTTGAAACTTCAGTCCATTCGCGTGTTGTCTACCGGCGTGTTCAAAATCAACGTGGTGCTGAACGGCCAAAACTCGGCTGGCACGTTTACCAACGTCGGTGGCTCGTCTCTGTCGCAGTATTGCGCGCATACGGGCGCTACGACGCTGACGGGCGGTGAAACTATCTTCTCTTTCTACACCAACAACGCGGGCGGCACTGCCAACTCCACATTGACGGAAGAAGATCTCACTCTCATCCGAGATCTAGGTAACACAATCCTTGGCGGCGGTTTGACCAATACGGTTCCTACCACGGCCAATGGCGTTTACCCTGACGGCCCTGACTTGATTACCATCACCGCTCAAAACCAGTCTGGTTCGTCGGCCAACGTGTCGATGATCGTAAGCTGGACTGAAGCCCAGGCTTAATAGGAGGTCAAAATGGTTGAAGTAGTTAAGGTTTGGAGCGAAATGCTTTCCTTCGCGGAAACGGAAGTAAAGGATGCTGTCGCTGAGGTTGAAGCGGTTGCTGAGGCTGTCGTGACAGACGTAGAAGCAGTAGTTGATTCTGCGGCTGCTACGGTTGAACAAGTTGCCGAGTTCAGCGAGGAAATCCCGCCTGCTGCTCCTCCGGCTTCTGGTCCGCCTGATATCGACCCGGCTTAGGAGGTATCATGCCATCCCTTTCTGTTTCCCGTGGAGAGAAACTGCCTACCAAGTCGGGTGCAGGGCTGACGGCTAAAGGTCGGGCGAAATACAACCAAGCTACAGGCAGTCACCTGAAGGCCCCTGCGCCTCATCCTAAGACGGAACAAGATGCAGGCCGCAAGGCTTCTTTCTGTGCTCGCATGAAGGGTGTTGTGAAGAAAGCCAGTGGTCCGGCAGAACGCGCTAAGGCTTCACTTAAACGGTGGAATTGCAAATAATGGCATTCGGGATAGATGACGCTATTGGTGCTGGCCTACAGATCATCAACAAGTTTATCCCGGATCCCGCCCAAAAGCAGGCCGCTGAGGATGCACTTAGATCTTCTCTCCAGCAGTGGGATGCTACTCAAAACACTGTAGACGCCGCAGAGGCTGAAAATAGCAGTGTCTTTGTGGCTGGATGGCGTCCTGCCATTGGATGGATTTGCGCTTTGGCACTAGGCTATCAATATGTTGTCGTCCCCATGGCAATCTGGATTGCTGCACTGCAACATATTCCGTTAGCCAGTCCGCCTAAGCTAGACGACACTCTTTGGCAGCTAATGTTTGGGATGCTCGGCATGGGCGGTTTGCGCACTTACGAGAAAATTAAAGGCGTGGCTAAATGACGTGGCTATACCGGCAGACTACGGGTGAAATGCTGCATGACGGCACTGTAGTTGGGTTGGGTTATTCAGGCATTGCTGACGGTTTGGACAATCCGGCGGAACAATCAGTGCCTGACACTGGCCCGATCCCGGTTGGATCTTACGACATTGGCGACGCATTTTTGCATCCGCAGTGTGGCCCGGTTGCCATGAGATTGACGCCGCAAGCAGGTACCGACACGTTTGGGCGTGATGGATTCCTTATTCACGGCGACAATCAGGCTATGGATCACACTGCTTCGCACGGGTGCATCATCTTGCCTCGGGTTATTCGAGAGGCAATTTCTGTTTCTGACGATAAAACTCTGATCGTGGTTTCTGGTTAGCGGGCACGGTCAATCCAGGTTAATGTATTTGGCCTGCTCTAGGATTGCCAGCGTATAGGGGATATTGGCTGCCAATGGCTCTTTCCCCAAATGATCCCGTTTTATCTGCCCGTCGCTTGGTTTGTTCGTAGGCGGTTTTTTTGGAACGCTAGATCTGTATTCTTTGAGAATGTCCTGAATGCGTGAGCGTGAAATATTCACCTCAGCGGCCATTGCATCCAAGGTCATAGACCTGCGCATTTCTGCAAGCTGTTCAGGAGTGACTTTCTTGCGGTCTTTCTTCCCGATGTTGTGGGGCGATTTTTCAAAACTTTTGCGAGGCTTGCATTTAAGCCTATCACGCAATCTACGCACATGCTTGAGCGAAATACCAAACACTTCCGCTATTTTTGCAGCCGCAACTCCTTCATTCCACAGCCTTATAAACAGTGCATCTCCGATAACGCTCATTTTTATACTCCCATTTCATTCCTAAGCGGGTTGGGTGTGGGTTCTGGTATGGCGCAGGGGGTGGCGCAGGTCTCGCTCAAATAGTTTGACGCAGGCGAACGTCGCAGAACGCTTATCCGGGAAACGATAATTCGGATTTGTAAATTCCCCCGGCGTCACGACAAATTGCCGTCCGCCGCCGAGTTCCGGGATTTCCTGAACACGCCATGCATTACCGAACTCGCCCGGCCTCGACACGCTCACCGTGTTCGCCGGCATGCGCCACCCCCTCGTGCGGCGGCGCTGGATGCGGAGGGGGGCCATTTTTCCGGTGGCGGCAATATGGTCGGTCATACCCCGCAACTCGCCATATCGCAGGGCAATGCCGTCTCGTGCTCATCAAACGGAAGCCGGCCCTGGTCGCGCATCGTTTGCGCCATCGTTGCATAATCCTCTCGGTCGGCTCGGAACGTCGCGCCACGGCCTGCACCACGCGGCACCGCTTCCATGTCCTGCCACCAACGCATGCGGTCGGGGTGGTCAACGAACATGCGTTGCAGCGCCGCGCGGTTTTTCAAGAAGCAGCCGTCGCAATTTCCAGCCCATGCGCCGGGCAGCCGCAGGTCGAATGGCTGGCGGTGCCAGAAGGCAAAAACGTCCTCCTCTGTCACGCCAGCATCGGCAAGCGGGCAGGCGTTGACCCAGCGATCCCGCTGCGGGCCTAGAGCGCGTTCCACGCGGCGTGGTTCATCAGCACGCAGGCCGATGACGTTGGTCCAATGCGACCAGCCAAGCGACCGCAGAAAACGCTTTTGCGTTCGGATTTTTAGCTCGGTTGTGCAGAACCGACTGACCGGGTTTGGAAGCATAGCCTTCGTGCTCAACAGCGCGGCGAACGGCTCACCGTCACGGCTGGCGGAGTTATGCGACACCTCCACAAAATATGGGCCACCCGGCTTCCATCCATATTCGAGCCAGTGGATATCGACATTCCAAGCCGCTCCGCAGTCGCGCACGAAATCTAACGTGGCCGGCATTTCGCGCCCGGTGTTGGCGAAACAAACCAGCACGTCAGGTGGCAACGCGCCGTCGTATGCGTCGATGATCCGGTGCAGCATGTAGCCGCTCGTCCGGCCTCCGCTGAACGACACCACGGCGGGGCCGGTAATGCGGAATGGATCACTCATCCCGCGCACCATAGCCTTGCCGCCTGCTTTCCATTCGCTCATCTTCTGTCTCCTATTTCATCGGCGCCAGTTGTTGCAGATCACAAGTTGCTGATAGCACATCAGCTTTCTTCGCTTGAAGGTTTTGCACCTGCTCCACCAACGCGGCCTTGCAGAGGTCTTTTGTTGAGTAGCGTTGCTCCGGCGGGCAAAGCCCGATGCTGCCGAGCATAGCAATCAGGTGAAGGGTGAAAATCACGTCCTTTCCTCCAACAAGCCTCCTTCAAAGATATACGTCCCGACATGAGACAGCTTCACCCACGGTGCTGCGTGGATTTTGCCGCCCATTTCCCTCCACTTGAAGCAGAAGTGATAATCCTCACTGAGCAGGCGATTGCTTTCCTTGTCGATGCTGGTGGCAAAAAACTCGCGGATCTTCTCAGCGCCCATTTGTCCGGCCAAGTCATTCACATCATTGGTGTATGACGGCACTTCCAAAGCCATCTTTGTCAGCACTTCGCGCTTGATGAGCATACAGCCGGTGCCACCGGCGAGGATCTCAAACGGCTTATTCTGCGCCACCGTTATCTCGTTGGCGTTGTCCAACAGGTTCAAAACGAAGCTGGCGGTGTGCTTCTTTAGATCATCGACAGGAACGTTCATTTTCACCGCACGTTCAACGGTATGCCAGTTGATTTCTTTTTTCGGGTAGATACCGCAGACAACATCAACGTCAGCCATCACCATTGCCATAATATGCTCGGCCTGGAAGCGAATATCAGCGTCAATGAACAACAGGTGTGTTGCCTGCGTTTTGAGAAACTGATGCACCAGGGCATTCCGAGCTCGAGTGATGAGCGATTCATTAAAGACGAAACTGTTGGCGAGTTGCCATTTAGCTGCCGCAAACTGCGATTGCAGTTGGCAGACGCTTTGCATGAAGAATCCGGTTGTCATGCCGCCATACATTGGCGTTGCCAGCATCACAAACGGCCTTTTGCCGCGTTTAGTCGGTGCTTTCGGCATTGTTTGTCCCCTTAAGAAGCGGCAGGAAGTCATCCAACCGCATGATGATGATACTCTCCCGCCTGTCTGCCCTAGCTATCACCAAAGGCTTCTGAGCGGGGTTTGCGGCTCTAGTGGCTTGGTCTAGCCAATCATACACGGCAATGCCTGCGCGGCGTTTGCACTCCACGAGGTAGCCGGGGAGGTTTATGTCCCCCCCGCCATCCCTGGTTTGGTTTAGGTTGCGTTCAACCTGGATCCCCAGCGCATCCTGCAATACATGCACAATGTCGCGTTCAAACGAAGCTCCCTTAGTGCGCTGAGACTTGCCCATTAGAACGGGATATCGTCGTCAAAAGCTTCGATTTCTTTTGGTTTGAACGTCTCGGCATCGGGCTTGGCCTTGGGCTTAAAGTTGTCGATCTTCATGCTTAGGAACATGCCGCTAGCCCCTTGGCGGTTCCACATGGCGATTTTGATCTGTTGTCCGGCCTTGCAGTCTTCATCCAGCACCAAAATAGCATCCCAATCGGGCGCTTTTTCGTGCTTTTTCTCCTTCACTTTGAAAGCAATGCCTGCTCCAACTTGTGGCGGGTTTTTGAGTTGCATCTTCGCTTCCTACTTCAGCATGTTGAGATATTCGGGTTCCAGTTCGTCAAACACCGCTTTGTTTACTTCCGCCAGTTCCTGGCCGGTCATGTGTTTGCTTTCCTGCGACAGTTTGGGCGAGTTGCGGATACGATCCACAAGGTCATTGTAGCCTTCCACCCATTCAGACTTACCCGAATGCGTTGCGTGGAGTTTCCCACCTGGAAGATAGAGTGGAAAATCGTCGGGCGATGCAACCGGGGCTGCCAAAGCTGGCATAGAGGCAGGGGCTGGCGTCAGAGCCGGTGAAAAGCTTTCCACCTCCTCCTCGGTGTATGTTCCGACAATGCAGCCCGGATAGACCGTTCGGATACCTTCCGAGATGCAGCGCGAACGCAGCATGGCCCTGGGGTATTTGTTCCAGTTATCCTTGCCTGCCAGCCCGATTGCGTGGGCCTGCTTTATCGTCCAAGTTAGTTCGAGACTGCCGCCTTGTGGGTGCGTAAACACGCCCGTCACTTGCTGGTCGGTGTAGGTCTTCCATTCCACCTTGCCGCCTGCATTTTGAAAACGGGCCAGCATCGCATCCGCTTTAAGCGCAGGCCTACCCTGGATAACGTGATAGTCACGAGCAGCAATCGCTGGGTGCAGACCTTCGCCTTGCGCGATGAGCATCAGGGCCAGCGCCTGATCCTCGGTTTTAATGCCAAACAAACCGCTCTTGGCAACGGCAAGAGCCATTTGCCGCATTTCACCAACAGGGATGAGTGCGTTACTCATCTGCTTCAACCTTTTCCATCGCTGCGTCAAAAATGCTCATCCCGGATCGGGGCTTGTTCCCCCGAATAACGTCGGCAACAACATCCACAACGCGCTGCACTGCGGCCGCACCCACCCCCTTCAAGCGGCGAAGTTCTCCAAGCGGCATGTCCGCTACGTCGCCCAGCGTGACAGCATCACCAAATTCAGCCACCATCGCATTTTTCGCCCGCGCAGGGATTTTAGTATCCACGACGTAAACATCTTTCCAATCTGTCATGATTCGCCCCTATTTAACGATAAGACGCCGAGAACCGGCGCGTTCAACGATGAACTTGTTATAAGTATCAGGCATTGTCGATTTAAACAACGCGGTATCAAGTGTTTTTGTGGGTTTTGCTGCTTTCCAAGTGACCAAAGTGCGGCCATCAATCGTGCGGATTTCGCTGGCATTGCCCATAGAGGTTTGAAGATAAGCAGCAATCTGCTCCTCTTGATCTTCGAGCGTTTTGCGTTGTGTTTTAATCGTCTTAAATTTCTCCACGATCTGTTCGCATTCCGCGCTAGCCAATACGCAGTCGCCATTGTCCTGCGGCCACGCCAACCGGGCGTCATTGCTGGTTTGGGGGGCTGGGAGCGTCCCTTGTTGCACATGTGCCCACAACGTCGCGTAGTGTTTAATATGCTCAACGCGCATTTCATCAGTTACGTCTATCCTGAACGTGCGAAAATGCTGACCGCCAAACAGCACGGCTAAATAAACGGTGCCGACGCCCGCAACGCAGGCCTCGTGGATGCACTGCACCATATCTGCCGCAGGAATACGAACAGGTTCACCGTCCTCACTAAACTTGTGCGCTGCCGCATGATTATAGTTTTTGCACTCCACCAGGGCGCGCTGGTCTTCAGTGATATAGTCGAAGTGGGACTTCATCCACGTCTCGCTTGAATGCGTCAAAGACACGTCAAACTCTTTGACGCGCAGCTTGTGCTTGTCTTCAAACAAGCGCGCAATGTGCGGCTGCATGAACAGGCCCATCCGCATTGCCTCCTGCTGCCGCTCAGGCAGGCTTTCAACCGGGTTACGGGTGCGTTTCCCCTGTTTTTCGAGGATTAACTCGACGGTCTCACCATTCACGTCTCGCCGGCAATCTGTTGACCACCAAGCAGATGCACGATTTTCGGAACTAAAGTCATTCATGATCTATCTCCAAAAAACCTTTAAGCAGGTCAGATAGCTCTTGCGCCTGCTCGCGCTTAAACCTCAGCGTCATATCGTGCGCGTGGTGCATGGTGCTGAGACAAAAAATGTCGCCATCGACAAGATGCGTCAGGATCAAGCGACTGCGCTGCAAAACAACAGACGGCATTACCAAATCCTCCACCAGGAGCGTTTAACAGGCTCAGGTTCGTGATCTATGCAGATGAGTGCGGCAAGCTGCTCGAGTTGGAGAGCGATAGACCGCAGGTTGCGAATTGAGCTCACCGGCAAGCGCCGGTATTCGCCCGCTTCAATCCCGCCAGACAACTGACGGGCTAAGTGAAGTAATGTTTTGCGGTGCGTCATTCGCCACCGTCTAATTCGTCAAGTGCCGCGCGGATTTCACGAGCCATCCATAACGGCAAGTCCAACACCATCAAACAGCCGGGATGACCCTCTTGTTCAATCGTGGTGCTGATGTACAGGTTTTTTTTGTCCACCTCGACGGCAAAATATGTGAGGTTTTTGTGCTCGCTAATCGTATTTTTGTAGAGCGTTCGCATTGGAGTGTTCTCCGCTGTGCCGGGATTGGCAGTATCTTTATATTCTTACCCACCATCGGACGCAATACCTTTTTGTTGACGTTGGCGCTAAATGTCAGCATGATGCCGACGGACAAACACAGGAGGCTCCGTTGTCTGAACCTGACACCGTGCGAATCATGGCCCGAATCCCCGTCGAGGTCGGCATCAAACTGGCCAACATTGCTCAAGAACAAGACCGCAGCCTTAGCTCAATCATTCGTTTGGCGCTGCGCGAGTGGTGTGAGAGGCACGCAGAAAATGATCATCCAGCCGACTAATTGGGCGCAGTTGCAGCACTACAAAGACCGCTCTCCGATCTGGATCAAGCTGCATCGCGCCCTTCTCACGGACTTCAAATGGTGCCGATTGCCGGTTGCTAGCAAGGCGCTAGCGCCATCACTCTGGTTGCTAGCGAGTGAGTATCAGGATGGTCGGATACAGGCTTCTTTGGAGGAAATTTCATGGCGCGTCTCTTTGCCTCATGACGTGATCATAGAAGGGCTTAAGGCATTGGTGGATAATGGGTTTTTCGTTTCTGCTAGCGACGTGCTAGCAAGTTGCAAGCAGGTTGCTATCCCAGAGAAAGAGATAGAGACAGAGAAAGAGATAGAGAAAGAGAAGAGACATATACCGTCAAAGGGCGCTTTGCGCCGTTTGAGTGTTGTCGATGACCGCTTCGCTATTTTTTGGGAATGCTATCCGCGCAAGGTCGGTAAGGGGCAGGCTCTGAAAGCTTGGGGCGGTGCATTGGAGAAGGTGGATGCCGAAACCATTATCGGGGCGGTGAAAACCTACCAGTGGAACGATGATCTTCATTTCGTGCCGCATCCGGCAACGTGGTTGAACGGTGAGCGGTGGACCGACGAGCCATTTGATAACAGCCGGGAAGCTCGCATGGCGCGTGTAATTCAGAAATCAGCGGAAGAATGGGAAGGGTGGACAGAATGACACCGGATAAAGCGCGTTGGATCGCGAAGCTTGCTCAAATGGTCCAGCCGGATCGCCAGGAGCAGGCGGTTGAGGCTCTCACAGGCATGGTCAAGATGCTGGATGTGCCGGATCGCGTGTGGCAGTCCAGGAGTTGCTTGGACGTGGTGGCCACAGCCAAGCGCAGGACAATCGTGCCAAGCTATGCCGATCTGCAATCCGCAATCGGGCAATGGCTCAGGGACAACCCGGACACAACAGCGATACCGGACGATCGCATGTCAGGCTGGTCTGAGATGGACCGGCGGTGGCTGGATTTTTATCGCACACGCAAGGCGGAGGGTTTCGTGCCCCGAGGCAGGTCAAACCTCATGAGCCTGATCGGGCAGCAGGCACCCGCGATATTGCCGTTTATAGCCGCAGAGGAGCGTGTAGAGCCGGGTGCGGGGAGGCGCTGGTATGATGATACCGCAGGGAAGTGAAAAGCCCTCTACGGGCCTCTGAGGGGCTTAAGAGCGTGCAGGCAAAAAAAACCCCCGGATAGCGACCGGGGGCAAGTTTACGGAGAGGAAACACCGACGGAGCAAAATTACGGCTGATCCTCGCGCTGGTCAACATTAAACTTGTCGGCAAACACTTCATGCACGTCTGAAATCGCGCGTTGAGTTACTTTCGGGGTCATATCTCGCAGAGTTGCCAGCACGTCGGCATAATCATAGCCGTCTGCGAGATATAATTCGGGTTCTTTCATCTGCTCCAAAATGTGTATAATCGCCTGCATAGCGCCAGAAATTACGATATTTTGATTTATGCAGAGTTGCGCTTCGTCTTCAGCTAGTGTTTTTAAGTATTTACGGTTTGTCATTTGCTTCTATCTCATTCCTGAGAGCGATTAGTTCAACCATCGCGCCGTTGAGCGATATCCGATCATCTTTCGATTTGCTGTTGGTTATCTGTTGCCGCAGGATCGAGATGCGGCGGGTTATCCGTTCAAGCGGGGTGAGGGGTGGAAGCATTTTTTTCCCAAAATACCAAATAAATGAACCCATCGACGTCACGCATCGGCTTGTGGCGTCGGTTGTTATGCAAGCATGTTTTCGCTTTTGCGTCTGCATCGGCATGGCTCTCAGCCTGCCCATCCCATCGAAAAGTGCCCACATTCCCGGCGGGTGTTTGGTAAGTGTATGTTGCGATATACCGCGCCATGTCAAAATATCCCCACCAGAACGAGGGTCAACACAACCCCAGCGAGGGCTCCGAACATAAAACAGGTGGAATGGTAGGACATCAACCACCTAGCCCAAAACGAGGGTTTCGTGTGCTCCTCCCAGATACCGTATTTGAGATTAGCCGGGCGTTTTTTCATGTCCATGGTCAAGATTCCTTCATGCCGGGATAGTGCATCTCGGAAACAACGTTGCCTTGTGGATCCTCAAGCGCAACCGACAGCAAGCCGGGAACGCCAATCAGGGCAATGTAAGCCTGCACCGCCAACGTACGATCAAGGTGAGGAACTTGGCGAATAGCGCCGGTGCGGTCAGTCGTAATCAAAGCCCAATTCGGGCAAGGCGTGATGTCCATTGTTGTTCCTCTCATGCTGTCACAAGATGCACAGCACCATTGCCATGCTTAACGATTGCAATCGATTTGGCCTTGACCTGGCCGCCACCACAAAGGCCGCAATCAGCGCATTTGACGCCACGCGACGACGGGCATTCGGTCTCACGACCTGGCACAATATCAGCGTATGTGTCGACAATGCGAAAAGTACGCTGCCCGGCATCCCATGCCACACGCGCCGCATCCTGACTCTCAACACTCACCATGTAACGCGCCGCATCGAAGGAAGAGGCGACATTCTTGGACTGGTGCGAATATGCCGTATGCCCAGCGGCATCGCTCTCGATTGCGCTAGTGATCCATGCCGGGATGGCAGCGCCATCACCATACGCAGCGTTGCGCACCATGGCACCACGTCCGATCGCTGCCAGATCGTCTACCGTGCGAGCCATCGGATATATGCCGCGTTTATACGATTGCCACACGTTCCGTGGCGCTTGATACAAGATCACATAGCATGCGCGGCCATCGGCCTGCCCTGCGGCCTTGTCCATGTTTGGCGTCCCACGGTGCGGGCATGCGCCGCATACGCTGGCATCTGCGCCAAGCCGCGACGCGGTCACGGGATCGATATCCTGGCGCATAATCCAGATCGAGACCATCGAACCGGTTTTGACGTTACGGCTCGCCATAGTGGCAATCGCGACAATTGGCTGGCCGTCAAGCAATGATGGGCCTTGATAGATAATGTAGCCTGTTGGTTTGGTCACGGGATGATCCCCTAGGTGGTGGGGAGCCGAAGCCCCCCGGTTGTGGGTTAGGCGTCTTGTTCGGCAGCCTTATTGGCGGCGACCCAGGCCGCGCATCTCCGCAGCCAGGATCGGAGCGTTTTTGTCGATTGCGGACATTAGTAATGTCCCCCGTCGCGCCAAGTTATGAACATGACCATGCACATGCACGCACCAACAGGCCGCAACTCGATCATATCCCCGTAGTTATTGGTTTTGCAGCGCATTCCCGTCCACCCGGCGAGGCGTTTTGCCTCTCTGACAATTTTCCGATCGCTGATGGGCTCTTTGGAGTTAATTTCATAACGTCGCACCCAACAATAGTTTGCTTTTCCGCCGAACGTATCGGTCACGTTTACTTGTATCACGGGATAATCCCCTATGTTGTGGGGGGCCGAAGCTCCCCGGTTGATTAAGCGGAAGGTTTGCAGGCAAAATACCCGCGCCCGTGGTTCTTCCCACCACACGAACATTCACATTTCATAATTTTGCCCGTCGCGTTGAGGCACCGGGCGTCGCATTTATGGTTTGAGGCGCCGGCCTTGCGTTCGATAACGCGTTCGGCAGTGACGCGGTTGCCGTTGTGGTCAATGCCAGAAAAGTGCCGCGCTGCAGCAGACCAATGACCGTCGTGCCTGATGGCGGTCAATTGGGTTGAGCCGCGGAAGTAGAGCAGATTGGCCATGTCCTCGTTCTCCTCGGCTTGATTGCCTATCTGCATACTGCCAGAGCTAGACCTGGTTGTGTGTCTTATCTTTTCACCGTTTGTCGTATTTTATTGCAGGCTGCTGTCGCAATCTCTTCCCCTGCGCGCGCGCGTCTACAGCTCTATAGCTCTATAGCTCTATAGATATAGCTATAGTCTATAGACTACCACCGCGCTGTCGCAGCGCCACCAGCAAACCGCATGAGCAAGTGTGCGGGAGTGCTCCTACTCTGACCTCCCCCCAGGAACGCTAAATGGGCCAGCACTCACAGTAAGTCTATCGCATAGACACGCTCACGCTCCACAGCTCAGCCTGCTCTGGCATTGGATGCCTTCCTCGCTATCCGATCGGCAGGCAAACGGGATGGCCACGGCATGGGCCCTGGGCCCCCTCATGCGGGTGCCCCTTTCGCAACTCCCCCCAAGAAAAAACCATGTTTGCGGCACTTCAATTATTTGTTAAAACCATATATAACTTTATGAGGAGGATTTGTTGTATGGCGATGCGTGAAGAATCATTGAAGCGTTTGAACCGGATACTTGACCGTTGGGCGGTTAATGTTCGGTTGCGGGACATTGCTGATGGGGAGGGCGTTAGCCTGACCACAATTTTGTCTTACTTGAAGTATGCTCGTGAGACTGGGGACCATCGTGCGCATGTTCGTCGAGTGCGTCCGGCTGAACAGCCTATTCGGTTTTTGGATGCGTGTATGCTCTCTGGGAAGGAGGGTGTTTCGTATGATGATCTGAAGGAATTGCTTTGGCCGCACGGTTATTTGCCTGTGTCCTGGCGGTCAATCATGAGTTTGTGTGCGCAGAAGAATAGGAAGCAGGGACATGCAATTATCGCCTCGAAGAAAAGGTATTACTACGTTGGCGAGGATGAGCCTGCGGCAAAGGTTGATGCTGAGTAGCAGCTTCTACGTGGTGAGCGTGGTATGAAGTTCGATCTTAAGAAGTTCTACAAGTTTTGTTCGGAGCTTCAGATTGAGACCAAGGAACAGGGTCTGAAGAAACTTGGCACCCTGCTTGGCACTCAGACCTATGTGATGGAGGAGATTCAGAAGGGTCTTGAGAACGATATCCATCATTATGTGATTCTGAAAGGGCGTCAGCAAGGCATTACGACAATCAGTCTGGCGTTGGACTTGTATTGGGTGTTCACACATCCGGGTTTGGGTGCGACGTTGGTGACTGACACGGAGGAAAACCGTGAGATGTTCCGCAGCACTCTTGGCATGTATCACGAGCATTTGCCGCGTGAATGGAAGATGCCGGTTGATAGCCACAACCGGAATCAGATGGTGCTGAAGAACCGAAGCCGGTTGTTTTATCAGGTGGCCGGGTTGCGAGCGAAAGGCACTCTGGGGCGCGGCAAAGCTATTACCTACCTTCACGGCACGGAGACAAGTTCATGGGGTGATGAGGAGGGTTTGGCGTCCTTGTTGGCTTCGTTGGCGGAAACCAACCCCGACAGGTTGTATATGTTTGAGAGCACGGCTCGCGGCTTCAACATGTTTCATGACATGTATATCACGGCCAAAAGAGCCAAAACGCAGAAGGCTATTTTCTGCGGTTGGTGGCGGAACGAGTTCTACTCTGTCGATGCGGAATCTCAGGTTTACAAAGTCTATTGGGATGGTCGATTGACCGGCGAGGAGAAAGAGTGGGTCCGGGATATCAAGAAGCTTTATGGCGTAGAGATCAATTCACGTCAGATGGCTTGGTGGCGTTGGAAACTGTCTGAAGGCATTCGTGATGATGCTTTGATGTATCAGGAGTTTCCGCCCACTGAGGACTACGCTTTCATTATGACCGGCAGTTCGTTCTTCTCGAACGCTCGCTGCACCGATGCGATGAAAGACGCGAAGAAGATGGTGCCGGAGGTGTATCGCTATGTGATGGGCGCGCACTTTGCCGACACTGAGGTTGTGCGTTCGTCTGACAAGCTGGCAACGCTTAGGATTTGGGAACAGCCGATTGACACGGCTTACTACGTCATTGGCGCTGACCCGGCGTATGGATCTAGCGATTGGGCGGATAGGTTCTGCATTAGCGTCTGGCGTTGCTACTCGGACGGCATGGAACAGGTTGCCGAGTTTGCAACCAGTGAAATGAACACTTATCAATTTGCCTGGGTGATTAGTCATCTTGCTGGCGCGTATCGCAATTCAACGCTTAACCTGGAAGTGAACGGACCTGGACAAGCCGTCATCAATGAGTTGCGCAACTTGCGGCGTCAGGCGGTCAGCATAGGCGGGCAGCACGGTAAAGATTTGATGGATGTGCTGGGGCATATGTCCAACTACATCTGGCGGAAGAACGACACGTTGAGCGGTCCAAGCAATGCTATGGGATGGGTAACAACGGTATCATCTAAAGAGCGGATGATGAGTTACCTGAAGGACTATTTTGAACGAGGCATGATGCGCGTATGCAGTCAGGATCTGATCGAAGAAATGAAGACCATTCGCCGTGACGGCGCTTCGATTGAGGCTGGCGGACGCGGAAAAGATGATCGCGTGATTGGTGCTGCGTTGGCGGCCGCTGCTTATGCTGAACAGGTGCAACCACGATTGGTGGCAATGAAACTAAGCCGTGCGGTCAACAAGTCTCAGGAGAACAGGACTCCTGAACAACTCAGCGTGGGCCGCAACGTATCGGACTACCTCAAAAACATTGGCATGTATGGTTCCTGATGAGCGTCCTGCCCAAAAAAGTCTTGATGGAGCGTATTGACAGGTTTCTCGCGGATAAGAAACGGGGGATCTCGGCGGCGTTGTTTGCCAACGTGGCGGGCATTACCGAGGATCTGTTCAAGAAATGCTTTATCCAGAAAATCAACCCGGTCTCAGAGATAACGCAGATTCGGGTTAGCAGGGCCTTGCAACAGTGGGAAAATGGCGAAATTGCCGTGATGCAAGGCATGTATAACACCCGGTTCACCGAGTATCGGCGTTCGCCTAAACCACGCATGTACCGCCACCTGGGGCTTCAGGTGGTTGACGGGCAAATAAAGATGGATGTGGGTATTCGCAACCGTGCGGACTATTCGCAACCAAGTTTCAATCAACAGCTTGAAGGCAATAAAGGGGACTGATATGGCTGTAAAACGTGACTACAAATGCGACCAGCATGGGTTCTTTGAGGCTTGGGAGCCTGTATGCCCGAATGGCTGCGAGCATGGCATTAACGTTGTGTTCCTTCGCGCACCGTCATACATGTCGGCAAGAACGAAAACTGCTGATCGCTCGCTTAAAGGCATGGCTCAAGAGTTCGGCATGAGCAACATCAAAAGCACTCGTGAAGGCGAAAGCCAACAGGGGTATTTCACAAGGAACAACGCGCCGGTTTCTAAACAAGAACAAGAAATGCGTGAAGCGCGTCCGGGTGACAATGCCATTTGGGGCGGCGGAGGCGGCATTAGCATGTCTAATGTTATGGGCGGAAAAGCATACAAGTCTGTTAAAGGGGAATCTGTTAGTGTATTGCCCAGAGATGTAGGAGACTTGCAAGGACCACGCACCGCAAGTTATATTGCCGATCATGAGGGGTTAAAGATCAAAACATGATTATCCCGTCCGATGCTGATGAGCGAGAGTTTTTCTATTTAGACCTAGCTGAGAAGTGTTACGTTTCGCAAAATGAGCGAAAGGGCGATTATGTTTCCCTGCGTAGCTATTTCTTGTTTGGCTCTGGTCCTGAAGAAAGCCCAGCGCATTATAACAAGATCTACCCGCATATCGACCAGCTTGTGTCATTCCTCTACAGCGCGGACCAAACCCGTTTTTCTATTGCGTTGGGTGCATCAGTCAAAGAAGCGGAACATTCCAAGATCCCCGTCTTGACTCAGGCTCTTAACGACGAATGGTCAAACACCAACGCTGACAACATCTTCAGCATGGCCCTAACGTGGTCACTGGTGTTTGGCTGCACGTTTGTCAAATTGGTGCGTCGCCCTGGCGGCATTACACCGTATATGGTTGAGCCTGGAGCCATTGGCGTGTTGCGCGAGGATGTGCCTTACACGGATCGCCAAGAGGCTTTGTGCCAGACCTACTACATCACCAAATCCGAATTGGCGCGAAACCTATACCGACACCCGCGCCGTGAAGCGTTGATGAAACGCATTACCTCCTCCATCCATGCACCGACCGAGATTCCGAATGCGGTCAACCGCATTATCATGTCGCAGAGCAATCCGACCATTTACGGCAACGTGAACTTGGATTTGTCTGGCGTGAATCGTATGCGTCCTCAAGTTGCCGAGGACACCATCGAAATGCGAGAGTTGTATGTCTACAACGACGAAACGCAAGACTATCAGATTGTCACGATTGCCGACCCCGGCGTTGTAATTTATGACCGCCCGTTGTGGAACGAGGATTCAAACAAGGCAATTTTCTTGAAAGGAGAGTTGCCGTTTGTGCATTTGAATCCCAACCCCCAGTTTGACTACTATTGGGGGCAGTCTGAAGTTTCTCGCCTCATTTATCTGCAAGAAATGCGCAACAAGCGGATGAGTGAGATACTTGATCTGTTGTCCAAGCAAGTAAACCCTCCGACAGCTTTGATGGGCTTTACTGGCATTTTGGATGAAAAGAACTTTGCTCTTAACCGTGCTGGCGGGTTGTTGGCGACCGACATGCCCAATTCAAAGGTTGAGAAACTTGCGCCTGAAATCCCGCAGGACCTTTACAAGGAAATTGGCGAGATTGACGCAATGTTTGCTGAAGCCTCTGGTATCAGCAGCATTCTCTCCGGTCATGGCGAGTCTGGAGTTCGTTCTTCTGGTCACGCTTCGCAGTTGGCGCGGCTTGGGTCTTCCCGTGCGAAGAAGCGCGCTCTTATCGTTGAGGATGCGCTTGAGAAAATGGCGACACTCTATCTGCGGCTGATGCAGATGGACGACGACACGTCTTTCCGCGATGCAAATGGCATGGATTTTATCGCGGAGCAGTTTACTAAGGATTTTGTCGTCAAGGTTGACGCGCATTCCAATAGTCCAATTTTCATGGAAGATTTGCGCACTTTGGCGTTTAATCTGTTCAAGGCAGGCGCGATCGACAAAGAGAGCTTGCTGGATCTTCTGGAGCCTCCAATGAAGCAGTTGTTGAAAGACAAGCTGAAAAAGAACGAGGCAAAAGCAGCCGCGCAACCGCACCATGAAGGCGGTGGCGCAAAATTAAAACAGGTGAAGTAATGGCTGATGAAACTCCTCGTGGCGATCAGCCAAGAATTCAAACTTCCCAGTTGAATGCAGGTAGAGATGGCGCAGGCATTGAATATCGCGTATCCTCTATTCGCACGTCCGCGCCGCGCGCTAATACGCGCCGCTTGGATCGTGAATGAAGGGGGGTGATTTGATGTATCGCGCCATGAAACGTGCTCGCCGTCGCGCTCGCTAAATGACGGTGGCCCAGGGGACGCAACTCAAATTATGAAAGGAGGATTTATTATGGCTAAGGGCCGCAAGCACCGCCGGAAGTAACTAACAGACGGGTTTAGCCCGTTGTTAGTCTCCGATGTCCGCTGAGGGGGACGGACCTCAAATATATTCCCCCTTGTTTTATTATGCCAAAATCTGCTAACGCGGACTTATTATTAACTGGAGCGTAAGGTGTCTGATTCGACTTCTAAGATGATGGAGTTGATGCAAGCGCAGCAATCTGCGCCGGGCGCTGCTATTGGGTCTGACCCCAATGCTCCTCAACCGCCGTCTGCGGCTCCTATGTCAAATCCTGAACCTCGTCTTGGAACGCAGGAATCGGCTCGAATCAATATTGGTTTGGCGATGGATCTTCTTGAGCAATCGCTGCCGGGTCTTGGTGCTGAAAGCGATGAAGGGCAAAAAGTCATGTCGGCTCTTAAGAGCCTGACGGGCATGATGGGTCCGCGCACCGCCAAGACTAACAGCCTCAAGAATGCTGAGATTCTTCAGATGCTGCAAACCCTGCCAAATGCAGGCGGTGGCAGTCCTGAAGCTAGGGCTATGGCGGCTTCTCCGCCGATGCCCGGTGCGCCTCCTGGCGCTCCTCCGCCCATGCCGCCCGGTGGTATGCCCGGTGGTATGCCTCCAATGCCGCCCGGTGGCGGCGCTCCGCCCATGCAAGGATAAGATCATGGAACTTTTCAAGCCGAGGGGCGCTGGTGTCATCCGCCGCCCGACTAGCGACCAGCAGATGCATGGTCCAATCTACAACCCGCCGCGCTACGCGCATCTTGGTGGGCTTTCTTCTGCGTCCAAGACTGGACCGAAGAACAACCTGTCGATCAAGAAGCCCGGCGACGGGCATAAAGTCATCTGAGTAGGTTAGGGGACAGACATGCCTTCTCTCGAAGATCTTTCGCCGGAAGCCCGCGATGAGCTCGCGGCTTTGGCGCGTCAGCTTGCTGAAAATCCGGCCACTCGCAAAGACTTTTTGCGTCTGACCAAAAAAGCCAAGCCTGACATGACGATCCCGGAAATCGACATTGAAGATCGCACCACGAGTGCGATTGACGCTTCAGACGCCCGTGTTCGTCAGCTTGAAGCTAGGCTTCAGGAAAAAGAGGCTCTTGAAGATCTTGAGCGTCGCCGCACCAACCTTATGAAAAAAGGCATGGTGAAAAGCGAAAGCGAGATCGAGGAAGTGGAGAAGATCATGTTGGAGAAGGGTATTACTTCTCACGAAACCGCAGCGGATTACCATCGCTGGATGCGTGAACAGGCCGCGCCGACTCCCACTTCCTATAACCGGAACGTGATGGACGACACTGCCAAGACTACGCTTTCGGCGTTCTGGAAAAACCCGCAGATGGCTGCAAGGAATGAAGCGGCAAAGGCTTTTAATGAGTTGCGCAAACCCACGCGACCCATTGGCATTTGACGTTTTGTAGGGGACTTAATTTTTTTCGGAGATAAACCATGCCTATTGGTGGTGGCATTCTTCCGGCGACGGGATCAACGCAGTATACCGAGCTGACTTATGTCACGCGGCGTGCGTTTATTCCCAAGCTGGTTGTTCAAATCTACAACTCGACTCCGCTTCTTGCGGCGTTGATTTCAAACAGTCAGGTTGCTTCTGGCGGTGTGTCTTCTGTTACCGTGCCGGTGCAGGGTTCGCAGTTTGTCAACGCGCAATGGTCTGACTACAGCGGTTCGTTCAGCCAGCCGAGCGTCCAGCAAGGCGCGTTCGACGCTGAATTTAACCTAAAGTTGATGATCGCTCCCGTGCCGTTCCTGGGCATGGAAGGTGCGGTTCAGCAGGATCATGCTGTTATTCCGCTCATTGAGGCTCGCATGAACGATGCGACCAACGTGATGATGGATGCGATGGCGACGGCGCTTTACAACAACACGACCAACACGCAGCAGTTTATTGGGCTGCCAGCTGCGGTTGATGATGGCACTGGCACTGCGACTTACGGCAACATCACTCGCTCGACCACTCAGAACACTTGGTGGCGCTCGAAGGTGTATGCGGCTGGTTCGGTGAACCCGACTCGTCAGAACATCTTGCAATACATTTCCGGCACCGTGAAGAATGGCGCTGAAGTTCCGACCTTTGCGGTTTGCGGCTTTGGCACTTGGACACTTCTGGCGCAGGACTATGTTGGTCAGGAGCAGTATGTCATTACGCCGGGTCACGGCTTTGACACTGATGCCAATGGCCCGCAGGCTGCGTTCCGCGCTCTGATGGTTGCCGGCGTTCCGGTTTACCCGGACCCGTATTGCCCTGAAGGCACGGTTTACTTCCTGAACACGAACTATTTGTCGCTCTATATCCATGAGCAGGGTTCGTTTGTGTTTACGGGTTTTGAGTCCACTTTGCCGAATTGGCAAATTGGTTATGTCGGTGCGGTTCTGATGATTGCGGAATTGGTTAACACCAAGCCGCGTTCTATGACCAAAGTCACCGGCTACAACAGCCTTTCGATCTAAGGAGTTAGTCAATGGCACTCGCTCTTAACAAGATCCTCGTCAACAACGTCAGCGCCAACTCGGCGGCGGCGTATTTCCAGCCGGTATCGGTGGCGAATGTTGGCGCGGGCAACTCGACTGCGATGCTTAACTCGCAGTTTGTCCCGGCTGGCATGTATCTCATGCTTCCGTCTGCTAACGTCACCATTGAGGTGAACAACTACACTGGTAGTGCGAATAGCTGGAGCACGCTCCTTGCTAACAACACTGGCGGCGTTCTGTTCTCTGACGGTTTCAACGTCCGCGCGAACGCCGTCACCGGCACTCAGACGGTCACGTTGTTGACGGTGAATGGCGGTCAGGCGGCTTCTGGAACCTTCACTTCCTAAAGGAGTGACCGATGGCTAATCCTGATTCCGTAGGTCAGTTTTACCAAGACGCTTTTGGGTCTTTTCGTGTGTCTTTCTCGCCAGCGACTTCGTTGGCAAGCACTGGCAATGCGGTTGCGACCCTCCCGATTCTTTCGGGCGGCGTTGGTAGCACTGGCTCTTACATCATCCGTCGCATTACGGTGACAAACCCTGCCAACACTGCGGGCGGCACAGTTCCGTCTTTGGCTACTGCCAATGTGACCATCCTCACCAGCAACGACGGTAACACGTCAAACGCGGTGACGACGGCTGCTGGGCAGACGCTAGGTAACGTCACTGCTGCCAATACTTGGCAAGACCTGACGCTTGCCTCCGGTGCGGCCACTACTGCCTACACTGCAAATGCTTTGTTCGTTAAGGTTGGCGTTGCTGTCGCCAATACCTCGGTGAACATTAGCGTTTGGGGCGACGTGGTAAGTTTCTGATGGACAAAGTGTGGGTCACTAATACGGGTTCTGACTTCTTGCAGGGTTCTTGGGACGGGGAAAATTTCAAATTTCCGCCTCAGACCTCTGTTGAAGTTCCTGTAGAAGTGGCCCGCGCTACTTTTGGCTATCAGATTGAAGATAAAGCGCCGTTTTTGACCCGTTTGGGCTGGGTTAAAACGTCAAATGACGTTCCGCAGGGATTGGTGCGCCTTGCTGAGATTCAAATCAGTGAGTATGCGCCTCAGAATCGTCGTTCGTTGTCCCCGGCGACGGTCAATGCTCCCCCTTCAGCCCGTCACAGGGTTGTTGGGGGAGTAAAGACGCTTCACGCCACTCGATAATGAGGAGGGCGCATGTCCACGACGCTTCAAAACTACATTACGCAGTGCCAGAGGCTTCTGCACGACGCTAACGCCAACTTTTATTCGACCAATGAACTGACTGACTACATCAACGAAGCGAGAAATCGCTTGGTGCGCGATACCGGCTGCCTTCGCACCATTCAGATGTTGAATACCGTCACCAGCCAAGAGATCTACACGTTTTCATCAATGCCGCAGGGTGCGCAGACGATGGATATTGTGAACATCAACCTGTATTGGGGCAACAGCCGCGTTCCTTTGCGCTATCTGGCGTGGAGTGATTTCAACGCGCAGCTTCGCTATTGGCAGAACTACATTGGACGCCCAATCGCGTTCACCATGTATGGCACTCAGACCTTTTACCTTGGTCCGGTGCCTGACCAAGTTTATGCAATGGAAATCGACACGGTTATTGAGCCAGTGCCGCTCGTAAACTTGTCGGACGTAGACCCTATTCCCGATCCTTGGACTTCTCCAGTGGCTTACTACGCTTGCCATACTGCCAAATACAAAGAGCAGTCTTACGGCGAGTCCGAGATCTTCAAGAACGAATACATCAAAAAAGTGCAGAACGTGCTTGCTGGCACATTTACGCGCAGGCTGCCTAATCCGTATAGCTCAGGGTATTAACCTATGGCGTCGGCAGAGCAGCGCAAACAGTATCTGGTCATCAAAGACTTTAGGGGTATCAATACTCACGCCAATCGCACGGCAATTCCTGAGAACGAATTTTCGTGGCTTGAGAATGCGATGCCTATTGGTTCAGGCAATCTTAAGATTGTCCCGGTTCAGATCTCAGTCACAAACAGCGGCGGCAATGTAGTTACCTGGACCACGGCGACAACTTATTTTACGTCGTCTAATATCAATTTGTCTGACTACTTGCTTTCATTCCAGAGCAACGGCGCAGCTGAGGATTTTAATATCCAAACGGCGACTAAAGGCACTATTGCATCTGCGGGTAAGTTTAGTGGATCGGGATTGCGCTCGGCTCAATGGAAAAATGAGCGTTTGTTGATTCTTGACCCGGCAAACGGGTTGTATAGTTGGAATGGTAATAACGTAGTCGCCATTGGCTCCGTTGGCACGATCGCAATTACCAACCCTGGAACCGGCTATACTAGCGCACCGTCTGTATCTATTAGCGCGCCGAATGACGCAAACGGCGTTCAAGCTACGGCCCAGGTATCGCTTACCGGCACTGCGGTATCTTCCATCACTTTGACTAACGCCGGTTCTGGCTACACAGGGCCGGTAACAGTGACTTTGAGCGGTGGTGGTGGATCAAGCGCAACTGCGGTTGCTAGTTACATTAGCTTTGCGACCGGCACTGTTGTTGTAAACCTTCAAAGCGGTGGCACAGGTTATAGCGCCATTCCCACGGTCACTATTTCCGGTGGTGGTGGCGCAAATGCGGCTGCCAAAGCGGTTGTTGTCGCCAATGTTATCACGCAGATTGTGATGACTAACTTGGGCAACGGTTACACGTCCAACCCGTCTGTCTCTATTACCGATTCTACGGGTTCAGGAGCCATTGCTACGGCGGTTGCCAGCACTAGCCCAAACATAGACGTGGCGACGTTCTCGGGGCGCGTGTGGGTGGCTCAAGGGCGCACGGTATATTACTCCGCCGCAGGCTCTTACAGCGACTTTGTGACCGTTTCTGCGGGTTCTGTCACGCTGACCGACGAAACGCTGCACGGCAACATTCAGGGCCTACTTTCGGCCAACAACTTCCTCTACATTTTTGGTGACGACAGCATCAACGTGTTTTCTGACGTTCGCGTTAAGAGCAACGGCACAACGATCTTCACCAACACCAACG
>Ga0208741_10000187_pt1 | contig 34556 bp, 50 predicted proteins | sample CryBogCBE03Jun09_FD_184576 | JGI IMG/M metagenome (GOLD analysis project Ga0208741, IMG submission 184576) | Freshwater microbial communities from Crystal Bog, Wisconsin, USA - CBE03Jun09 (SPAdes) | ecosystem: Environmental > Aquatic > Freshwater > Lake | place: Crystal Bog, Wisconsin, USA...
ACAAATGCTGAACCGTTCCATTGCAAATAAGTAGATGCGGTTGTGGGCGCAGTTATGAATGAAGTTGCACCCGATCCGGTGTTATATGGGATTTGATTGGCTGATCCACCCGCAATATTGGTTGCTGTTGTGGCACTTGTGGCACTTGTTGCGCTGGTGGCAGTAGCGGCGTTTCCGCTAATGGAGATTCCCCAAGTCCCAGACGCATTAGTTCCTGTTGCACTTGGTGCGCCAACAGTATTATAGGAAATCGTTATAGCGGAACTACCATTAAATGTTGTTCCTGATGCAACGCCAGTACCGCTATTGTTAATGGTTAAAGCGTTTGTTGTGTTTGCTGTAACTGTCGTTGATCCACCCAATGAAACAGAGTTTCCGTTGACAGTTACTGAACTATTTGCCAAGTAACTATTCGCAATCGCCGTTCCATTCCAAACGCCAGTAGTTATGGTTCCGAGCGTTGTTAAGCTGGTTGATCCAGCAAGCGGCGATGCTCCTACCGTATTATATGAAACAGTAATTGCGGAACCACCATTGAAGCTGGTTCCGGAGGCTGAACCTGTTCCGCTGTTATTAAATGTGACTGCGTTGGTTGTTGTGCCGCTTGGCGTTGTCCAAACAAGGCTAGTTCCGTTATAGGTCAAGACGTTTCCGCTTGATGTCGGGGCCGCCGTAAATGTGGTTGTTCCGCTTGCGGTTTGATAAGGAACTTCATTCGCCGCCCCACCAGCCAAATTGGTAGCGGTGGTTGCAGAGGTTGCGCTGGTAGCGGTTGCGGCATTGCCGCCAATAGATAGGCTTGAAGCTGTTCCTGTTAGCCCTGTGCCAGCACCGCTGAATGATGTTGCGCTTAACGCTCCCGTATTAGGAACAAAACTGAGCTTAGTTGAGCTTGTCGTTACCCCTGTATTCCCGGTTGTAACCGCAGAAATCGTTGGATACCAAGTCGAAACGCTAGAAGTGTTGTCGGTAATCGCTACGTTCGTTGCATTTGTTGCATTTGTTGCCGATCCAACAGATAACGTGCTTTGTGCTACATATTGGGGCGCAGATGCACCCGCAGTCAGCACATAATTTGTCGTTCCTAACGCCAAAAAGGCTGTTGTTGCCGTTGCCGACTGATACGGAAGCGATCCAGTTGCCCCGCCATTCAAATTATTGGCTTGAGCCGCCGTTCCACCAATGCTTAACGAGCTTGCGGTTCCTGTTAAACCCGTTCCAGCACCTGAAAAACTGGTTGAAGTAAACGCGCCAGTTGACGGATTATATTGGAGTTTTGTCGAACTTGTGTATTCGGTTGTTAGGTTTCCGCTTGTTTGATTTGCAAACAACGGATAACGCACCGCATTTGTGCTGGTGTCATCAGTAACTGTTGCGTAAGCGGTTGGAGTTGTCCAAGTTGGTGCGCTTGTACCATTTGAAGTCAAAACCTGACCTGTTGTACCTGCTGCGGTGATTGCTAATGCCGACGATCCAGAATAAACCACGCCACCCGCTACAGCGGTCAGGGCTGCGTTTGTGCCGCCATACAAAAGACCTACGGCGTTACCATTCCATGTACCGCTTGTATACGAACCGGCCCATGACAGAGTATTAGTTGACCAGCTGGCGTTCGATGGTGGCGAATTATGATAATCCCACGAACCCGCAGCAATCGAATTGCTTAACAGAACTAACGTTATATATGAGCCTGATTGGACGGTTGCTACAGTCGTTGAGGAATTGTTTTGAATTACTATTGTTCCTAACGACTGGTTGTTATTAAACGTAAATGTTGCGCCGTTTGGAAGCGTTGTAGCATCAGGCAGTTTGATTGTTTGACCGCCGGAACCGGAAATCGCCCAATTTTGGTAAGAGCTGGCTGTTAATACTAACGGTGTTCCGCTTGCTGCTTGGCTTGAATATCCTTCAAATAGGCAATTTGTTGTGATGTTTCCGTTGGCATCACGCAAAACGACTGAGTTTGCACCGCTTGAAGTTGTAACGCCGGTTCCGCCATTGGCTACATTTAGAGTGCCGGATAGGACAACGCTTCCGGTTTGTGGAGATGACGGAGAGAATCCTGTTGTTCCTGCGCTGAAACTCGAAACATTGGACGGTAACGCTGTCCAGCTAGGAACTCCGCTAGAAACGGTCAAATAGTAGCCGTTTGAACCAATTCCTAAGAATCCTGTTGTGGATGCTCCGGTTTGATACGGGATTGATCCTGATGCTCCGCCAGCAATATTTGTTGCAGTTGTTGCTGTCGTTGCAGTTGTTGCAGTTGTTGCGGTAGCTGCATTTCCACCAATGTTGAGGGATGTAGCTGTACCCGTTAAACCTGTACCCGGGCCGCTGAACTGGCTTGTTGCGGTGATTGTCGTACCAGTAACCGCTGCGGCAACAGAACCACCTATTGTTGTTCCGTTTATTGTTCCGCCAGTTATAGCTACGCTTGATGCGTTCTGGGTTGACATCGTACCCAAACCAGATACTTGGGTATTAGAAATTGCTATTGATGTATTGGTAACGCTTGAAACCTGTCCCGAGGCGTTAGTCGTAATGACTGGGACGCTAGAAGCCGATCCATACGTTCCGGCGGTTCCAACAGGAGTTATCGAAAAGACGTAGTTATTAAGACTTAAGCCCGTTCCCGCTTGATATAACGCGGTATTCGAGAATTGGGTAAATGTGATTGAGGTAACGCCCAGCGTACCGTTCTCAGGAATGGTTGATACCCACGCCGAACCGGATTGAATAGTTCCGTTATCAACAAACAAATAGGCCGCTATGAGCTTTTGATAGGTATTGGCGTCACTTGAGCGCGTCCATGCGCCGGTTGAAGCGTTGTAAATACCGTTAGTAGTCTGGTCGGATTGGTTCTTAACTAGAACTCGATCCCCGGCTTTGGTTGTGTAGCCATCAATCGTCTGAAGGCCAGACAGGGTAATGTTGGTGGTTGTCGCTACTTGCGCCGGAGCTTTGAAGTTTAAGCCCGAAATAACCGCGTCAACATAGCTTTTATTAGTTAAATCTGTGGGATTTACAGGCGTATTAGCGACTTGGCCTGTAGTAGTGCTGATATTGGTAAAAACCCCTGTTGAGGGGCTTGTTGCACCGATTGTGGAACTATCAATCGTGCTATTGGTGATCGTCAACCCAGATTGAATGGGGTTGATATTGGGATAAAACGGGGTTCCCGCAGGGCCAATCAAAGAAACTAACGCGAAATTCTCGTATTGATCTTTGAAAATACCTTGAACCGGAACGATGTTAATCGTTGAGGTTGATGCTGAATTGCTCATTTTTAACCCTGCGGGAAGGTTTTACGACTGATCTGCGGTTGGTGTTACATAAATGATTGACGGCCCTGCTACGTTGCTGATTGCAGTCATATAAAACGGCGTAGTGGGGCAAGCCAAAACAATCGGGGCTTCCATGATCGGGGGCAAAACAAAATCCCCAGGGGTTCCATCAACAGGAAATACTGCTGCTGGGCATGGACTTGACTGGCTCATTTTAATCGCAACGGGGTTAGCCGAATTGTTTAAGAATGAGCAGTAATTGACCTGATCGTTCGTGGTGTCATCAATCATGGTTGAAGCATGAGAGCTTGCAGTTACGCTAAAAGCGTAGGTCTGCCCTGCTTGTCTGATTACACTTGTATTTGCCATGGTCGTTACGCCGCGTTGGTTGGCAAGGGGCCTTCGGAACGCACTACTTGGAACTCATAAACACCAGCCGTAGGCGTTATTGAACCGGAAGTAAAATTGCCAAATTGAATGGTTAATACGTTGTTGGTTAAGCAGTCACTTTCAACAATGAATACACCGCTAATCTGATTGCCAATATAGCCTTGAGCAATAATCAGATCGGTTGTTAACAAACCGGGAAGCGTAAAGGTTTGGTTTGAGGTGCTATTAGCCGATACCGCTGAAGGTGTAATGTTGGTTTGGAAATAGAATGTTTCGTGCGAATTACCGCGAGTTACTGTAGTCGATGACATATTAAATCCCTCGTTGTTTTGAAGATTATCCGTTAAAAACAAAAAAAGGGGGCTATAAAAACCCCCTTTTTCTGCGTTACTTTACCAATTAGCTGCTCTGTGAAAAGTCGTAACCGTACACATACGCATCGAATGTTGCTGGTGCGCCTTGTGCGGTTCCTACGTTTACATACAGATTTTGGCTAGTCTGTAATGCGGTTGATGCAACGGTACGCTGTGACACAACGGTAGAGCTTGATAATGCGCTCAATGCTGCGTTAGAAACGATAGCCGTTCCACCTGTGTTTGCTCCGCTGAATACACCGGCTTGAGCAGTCGTCAGACTGGTAGAAGCGTTGGTGAATACCACGTTAGCAACAGAGTAGGTGGTTGAGTTGATGATAGGGATAACCGTATCACCAGTTTGGTTAGCATTAACACCCGTCTGTACAGCCAACAAGCGCAGGGCTTGGTTGCTGTTGACTAGCTGCGGGTGCGTACTGGTAGTTACTGCTGGGCCGGGATTACTCATTTTTCAATCTCCTAAAATTAAGCTGCTACGCGGCAAGCGAGTTCGGGATACAGGGGAGCCCAGCCGTATAAAACGTCTACACGGGTAGGGATGGAGTCGTTGTTAATGGTGTATTGACGAACCACACGCATTGACAGACCGATTTCCTTATCGCTTGCACGTCCTGCAAAGTGTACGCCCTCTGGCAATTCCAAATCAGCACAAGCCATCGTGAACGCATTGCGGTGCATAACTACGTTCTGGGGTGACAAGACGCCGGTATTGTTGAAGGGGGTAACGACAGCGGTTGTGCTGGTTGCGCCGATAATGATGCTGTTCTGGAACTGACCAGCGGTAATGATTGCTGGAGAAACAGTTACAGCAACGCCGCCGGTGGTGCAGGTGGTGGTTGCGGTCACAACGAAGTTACGCAATTTGCCGGAACCATAAGCCTGACGGTTCTGGGGGTTGGTTGCATAAACGCCAGCAATGGTAATTACATCGCCTTGGTTCAAAGTTGCGGTGGATGAACCAGTTGCAATGGTGATGGTTGAGGTTTGCGCCCAGCCAGAGGTCAAAGAACCGGTGAAGGTTGTGGTGTTGGTTGACAATGAAACGCCGGAATAGGAACCAAACGTCTGTGAAACCACGTTCTGATCCAGTTTCCAGTTCATACCGCCAGAATCACGGCCCATCAAACCTTTACGGTATTGCTCGCCAATAGCCTCTTGGGGTACAAACAGACCTTTCAAGCTGTCAACGATGGTTGCTGCGGTGAAGGGCTCAACGATACATGAACGACGACCATCGCGGGGTGCGCCTTCAGAATCCAGATATGCACCTGCGGTCAGGTAGGTAATCAGACCTGTGGGGGGTGTACCAGCATTTCCAACGATGTTAGCGGTGCTGTTTTTTGCCATTACCAAGCCATCGCGGTCGATCTTGTTGGCTACGGCTGCGACTGCGGGCTTCAATACGCGGTCAGAGAACATATCCAAAGACAGAGCCAAGTCCTGGGTGGTGAACTGTGTGTCAACGTGGAACTGAGTGGACAAGGTAACAGGTACGCTGGTCTCGTTGAAATCTTCAACATTTAATGCGGGGCCAGTTGTACCGATGAAACGACCGGGACGGCGCACGTTCACGGTGTTACCGATCTTTGCGCCAACAACGGCGAATTGATCGTCATAGTTACGATCTACTTCAGAGGTAAAAGTTAATTCGTTCTCGAGAACCATTAAGGCCTCGTTTGTGATCTTAGAGATCGTTAATAGCTGGTTAGCCATGATAAGTCCTTATAAATTGGTTTTAACGTATTTTTCCAGACTTTCTAGCCGCCTTCCATTGAGCGTAGCTCATTTTGTCGGGATCGGCTAAGTCTGAAACTGTCCCCGTTCCTCTCAGCGGGCTGATCGGTGCGGGAGCTTTCGACTTTGTAGCGGCAGGTTGTCGGCTTTCTTCGGCTTTACGCTCAAATCTGGCTTCCAGTTTCCCAATTTCACGCAATGCGGCTCCGGTCGTCATGTTTTTCAGTTTCTCTGCAACCTCGGGGTTCTCTGCTAGGTGATACACAATCCGAGGGCCGACTTCACTCTCAAATATGGCATCTCTAACTTGATCCGAAATCACAACGTCTGCTGAACCTACCATGTCGTCAAAATCAGGCATATCGGCTTTCGCCTCTTTTAGCCGCTGCTGCCATGTTTCCATGACCTTCATGCGGGCTTCCTGATCTTTCCTTTCGGCCTCTTGCCTATCGCGCTCTTTCAAAGCCTTTTCGGCGGTAAATTCAGCCAATGCCTTAGCGTATTCGTAGGCATCTCTGAATTGGCTGGGCTGCGGTTCTTCGTCATCATCAACCGTTGGCGGTGGATTTAGACGCGCTTCCATTTCCCTAATCCTGTTTTCGAGTTCCATCCTAGCCTGACGCTCCCGTTCTGCTTCCTGACGGGCCATTTCACGCTGCTTTGTGATCTCGCTAAACCGCTTCTCTAGCTTTGCTTTGGGCTTTTCCTGCTGCTGTTCTGCCGATGGTTCTGCTTCCGGTTCACTCGTTTGCTCGTGCGCTGGCTCCGCTTCTGCGGCCTCAGTTGGCTCGGGGGCATCCGCTAAACCCAATTTATTTGCATAGAACTCGGCTGAGTTTTCACTCGTTACGACACTTTGTGCTTCTGACATAGGTTTTCCCTAAGAATTTAACCCGACCAACCTGATCGGTAAGGTTATATTACTAAAAACAAGTAATTAAATCATTTCTTTAATTCCTTCTTTAGCTTCTTCGCGCATTTTGTGGTGATGGCTCATTTTTTCTTTGTGATGTTTCATCAATTCACGGTCAGGCTTTGAAAATTCGTGGGCCATTTCGTGAGCGATATGCGCTCTATCGTGGTGGTGTTCATCATGATGCAATTCGGCTTTACCGGATAATTCATGAGCCAGTTCTGCTGCTCTTGCATATAAGGGGTGGCGGGATTTTCCTTCCCGGCGGTCTAGTTCTTTTTGAATAAATTCTTCGCGGTTGGAACTAGTTACTGTCGGCATTTATAAACCTCCTTGTGGGGCGATGGCTTGATACGTTTGGGCTTCGTGAGCGTATTGCTCGGCGTTACGCTTCTCAATCTCGGCCTCTAGCTGTCTGGTGTCCATGTGCTTCATCAGCATGGCTGCCATTGCTCTAATCTCTTCCACGTTTTGCGCAGTAATGGCCCTTGTTGCAACGTCATGCGCCCGTACTTCGGCGTTTGTTTCGGTGTTGTGGGCCTTGGCGGTCTGACGCATCAATTCGCGCTTGGTTTCGGCGTCTTGCTTAACCTGCTCAATGTCCTGACGTTGTTTCATAGCCAATTGCATCTGCTGTAACTGCTGTTGCAAGGCCTGTAATTGGGCTTGAGATTGCGCTAGTTGCATCTGAACCTGCGGGGGAACATCAGACTTAGGATCAATACGCGCAAGCGGATTAGAGGCCGCCAGACGGTCTGCAATCGTTTCTGCGCCCGGAAAGTCCATGTTACGGAATACCAAATCGCCAGCAACATTGAATAACTGCTCATTTGCTGACAATAGCGGCAACATCGCATCCACCGCTTCCTGCCGTTTGGAGTTAAATCCGGGGCCAGTATCCATCACAACGTCATACTCACCGATGGTGACGTCATTTAAGACGCGGCTGACGCCTTGTTCATCGGTGTGTAGCTGGTTAATCGTAATTAGTTCGTGCTTGCCGTCATCCCCGATGATCCGCATCACTCGTTCGGTGTCGTATATCTTGGGAATCCAGCCTAATACGATCTTGCCAACATGGCGGATTGAGCGGGTCAGGTTGTCGTAATAGTTAAAATTAACCATATCGACTTGCATTTGCTGACCTTGCAGGGCTTTTCCAGAGATGTTGCCGGTCGGTAACTGGCTGGGGTCATAAATACCTACAACCGACTGCAAATCCTGCTGAATCGTGGCGGCTGCTGCCATTACACCCGCTGGGGGTGGCTCGGGCTGCAATCGCTGGGGAGCCGGGGCGGGAGTTCCATCAATGTCTTTCTGCTTATAACGCAAAACAGGGAAGGCTTTGACGTTTGCTTGCGCCCATTCTTCTTCGTGGCCTTCGTCCTGACCTTCAGCAAGTATCCATTTAGCCTTTGGAGCCAATGCAATACTTTCAGTCAGGGCGGTTTGCCAAAAGTTGTACATCCGCTGTGGGTCTTTCGCCTGACGGATTAGGCCGAATTTCTTACGTTTGCCCTCAACATTTAGCTGCTGACCATATACAGGAACAACCGGGATATAACGCCCGGGGATCTCGCGTTCCTCGAGGATTTGCATCGCTGTGAGCTTGCACCAATGGATGGTCTTTTTGAGCGAATCGCGTTCGTCTAAGATTTCCACCCCTTCGCGGGCTTTATATTCGTCTTTCCAGACCTTACGACCATCAGACAGCAAATACAGGGTACTTTGAACCCGTTTGGTGTAGTAGAACTCGGCTACGCGAATATCTTCCCGAGTTACCCATTCGGCGTTGCTGTCGCCAGTTCCGCGTAAAGTAAACCCTACGCCTTCGTCTGCGTCTGGATAGAGCTTGCGAAATACCTTTTTAGGGATAACTTCGGTAATTAAACAGAACTCAGCGTCCGAACCATCGGGGGCCGTAGAGTTAGGGTCGAAGTAAACAGTAAACGGGTTTGGGATGTGGTCGATGAAGATTTCTTGATCGAAGCTGTCTTCATGCGCGTAGTCTGTTCTTAAGCGGATATAGCCCCAGCCCATGCGAACGGCAAAGTCGAACGCGGTGTCATAAGCACTATCAGCGTTTGAGTTGAGTTCAATGTGGCGGCAAATCCCGGTAATGACCTGGGCAATCTTTTCATCGCTTTCGGAGTTCATGCCGTGTGCCCTCATGCGGGGCCGCTGCTGCCGCTGCTGGTTACATATCTGCCGCACATAAGCGTCCATCTTATTGATGGTCAGGCAGGGTCTTGCTTCAAGGTTACGGCTGTTTTGAATCTCTACGGGCCATTGATCGCCAGCGGCAAACTTCAAGTCCTCGGCGGCCTCCGATCGGTTGGTTGAGTCGGATTCTTGGCAAAAATTAAGAAAGTCCTTGGCCTGTTGGATTCTAGGGTCGGAATCGTCTTCGAGCTTTTCAATATCCATCAATTCATCCATGAGGCCGGAGCCGCGTAAGAGGGTTTAGGCTTTTTCGGTTGCCGAGGTTCGTTAATCATCAGCCCAATGTACCTAAATGCGTCTGCACCGTGACTATACTGGTCATGCAACGGTGTTCGACTAAACGCTTTGGTATCCGGGTCAACGTCATAACGATAATGTCTTAAGCATTGCAGCCCGTCATGGCAATGCTCGCGGTCAAACCAGCAATTACTGAATATTGTACGCGCTGCGTTAATGCTGTCCACTATTGGGACGCGGGGAATAATTCTTGTTTTGAATCCGCTACTTCTAACAATTTCCTCAATCGACCTGCCATTAGCGGCTAATGTCTTGTTCTCAGCATCATGCGGCAACCAGAGCGTGTCATAGATATAGCCGTAGGTTTGCATTTTGGCGAGGTAAAAGCTGATGGTTTGCTGGCTGTCCTCAATGTATCGGATCAGCCGTGTTTCCATGCCGACGAACTGAAGGAACCAGATAGCCGTCTGGTCTGACCATCCCAAGTCAAAGATAGCGTGAACGGGCTTGGTTGGATCGTAAGGAACACGGGTAATACGACCATCCAATTCTGCCAGTTGCATTTCTTTGGCAAAGATTGCCCCATCGACGGTTTGACGGCAAAGACCTTCCCAAACATTGTAATACTGCTCAACATCTCGGCCTTTAAGCGTTTCCATCTCAATACGCAAGGTTTCGGGGAACCAAGGATTATCAGACCAGTTGACCTTTTGAACGACTGCGTTGTTTGGCGGGTTAGCCACAAACCGCACATACGTTTCATCTGATTCTAGTTCGGGGTTAAAACTAATCCATATCTCCGAGCCTTCCTTGCGGATAGTCGGGATCAATACGTTCCATGAGTTACGGCTGACGTTGGCGGCCTCTTCCACCCAGCATATATCCACGCCCTCGATAGACTTCACGCTGGTGACGTTGTTCTTTAGGCCAACAAAGATAAACTCAGAGCCGTTACCGCCCCGGATAGCGTCTTGGGTAATTTCATAAAAGCCGTTTAGGCCCATTGAATCGATTTGGTCAGACAGAAGTTTGTGAACAGAATCCTTGATCGACTTTTGCAATTCACGGGCGCAAAGGATTCGGAGCGGTTTTTGTGCGCCTTTGATTAGCAAGGCTCTGGCAATCCCCCAAGACTTCGCTCCACCGCGTCCCCCATACATGACGCGATACCGGCTATAAGCGGGTTTGAATAAGCACTCTAGTTTTTTGGGGAACTCGGCTTTAGCTATTGCCGACTGAACTTCACTTTCCATCGTCTTCCGATGGGTTTACAAACGTGACCATGATTCCAGACAGAGGGGAGCCGTCCGTATTCTCTAGCTGATTCACTTGAACAGGCTTGCCGTCCATTCTGTCCATCAGTTCTTTGACGGCCCAAGGCTCACGGGCTTCGGCTGCTGCAATCAAGCCCTCTGCTACGTTCCTTAATCGCTCGGGGTTTTGGACGAAGACCTTCCGCAGTTCGGCATAAAACATCCTACCCTTAGCTGCATTATGGTTTCCTTCCGGCGCACCTCGATTTGACATTTAATATAATTTCCAAGTTGTTGTTTTGTTTACTTCTTCTTTGCAGTCTTTGCTGATTGCTTAAACGCTGCTGCTGTAGGTGCGCCTTTGCTTCCCGGCGTACGCATTTTCTCTACCGGTTTACCTTCGGCCTTCTCGCGTTTAATCCGTTCCTGCTTGGCGTGGATGTTGGCATACAGTCCGGGCTTGGTCATTTGCAGTTCCAGTTCTTGAGTGAGGCCTTGGCGCGTTCTGCCGGGCCTTTGGAGTGTTTAACTACGCCTTCCATCCTCGCGCAGAAAGAGGCTTTACGGCCTTCGTCTTTCTTTGTCTTGGGATTGGGTGCGGGCGGCTTTAGGTTTGCATTGTTCTTTGCGTTGTACTCGGCGCGGCCTTTAGCGGTAAGCCCAGCCCCTTTTTCGGTCGGGTTGTAGGTTTTACCTTTACCTGTCGTTTTATGAGGGATGGGCTTATCGTGGGCCATGTTAGCTTGCCTGTTCCGTTTGCTCTGCTGCTGCTTGGTTAGCTTGATGCTGAGGAATGGCTTGTCCTTGAATCTTGTGGATAAGCGCGGCCACGTCTTGGTACGCACCCATAGCCAAATGTTTGAGGATCATGTCCACTTCAGCAATGTCATGTTGCAAGTTAATCATTTCTTTTTTCCTTTCTTTGCGGCTTCACGTTTTTCGGAGTAAGCAATAGCTACGGCTTGCTTTACAGGCTTACCGGCTTTTACTTCCGTTTTAATGTTTTCTTCGAACGCTTTCTTGCTGGTAGATTTCTTAAGCGGCATCTTCGTTTCCCTCAATAAAACAGACGTCTTTCCATGACATGATAAGGTATCTTACACCATCCTCAAAGTAAGGGCGATACTTAAGATATTCATCCTTACCCATTGTTCCAAAACGAACTTTTTGTCCGACTTCTACAGGTTGCGGGATCAATACGTTTTTGGCGTTGTATTCACCCAGGCCAGTAGCGACTACTGTACCCATATTGGGTTCTTCACTCATAACAACGTCAATAATTGCGGATTTCACCCGTTCTTCAGGTAATACGACAATTAAATCTCTAAGCGGTTTGAACTTCATTTTTTCGTGGCCTCCCTCGGCGCGGTTTGGATTCAATAACCGGAAGGGTTTCGAGCGGCATTGGCGGAATTACCATAGCTTCGTTTTCCTTTTGCTCCCCGCACCAATGATTTTGGCTGCAAGAGTAAGGTTTCGGAAATCTGCGGCACTCGCCTACTGGAAAACCTGCCACGAAGTAAATACAGGATTTGCAGGTTCCAGTAACATATATCTCAGCCATTCAAACACCCCCTTGTTTGGTGGTCAGAAAGCCCCGGTGTCCACAAAACGCCGGGGTTTTCATCTTTTTACATCCCGTCCTGATCGTGAGGGTAACGCTCATGCTCATAAACGGTTTTTTCGCCCATGTGGCCTTTCATCTCGCCTAGGCGACCATCGTGCATACCCATGTGGGATTCTTCACGAAGACCAAGACCATCAGCCTTGCCCATGCCAACGCCACCAGCGATGGGAGCCTTACGCTCGCCGCTCATATCTGATGAAGTTGCGCCTTTGGGGGCTTTAGCACCAGTTGTTGAAGGAACGCCACCGTCTTCTTTATCGACTTTAGACGCGCCTACGCGTTTTTGGCCTGTCATATCCGAAGACTTAACGCCTTTCGGTTCTACTTCTTTGTTGTAATAACCCATGATTTTTCCTTTAGCTAAAAGGGGATTTGCGAAATCGCATCAGGATTGTCACCCATTTTGCTAATCATAACAATACACTTACCGTTCTTGATGATCTCACCCCGTTTAATCATTAAACAGTCAAATTGCGAGTCGTCTGCAAACAAATTCGCTTCCTGTAACGCATCTAAAAGCGGTTTAACGCGGTTGTCCAAATCTTGTGTCCGCTTATTGGCAAAGTGAAACGTAATTACCGCAACCAGCCGATCATTTCCCAAATATTCAGCGTCAATCAGTTTCAAATAAACCGCTACGATTGCCCTAAACTCAACCGCATTTTTAGACAAATAAGTTCTGCGGTTACCATGAAGCCAGTAACTATTCACACTTGGCGGTAACGGTAACTCAAGCCTCATGCAAAGCCTCGATAGTCAGGGCCAACAAATCAAGTTCTTCCAGTTTGGCAATACGCATCATGCTCCGATCACCATGCAATCCTTGTGGGCCAGTATGACACGCAGGACACAATGGCACGATAAGCCAATCTGACGCTCTTTGAGCCATTCCTTGGCCTTCCCTTATGTGATGAACTTGAGCGGGTTCAAATGTGTTGAAAAGGGTTTTACAGACCACACAACCAAGGTTAGCCACCCGATCCATGTATGCTTTTTTATTCTTCCGCAAACTGCACACCTTTTTCCGCACCAAACGCCATAATAAGCTCAATTAACTCTGAAAACTCTGATTTGGTTAAGCGGCTGGTGCTTAAACCCAGAATTACAAACCCGGATCGGTCAATATTAGGAACCACGCGAGACTTTCTTAACCCTGCGGTAAATACGTCTTTCCAATCCTCGGCTGACAGTTTCTCGCCGTACCATTCGACTTGCTCGGCTATTTCATGCAACAAAGGCCACATCTTGGCGTTTTGCTCAATCGTCCGGGTTTTCTCTTTTATCGTGCAAACGTAACCATCCGGCGCGTTTTTAACTGCCAGCATGGCTTTTTTACGTTGCGCGTCATTCAATAATATAAAACTATCGCCAGTCACCCCATGATCCCCTATTCCCCTTTACCCATTGTTTTCGTAGTTCATCAAACAGTTTCGGGTTTTCCGGGTATTTGTCTCTTAAGTATGTCTGAAAGTCGCGGGAACCCAACACGGCGCGTTTCGCTAACAGATACCTCACTAGGCATTGGTACTTGAACTGCTCGTGTTTCTGTTCCTGATCCCGTGAGGTGTTGAGATATTCGTTGGCGGTACTCTGGCATGGTTTCTCCGGGTCGGGGAATAAGTCCAATCTCTTGACCTTTTGCTAATGTAAGTTGATCTGTTGAATACCAAGGAATCGGCGGCTTTTTCTGCTTTGGTGTAAGGTCTAGCTCATCTTCCCAGCGGCCTTGATTTAACCATGTAGCGGGGTGCGGAATAAATTCCTTGTCAGTTTCTTTGATGCGCCAGTATTCACAATGGTTTTGGATTACATCCATTACCGCGACCTGCTCATGCAATGCCAACCTTCTCCACGCCTTTTCAGCGGCCTTTTTAGCAACATGCCGTGGATACGCTTCCCAAAATTCATCAAAGCTCATTGAGTAACCCCCTTGCGCTTATAGGGTCGTAAACTTCCTCGATTTTCGGCTCCAGCCCTTCGCGGCCTTTCATGTTGTGAACACAAGCCAGCAAAACATCGTCGGTCAACGCGATAAACATATGCTTCGAACCTTTTGGAATGGTAATCATTGCAGGGGCCGTGAACGTCCCTAAGATCATTTCATCTTTATAGGCTCTAACTGATCCTCGGCATAAAAGGCTAACGTGGTCATGTTTGTGGCTATGCTGCGGGGCTGCGTTACCAGCCTTGGGTAAATCATAGAACCGCACCCAAATCCCATCCGCATCGGCAAATTCCATATACGTTGCCGGCTGTGGATCGCCAATGTAAACAACATTATCTAAATCGCTCATTCTTCCCCCTTAGTTTTGTTTCAACAAGAACAGCTAAATCCCAAGAATCACCCGTTTGTTCAAGAATCTCCGTTATTTCATCGTTAGTTAAACCAATAAAATGCTTTTTAACCTCAAATGATGGCTGGCAAGTTACCTGCGGCTGTACAGCACAACCTGTCAAAACCGCACAAATAAACGCTATTTTAGTTTTCCGCATTTCAAACACACTTGATAAACCTCGTCTAAACATCCTTTCCAACGCTTTCTGATTTGAAATCTATGCCAACAACCAAATAGTTTCTCGTATAGCCAAATCATTTAGGCGGCCTCTCTCTTGCAGTTAATTGTTGAACGCGCTCGATGCAAACATCATATTCAAACGATTGTTTAATCGCATCCGCTTTTAGCTGGTCAATCTGTTTAGATTGAATAAGATTGTAGGTTGCGGAATAAATGAGCAGGAACAGAGTACCTCCGAGGCAACCAGCTAACACCAGTTCTCTCATGATCTTGTACTCGTAGGGGTTAATTGCTCTTTGGTGGACGGAACCCAGCCTTCCCTGAGTTCCTTCAAAACATTGCTCTTCGGAGCCACGTTTACCCGGCAGACTTTCGGATAGGGGCTCTGACCTTCGCCACCCCAGCAAGCTCTCAACCTTTCCCGCATCGCTTGCTTTCCCCTTGCCCGAGTGTTTTGGTTATCCCGGCGAGCAAGGCGGTCTGAGCCAAAGAAAAACCCCGCTACGTTTAGAAAGGGGCTTGGCCCTGGGCGGGGCAGTTTTAGGCATGGATGATGGACATGACTAAAACCACACAAGCCCCTATCTAAAGATAACGGGGTTTCCATCATTCGTTGCCTGACTGCCAGATCAGACACGCATAGATTAAATGTAAATTTATTTATTGGCAACATTTAAGATTCTCCAAGCTGTTGCTGCACACAATGGCACTTGTCCGTTTCCAATGGCTTTAAGTCTGTCCACCCTAGCGGCCACCCCATGAGCCACTCGACCCACGTTGGGTTCAACTGACCACCAACTCGGCTTGCCATAGACGGTTCGTTCCTCAATGCTTCGCTTGGCGCATTGGTTTCTTTTGCCATGTGCGCTGTTGGAGTAGGCCATATTTGAACCGCTCCAGCCAATCCATTTTGTGTATTGTTTGGATCGCAATTTGCACCTTTTTTCGCATCGTTTGATATTGGTGTAGGCCACTTGTTTGATGACATTTTTACAGCCGATGCTAACGGATTGCCTTGGTGTATACCACGGGGATTGTCCAAATTTTTTCCTCCACCGCCGCCCGAAGCTATGGGAGTGGGCCACAATCCAGATTCTGTCTCGCTTATGGTTGGCTCCCACGTCTGACGCTGATATAACTCCCCATTCCGCATCGAACCCCATCTCGGAAAGGTCTCCAAGGACTGTTCCAAGTCCTCGAAGAGTGAGCATTGGGCTGTTTTCCACAAAGACGTAGCGGGGTTGTACTTCGCCAATAATCCTTGCCATGTGTTTCCACATGCTTGATCGTTCACCAGTGATTCCTGCTCCTTTTCCGGCGGCTGAGATGTCTTGGCAGGGAAACCCTCCAGATACCACGTCAACAATTCCTCGCCATGGCTTTCCGTCAAAGGTTTGTACGTCATCCCAAATCGGGAAAAGCGGGAGAATTTTGTCATTTTGTCGGGCGCACAATACGCTTGCGGGATAGGGTTCCCACTCAACAGCGCAGACTGTTCGCCATCCAAGCAATTTTCCTCCAAGTATTCCTCCACCAGCACCCGCGAAAAGAGCCAGCTCATTCATATTTCTCATTTATTAGCAAGTTCAGGCCAAATTTGTGCATAGTCATCAAACATCCCCCTTCTAGTTACTAGAAACCCTGTTGCGCGTTCTACTCGCGCAGCCAAGACAACCATCTGCCCTTTAGGTATGCCATGCCCCCGCCATTGCGTTACGGCTTGGGGACTAACTGCACACATTCTTGCTACCTCGGCTGGGCCGCCTAATAGGTCAATTATTTTGCTGCTAGATAATTCAGATTTCATCAATAAACCTCCTAAAGCAATCTTAACGCAAACTGACGTTAAGCCGCAAGTTAAAATAGTTGTTGACATAGGTATAAAGATAGCTTTATAGTTCTTCTGCGGTCATTTGACCGGACACTCAAGGACTAATCATGGAATCAATTCAAAGCAACCTCATCCTCGCCGAGCAATGGTTAGAGCATCAGCTATTGAAGTTTCATAACGAACACGAAGCGTTTGATCTGAACGATCCTGACACCTTACGCGCAGTTAAGTTAGGCGTTGCCATCGCAACGATTGGCAGTCTTTGTGAAGCGTTTCCCGGTGCGCGTGACTCTTTAATCAAACAGATGGAAAAAGCAAATGACTGACAACGACCACAAAGCCTTAATGGAAGAACTGGAACAACACGCTTACCGCCTTTTCGATGGATTAAAAGAATATTTATCTGAAGCCGATCAGCAATTACTCAAACTTTTACTAGGAATTAATTAAATGGCAATCATACTAAAACTGGAATCCGACAATCGCGAGTTCATTATTGCTCCAGCCGGCAACCACTTAGCCCGTCTATTCTCAATCGTTGATCTCGGAACCCAGATAGTTTTATGGGAAGGCAAGGAAAAAGAACAACGCAAACTGCTGTTCCGTTTTGAATTGCATGGCAAAGACAATGACGGTAAGCCAATGGTGACTGAAGGTGGAGAGCCTTTAACCATCAACAAAAAATACACTTGGTCTATGTTTGAAACCGCCAAACTACGCCAGCACCTCGAAGCATGGCGCGGTCGCGCATTTACCGAAACGGAATTGCTAGGCTTCAACATTGAAAAGGTCTTAGACAATTTTTGTATGTTGACCATTGTTCAAGGAACTAACCAGTCTGGCAAACGCTTTGCAAAGATTGAGCAAATATCGTCGGTTCCCTATGACATGAAAGAGCGCGGCTTTCCCAAAGGCCATAACGCACGAATCCTGTTCTCATTAGATGAACCTGTATTTGATCATCAGACGTTTAACGCCCTTCCAGAATGGATTAAAACCGAAGTAATGGGTTGCCCAGAATACAAAGACGCGATGGGTTACACCCCTGCTCCCAAGTCCACTAAGTCCCATGATCCGATTGATGACATGGAAAGCGACATACCTTTTTAAGGAACGAACATGACAAAAGCATCTGAATCAGGCCATTGGTATGACCGTGACGGCACTCCCCGTTACACAATTATCGGCAAAAACGGCAAGGAACGCCCCACAACCCTGCGTGACGCTAGAGAACATGGATATGTGGTGTCAGTAACCGGAATTACAGGCCAATTAGACAAACCCGCCTTAGTAAACTGGAAGATTGACCAAGCCATCCTCGCTTCATTAACTCTGCCACGCTTGGAAGGCGAATATGAGGAATCATGGCTCGAGCGGGTTCGGGAGGATGCAAAGGAAACAGGAATCAATGCAGCATCCGAAGGCACGAAGATCCACGCCGCAATTCAAGCCTTCTATGAGGGCGAAACGGTGTCGGCTTATGTTGACCACGTTATAGGTGCAGAAAAAGCACTAGACGCGATGTACGGGCGTCAGAAATGGATCTGCGAGGCGTCTTTTGCCCATCCGTTAGGTTTTGGCGGCAAGTCTGACCTGCACCTCAAACCCTGCGAGGATTTCCCTCTAGGGTTAGTTGTGGATATTAAGACAAAGGAATTTGACGATCCCAGCAAGGTCGCGGGATGGGATGACCAGTTGTGGCAAGTCGCCGCTTACCGTGAAGGCTTGGGCATCCCTAAAGCACCCTGCGCCAATCTGTGGGTAAGCCGTACCGTTCCCGGTCTTGCGGTGATCTGCGGCAAGAAACATGATATTCCTAGCTGGACGCCCGAGGAATTGGATTGGGGCTGGGCCTGTTTTAGTAAGTTGGTTGAGTTCTGGAAAATCAAAAATAAATATGAGGTGAAATCATGAAAGATTATCGTCCGAGCTTTCAGCAATACGAACCGCCGTTGTTTGTGCAAATCCTTGCAGCCGTTTGCGTCTTGTTTGTCTTTTATGTATTCATTATAGGAATGTTAAGTCTATGACTATCCAATCCCTCACAATCGAGCAATTACAGTCCTTGTCGCCTAATCGGTTTGGCTACGCTACTCCATTACCCGAACTGTTAGAAACCGCCGCAAAGGCTCTTAAACAGGCTCAGGATTATGCTAAACAGGAACCTTTTGCTTATGTCATTTGGGCTGGGGATCATTGGGAAATCAACAATTCCCGCAACGGCACTCCGGTGTTTGTATTCCCGCCTAACCGTCAGCCTTTAACCTCTGAACAGATTCAAAAGATCGCCAATGACGTTCGAATAGTTAATGTGCCTTCTTTTATGGTTGAGGCTTTTGCTCGTGGGTTAGAAAAAGCCCATCAAATAGGTGAATAAATGAACGCCGTTACCGATACCAGCCGTGAGGCTTACTGGTCGTTAGTCGCCGAACGTAAACTGCAACCAATGGAAGAGGTGATTCTTGGACTACTCGCTGACAACATTCCTAGAACTAGGAAAGAAATTCGTGACGCAACAGGCATGGAACTGTCTGGTGTATGCGGTCGCGTTAATTCTCTGCTTGCATCTGGTGTTGTGGATGTTATTGGGGAAAAGACCGATCCAGGAACCAGAAAAAGACAAGAGTTAATTGGGTTTCGGCAACCAAAACTTTTTTGAGTTTGGTTAAACTGAAACCCTCCTCCCTTAGCCCCCGCTTGTTTGGGGGCTTTTTTTATTTGTGGCGTAAAGCGGGGATGGGGTGGGCTTCCGACAATGGCATCCGCTCATGCTCTTTGAGTTCTTTGTTTAACTCGTGGACTTTCTTCATTTCTTTTTGAAAGTCTTTTTCGATGACGTAGTGTTTAGGGTCATTGCATTTAGCTTTTTCGCGGGTGATCTTCATGCGTATATCCTTGTTCCGGTTTTATCAATAATCAGGGCTTGGCCTCTTGGCTGTTCCCCTTCACGATTTGGTACAGAAACGTGAGTCCAGCTATCAAACTCACGAATCACTTGGTCGAACGGTAGTCCTGAGCCAATAATGGCCTGTGTTACTTGATCAGGCGTCATTCCCGGCACTCTAATGTCTGCCGCACAACCTAACCTATGCTGGCTGGTGTCCTTTGATCCAACAGCGTCATTGACCTGTTTAGAGCGATAGGCCGAGTTAATCATCACCGGTTTGTTGTCTAACAGAACTTTAACACGCTCCAGAAATTCAGCCAGACGCATTAAATTGGCTTGGACTGCATCATCGGGTGAATTATCCCATCCATTGCGAACCGCTACGTCTGAACGGGTTAATTCCTCTAATGAAAAATGAGGGCTTAATTGGGTCATTGTGTTGGTGTGCTTTGATGTAGTAACTGATCTTTAGCCTGGCTACCTGCACTGCTACCAAAGTAGAAAGAGATAATCCCTACCCATGCACTGCCTAGGCTTCCCAACATAATATCTATCTCAGGGTTTTGTTTAGTCAAGCCCACCATCAAGCCTACCAATATTCCGAAGAATCCAACAGTGACAGCCAAAGCGAGAAAGGGCGGAACCCAGGACTTTACCGTCTTCTGCATATCACGGGCTGAAGCTGCGTCCGCATATTGCAGTTTGGCAAAGTCTAGGTTCATTTCCTGAGCTTTAGCTTTAATAGCAAGTTCGGCCTGTTGAATGGCTGCAACCTGTTCACCAGTTAGTTTTCCGGCTTCTACGGTTTTCTGTACTTCATCGCCTGACATACCTAAAGCGGATTCCAATGCGCCTACCGCCATACCGGCTACTGGAGAACCTAACGCCGAGGCTACCGTTGGAGCCAGTTTTTCTATCGTGTCTAACCAATCGCTCATTTCAATCTATCCCGTAGAGTTTGTTCAATAATTGCTATTTCTCGTTTATTGTCCATAATAAGATTTCGGTTGTCTTGAATCTCGCGCTCAAGGTCTTGCCGTAGTTTCTCTCTTGCGAGTTCTGCTGCTGAGTTCGTGGCTTGTTTGTTGTCGCTGGTAACTACCAGACTCACTTTGCCGTTTAGTACAGTAACCTCTTGATTGAGTGACGACAGGGTAGTCATTAAATAGACTACACAAGCAAATAACATGGGAAGAACTGCAAACGCGACTTTTTCAATAAGAGCAGATTTAGCGTGAGCTTCTTCAGCACTCATTAGTCTTTTCCCTTTTCAATGTGTTTGTTCCACAATTCAAACAAGGAACGCACTTTTTCTTCAACAGTTGTTAGTCTACCTTCCATCTTTGCCAGCACTATAACCAAGGTCACAAAACCGACTGCTATAGGCCATATTTTAGAGATGAAATCGACAATATCCATTATTTGTCCATTTTGTTATCGAGCTTGTCGAAAATCTTGTTACATAATGCTTCTATGCGGTCGATGGCTTTATTAAAATCTTCTTTGCGCGTGTAGTCGGAATGGACTTCGGCTGCGATTTCTTTCATGTCTGTTTTAAGGTCTTTGATCGCTTCCCAGACAGTTTTAAGAATCCATGCCCCTAATGCGCCAATTAACGTAAATCCTGCGTTGATAAGTGTTTGGTCAATCATGGGTTTAATCCGCTAATCGGTGTTCCGCCCGTTTGCGGGCCTTTATAATCTAAACCTTTATACGCTTGTACACGCTTCTTTGCTGCTGCTGATTCCTGAACTGATTTGATACCTTCTTTGGCAATGCTTCCAATAGGTAATCCGATTGGTTTTCCAGCCAAATTACCAGCCATTTCTAGGCCCGTTCCAGCCAATCCTGCGGCTCCGCCCATTAGTCTTGCTAAAACAGTTGCGGTTCCTGACGTATTGATTGCGGCTCCTGCTGGGGGCATTTCAACATAAGCCGCTACTCGGCCTAACTTAGTTAAATCTTCAGCGGTTTGCGGATCAAACAATGATTGCATCTTGCCAGAATCTTGAAATTGCTTAACGGCTTTGTTGTAACTGGCTTGACCTACCCATTTCTCTTCACCAGCCACACCTCTTACGGCTTGGTTCTTTAAGTACCGAATACCTGCTGCTGAAAGGTATTGGGGAGCTTCCGGCATATCTTGAATGTTTTGGAACTTGCGGGCCATCTCCGCAACATTGTCCCGGGTTCCATTGACCACAAACTTTTGTACAAACTTATCGGGATCAACATCATTGATTGCTGCTTTATAGGCAGGATCGTTTGCGATTTCTTGAAAGCGTTGACGTGCTGCGGCTCGAGCGGCATCCGCCAATGGTTTAACTTCGGCTGCTGCTGTGTCTTGTATTGGCAACGCTTCCAGTTGATCTCGAACTACCGACAGCGCGTGTTCCATATTTCCATCGCCAGTCCTAGCCGCTTTTCTGCTTTCCGCAGCCAATCTGGTTCGCATGGTTTCAAAATCGGCAAACGTCATGGGCGCGCCTTCGGCGTAGCTATCTAGCATCTTGCTAAATTGTGCCGGCAGAAAATCTGTTGCCATGTCGGCTTTTAATGCGGCTTTTGCATTGTCTGCAAATGTCACGCTATCTATTGGGAAATCCCCGCCGTTAGCATCGCGGAGTCTTGTATATAACTGATTGATATTGTCTTTGATGGGCGCATCATAGGCTTTATATGCCTTGATTAAATTGTCGCCATCCTCGACTGCATTTGCTGCCATCACGTCAGGTCTTGCGCGGTCTTCAATTAAATCCAGATTCCGCGTCATTGCTTTGTTTTGATTGGCTCTGAACCCAGCGTCTTGATCCCTAAAGTTCCATTCATCAGCCCATTTGTTAGGATCGCGGGTTGCTTGGCCCTCTGTGAGCTTAATAGGTTCTGGAAGCGTATCCGCCTCGACGTGCCTAGCCAAGACTTCGGGATTAGCGTTTCTGCCAAACTTTTGAACGGCGGCCTGTAACTCCGGGCTTGCTTGCGAAGCCATTGATTCGGGCGTTACACCAGCGGCCCCTACTGAACCGGCTGGTGCGCCGGGGATAGGCGTAGGAACGGGTTCTGTTATCTCTGGGGGATAACCATTACGCATCTGCATTGCGCGTTGACGCCCAGCAATAATCGCACCCTGCGCTTGCAAGTCGGGATTATTAGCAACCGATGGTGCTTCGCGGGTTAATGCTTCCTGAGCGGCCCGTATAGGCTCCACAAACGGTGCAGCCATTTCTCCCGCAACATTACCTACTGCGCGGCCTACAGCCGATCCTGCAATCGGTCTGGTGACTGAGGATACTGCTGGGCCAGTTCTGGCTGCTAATCCTGCCATCAGTTCGGGATGACCTGCTAATGCCGCAGCGTTTTCTAATACCGGCTGGGCATAACCTAATGCGGCCTGTCCTGCTTCCGTTGGCTTAATGCCAAGAAAATCCATCGCCCGTTGCGCTTGCTCTTGAGCAAAGTTCCCGCCTTGAGCCGTTCCGAATTGCCCTGCCCCGATCTGTCTAGCAACACCATACAGGTTAGCCGGGACAGTCATTGCAGCGTTCCATGCGGTAGATACTGCCGCCGATGGGATACCTAAAATCGGGTTGGCTTCGCTCGGCTGGGCCGCTGATGGGGTATAGCCAGGAATACCGGGAATTTCTAGTGCTTTGGATGAACCGACAAGGCCGGGTTGGCTAACATAGCCCTCAGTTGCCCCACCTTTTGGCTGTTCTTCGGTAGCCTTGGGCGTCCAGTTTTTTCCTTCGGGATCGGCTAGGATTGCGTCAAACGCATTATCTTTTGGCGATGACGTAGTTATGTTTAAGGTTATTCCACCTTCGGGATTAACGGGTTCTGGTGCTTGTACACCAGCTAATGCGCGGCTTACATAACTGCTCGAGTCTTTTGTTTTGAACCCGCCGTATTGGGCTAACGCTTTGGAATAATCGCCGCCATTTTGTTTTGCCAGTTGCGATAAATAATAGTCGGCTGCTGCGCGGCTTTCGTTTTCGTCAAACGGATTGAATTTAACACCCTGACGGTGCAATGTTTGAACGGTTTCCGGCAAGAACTGATAAGCCCCTAACGCTTTTGTTTTTGCGTTAATAGCCGCAGCATCTCCACCGCTTTCGATCTGCTGAAGATTATCGAGAATCTTGGTCGGCGTTCCGTAGCTTTTGGTTGGATCAAAGCTGGGCTGGCTTACAACCTTCGCGTTCGACTTCCACTCAGGATCAGCTAGGATAATATCGAATGGATCACTCATTGTGGGGGTGCGGGTAGGCTAGATGGGGGGATTTGACCATTGACCAACATTTTGAGATTGCCTAACGACTGCATTGCGCGTTTGAACTGCGGAGAATCTTTGCCGCCCATTTCTCTAACGGCTTGATCGTATTCCATCTTTCCTTCCAATCCGCCAGCCATTCTCGCATTGTATAAACGCATAGCGTCCACGTTGAAGTTCTGGCTCCACGCATTGCGGAAATCCCGAGCAGGGAATATATCGGCAGATGGATTGTTTTTAAGAACCGCCTCAAGGCCGCGATTCTGCAATTCAAGTCCGGTATTGTAGGCTTGTACTGTTGACGCGGTACTGCGTAAGGCTTCGGGCGTCCAATCCTCTTTACCGATTAACTGATCGGCTTGAGCGCGTCCCGCATCAGAACCATTTAATCCCATTTGGTTAGCAAGTTGGCTACTGGTCAATGCCAAATAATGTCCTAGCCTTTGGTTATTGGTTGCAGCATCGCCGCCAGCCACATATCCAACAGTTTTAGCCAGACTTGATTCAAGTTGTCCAGGTTTACCTTTAGCTATTTGTGAAGCCAAAGTTTTGATTTGATTCAAACTGTCATTGATAACAGGTACGTTTTGCGAGGCTTTTTGTATATTTTCGCGGTATCCCATCAAGTCCTGACGGGTTTGCGATGATTCTGGCATTTGAGCAAATGCTGGCTGGGACGCTCCCACCATTGGAACGCCATAGGCGTTTTTGGGTACAAATGTCGGGGCGTTTGTAGTCGGGTTGTATACGATTGGGTATTGTTCGCTGGGAGCCAATCCGGGCTGATATGCTGGTGCAGTAGGTTTGACGCCTTGCTGATAAGGACTGACATTAAATGGCGTTGCAACCGTACCCGCTGGGGTCGCCACATTCGCATAAGTTGGAGCTTGGTTAAGCTGACCGGCTTGAGTCGCAATACCTGAAACCTGCTGGATACCGTTTCTCATGTATTGAATGGCGGCAACGGGATCGCTTTTGGCTAACTCAATAATTTTGTCGGTTCCGCTGTCTTTGTGCTGCGGAATCTTCAAGTCATTAATTAAATAATTTTTAGCCGCTTGGAGTTTTTTAACCATCTCATCGCTGTTAGGCGTTTGTGGATTAAAATCCGGGTCGGTTAAAAGACCGCCAAAAACGCCAATACTAGAGTTCAAGTAATGCTGGTTTCTTTGGAATTCATTAACGTCTGCTGATGCGCCAGCGGATCGCGCTTGGGCTAAAGCCGTTTCAATATCTGGCTGTAAAGTAGCCGCTGCTTTCTGTGTTGCAAGCTGTTGTTGCTGCAAAAGCAAAGGGTTGATTTGCCCGGCCTGTTGATAGGCTTGAATACCTCGGGCCATGTTGACCATATCTGCAAGCGATGTAGCTGCCGGGGGTTTAATATCTGCGCCTACTGGTGTGAAATCAGCCATTTTTTACACCAAGCTATAAATGTTTGAACTTGCGGCGGGTTGCGGCGCACCTATACCGCTAAAGTAACCGCCACCACCACCGCCACCGCTAGCTGCTTGCGGCTGCAACAGACTACTCAATAAACCATAATTTCCAGCGTTGCTTAAGCCACCAGCTAGGGCGTTTGCTGAACCAATCTGTCCGGCTGCTTGTGCGGTAGAGATGTTGCCTAGCGTATTACCCATTGTCCCCATTGCATTTGTTGTGGCTTGGGTTTGTTGTCCGGCGGAAGTCTGACCAATACCAGCCAAACTTGCTAGGCGGTTATAAATATTTTGGTTCTGTAATTGATAGTTATTAAATGCGTTTTGGTAAGCATTACCCGCATAGTTTTGGGTAAATATCTGATTGGCGCGGTCAACATTTGAACCGGGGCTAGCTGCGTTCGTACCCATTTGGGTTGCTTGCTGTCCTTGGCCCAGCATAAATTGATAGTTTGGAGCTAAGTAACTATTCAAATCTGCCGCTGTAAAAGGCCTATTCAGCGTTGGCATTAGGTTTTGAATATCACTCAATGCCGAATAACCCGCTTGCAAGTAAGGCTTTTGATTGGCCTGTTGCTGGTCAAACATCTGCTTTTGCAGAGCTAACGAAGCCTGTTGACCTTGTGCTTGAGTATTTGCGGCGTCTTGGGCTGCATTAGAACCGATCAATGCACTTCCAATGCTTGCAACGGCGGGGATAATAAAACTAAATGGCATTTTTAAGCCCTCGTAACCTTTTAAGGATTCTACTGAAATTAACTAATGTTAGTAATAATGCCGTTCGTAATCGTCAAAGTATGCGCTCCAGAGGTAAACGTACCTGTTGCGCCGTTGGATACCTTAACCGAGTTAAAACTAGGGTTCTGAAGCCAAATTAACCAAGCTATGTTTGGTTGACCGTTAGAATCCAGAAATGGCCCACGCGGAAAATTAAAATTAAAGTTGGCTGCATTTGTTGATGGAGTTGTCAATTTTCACCTACCTCTGCTTTCAAGTTAGCCGCAACAATAACCGCTTTAACTGGATCAGTTATAGATACTTCAAAGATTCGATCACGCGACCATCCTAAACGCCGCCAGATTGCACGATTCTTGTATGCTCCCAATGTACCAATAGATGTCCAATATTCGTTTGAATAGGTTGAACCGCCATCATTTGACCATCTCAGCATAGCTTTGGGATTTGCCCCAGGGGCCGGGATAATTGGTGTCCCTGCAACCGCTGTACCTGTTACAGCTAATCCCGCAACAGAGGTAAGCGAAGGATTGGCGGGGATAAAGTTAAGCCCAACCCCCGGCTCGAAACGTATCTGTAGTTCGGCAAAATATTGTCTTTGGTAATCGCTGATAAGATGCGGGGCTCTCCGCAGTCTTTTAATGGTTGTTCCTGCGTCCGTGTAAGCGGTAAGGGACAAGGAATAAATCTGCCCGTTCTGGTAATCGCCCACATAATAGTTGCCATTAAAATACGCGCCAGCGTTTGATCTGTGGCGATAATAAGTGTCAGTTGCAGCATTTAGCGACAACCATTTGTGCCACATTTTTGTCGTTAAATCGAATACCCAAGTTAGATTAGCCGTTGGAAAGGTCACAACGTACATTTCATGGCCTTCTAACTGATAGGTATACGCAATCGCGTCTGATATAACCTGACCAATCAAGGATTGTTCTACGGGATGGGTCGACAATCTAATGAACTGATAGCCTTGAATCGCCCCAATAATGCCTTGTCCTCGCGTGTCTTTTGATACAAAGACAAACTGTTCGGCAAATCGCGCAATCGAATAGGGGGCCGCACAACCATGCTGGATGGAAGAACCTTGAATACGGCTAAACGGGAACGAAACTACGCCGCTGATTGTGTTCCCTACGTCAATCCAGACTTCGGTTGTTACTTCACCTAGTAAAAAGACGTTGCGGCGGTCAGCAATAATTGAAACTAGATTGTCAGGCGAACCGTTTTTGGAACCGTAATAAGCATTTGTTGAGAACTGACTATTAAGGTCTGTAGCGGCCCAATTCTGGGTTCCTGCTTGGTTATAGATTACATAACCATCTACCGAATCTAAAACTTGTGCGCCCTGCCAAGGGCCATCTGTGGCAGGTAATGTTTGGAACGAGCCAGATGAAGCTACCCAATAATAACGATTAACACCGTCAGCCAAATATGCGACCAAGCCTTGGCTGGTAATCGTGTCAGTTATAGATATTGGGGTTGATGATGCGCTATTACTGGATAACGTACCGACCTGCACTACGTTGCCGTTTGTATCTATTGTGTAGACGTAAATCCCGGCAACCGCCATAAGGTATTTCCCACCGGATAACGCCCTCATTCCCCTAACCGGCGCACTTGCCAGTTGGTACGCGGCTACTAATCCCGGCGTAGGATATAACGCAACAACCCCTCTTTCCCCTGCTTGCTTGGTTAAATCAATCTCGGGGAAAAAGTTAATACATTCCTCGGCATTTTGGTAAAGCGAGGGGGTTGTATATGATGGGCCAACAAACCCGAAATCAGGCATTTTTTATCCTTAACGTAACTCAAACCAACCTGACAAACTACAGTTAGAGCTTATATTGTAAGTAGCACTCGGGGGCACAATGATCGTTAATCCGGGATCAATATTGTTGTAGTTCGTAGTATCGCAACCGTTTCTTGCGACCTGTGTTCCGTTAATCGAACAAGAAACATAACCTTCAGCAACCGAGGTACTAGAGCCCCAAACGGATACCATGATTGGGCGCGTTGTGCTGTTTGTGTAGGTTGTACCAAATGCGCGAGAACTGGTTACGTTAGTCCATGTTTGGCTTTGTCCAAACAGGTTATTTCCCGTAACCGCTCCACTTGACGTGACGTTGCCGTTTGTTCCTAAATTTCCAGAACTGTCTAATGTGGCAACGGAACTGTTATTTACATACAACGCTAACGATCCACCTGATCCCGTACCCGTAGCAGTCCCGATTCGCCCGGTGCTACCCGAAAAGTCCATAAATGTCCGGCTGGAACCTGTGGATAAGTTAGGGTCTGATCCGTAAGAGGTAAAACTTCCGTTAGCAATAGCTGATCCGTTAGTTGTGACCTTAAATCCGCTTACCAGCGAATTTGTGCCTAATCCTACGTTTTGGCTTGTATCTGCAAATATTGCGGGGGTTGTGCCGTTGGTTTGCAAGGTAAGACTTGAACTGGCTTTTACAACAGGGGCCGTTAAGCTACCCGTAATCGTGATGTTGGAGCTTTGGAATACTCCGTTATAAACAAGGTTATTCGTATCATTCAGCCATGCGGCTACGATAACTGTTGAGCCATCGACAAAGGTTGTGCTTGCCATATTAATTACCTAAAGAATCCACCGGAAAGAATCCAGCCAGCGTCTTTGCTGCGGCTGCTCGTAATAACTTCATCAAACCTCGATACTTGAGGCGGTTTCATGTTTGTTCGCTTAATCGTAGCCTTTGACTGTGCTGCAAAGGCCGTAATCATCGCTATTTGCGTTTGGCTGGCCTTTCCATACATAGGCATCAGTCTTTCAGCCAAGCACCATCTCAAAGCATTATTGAAGCCTTGGGGTAGCGTAATCTGGTCGGCTAAAGTCGAATAACGGCTAAACAATGTGTCTGCAAATATGTGCATCTCGCCTTGTGACGGATTAGGCCAGACAAAGATATTTCCCAATAACTCTGTGGGCTGGTAATACAGAGCTTTAGGCCAAGGGCCGTTTAAGGTCTTAAGGCCAATCATCTCGTACTGATCAAAGTTCAGAATTGAGATCGGATAATCAAGGCCGCCGTTGTTGATCGGCATACCGTTTGAGTTGGTATTGATTCGCACAAATGCCGAGTTAATCGACAAGGGACGCTGCCAATAAGCGTTGATTGTTGACGAGCTTACGGTCTGATAAGTGTTCAGAATGTAAGTCCCGGCTTCGTTGATATTGCCGCCAGCACCCGTTCCAAACGCAACAATCGTGGTTCCTGATGCGATACCAGTTCCGCTTAGGGTCATTCCTAAGCCAATCGCACCGCTTGAAATAGCGGTTACTGTTAGGACGTTGTTGGTAATTGATCCAGTAAATACCGCTCCAATCTGTCCACCGGGGCCAATCGTGTATTGGGTTTGGCCTTGTACAATCGGAAAGATGATTTCCGTCTTGTACGTCACCATCATCGACTCATTGCTCCATTGGTCGATCATGTCATTCATCATATCAAACGCATCTTGTGCTGCGTCTGCTGACGGTGTTTCCCCGGCTTCTAACGCCCCAATGTCCTTAAGAGCGCGGCTGACTATATCGAGCGGCGTAGTCATTAGTGACCTATTGCAAAGACTGTCGCGGTAACAGTAGTGCTTTCTGAATAGACCGTAACTGCTGTCTTGCTAGGCGTTCCGGCTGAAACAACAATCGCGGAGCTTGCACCTGCGGTGTTCGATACTACAACCGAGTTACACGCAACAGGAAAAGCGGTTGAGAATGTGAACGTAGCCCCTGCGGTCGTGGCAGTTACAGTTCCCCAATTTATAAGTAGGCCGCCGGGTAGGTTGGCATATCCACTTGTCCCGAACGAATTTGTAAACGCTTGGCTTGCCCATGTTGTACCGTTATCGACTAAAAGGTTTCCAGAGGTTCCTGCTGTTACAAACTGCGGGCTGGAAGTTCCATTTCCTAATAATAGGGCGTTGGCGGTCAATGTTGTAAGGCCAGTTCCGCCGTTAGCTACCGTTACAGGATAAGCAATCGAGTTTGCACCGGGAATATTGTCATAAGTTCCATAAGTTGTTCCTGTGGCACTTGTGACTACAAACTTGTAGGTATTACCCGCAATTAACCAAATCTCATTCGGAACCCGTCCAGCGGAATCTAATACGATTGGGTTTGGATTAGCGATTGATCCAGACGAACTGGTGTAGGTTGTCTGGTTTGAGGTGGTTCCAGCGGTATAGGTGTAGATTAAACCCGCCGCTAAAGGAACGGCATTGTTGTCAAAAAACTGCGCTCCTGCACCGGCGAATAAGGAAAGGTTGACGGCTGTCATGGGTTAGTCCTTGTGGTTTTCAGTATCATATCTCAGGCGTAAAAATCTGCGGGAGCCAAGGCGCAATTACTTTTTTCTGGGCTTCTAGTGCTGTTAGCTGTTCTGTCAGCCTAGTTTCAATCATATTTGCGCCATCTTTCGTGGTTTCGGCTTTTACCCACTCAATTACCATTTCTTCAGTAACTTCCAAAAACGGGGTTTTAAGAGATGGTTCATTAAAGTTCCACCATCCCTCAGTTTCGACGGTATTGGTTTCGTCATTAGCCGAACAAAAGTATCTTGCTGCAACAATCAAATCGTTATTTGAGCGAATTTCTAAGATTTTCCAGTTCATAGCTTACTCGTATAAGATGTTGATTGAGCCAGCATCAAATGTATCTGTGCCGTTTACTGTGGTTACTTGAAGTCTATCTAATGTGCCTGATATTGTTACGCCACCAGAAAAATAAGATATATTTGAATTGGCCTGATCCGACCATGAACCAGCAACAACCCAAATATTTGAACTCATAGCACAGATGGTAATTAAACCACTTCTGAGATATAGCGCATTTCCCGAGGCATCAATTAGAAAACCAGAGGTAGCAACGGTTTTAGTTGTATTTGTATATGCTCCTGAGTTGTACCCAGAAGAAGTATAGCTTCCTGATCCTATCTGTACTTGTACGAGAGACGATCCATTAGTTGAAACCCCGTTAAACATCGCAGTAATCCGTTTTACTCCAGACGGAATACCCGTAAACGTAATCGCTGTTCCGCTGGTCGATGCTTGTGCTGTTCCTAGGTTTGGAACCCCTGTCGTTAATACGCCTGATCCGTCCAATACCATCGTCATAGCATCACCTTAAGCATTAGCCGTGATAGCGGCTTGTACGGGTTCCAGAGCGGATCTCAGGGCTGCTGTAGTGGTAGCCGCAGCAATAGCCGTTCTAGCGGTAGCCAACAGAGCCAACCAATCAGCATCAGCCATCTTGTTTGCAATCCCAATCCCAGCATTTGTTGTGCGGTGTGATACTTCCGCTTTCGCAATGCTATTGAGATTATCAGTCTGCAACGCAATAGCTTTAGTCATGTTGACTGTGACTGTATCGCCGGTCAATTCCCATGCGTTGAAGTAATCGTTGTCTGCTTGGGGCAGAGTGGAGTCATCTACGATGATTGAGTGGCTTGGCGTGTCTTTGGCTTTAACAGCGTTAATGTCCATTTCGCCTGTGGGTACGCATACGCTTACGCCGCCGTTTTCGTTTGTGAAGATGATTACATTTGCCATGTTATTTCCTTATTAGTTACCGAATACATTAACGTGAGCATAAAGCGGGTCAAACACGCCTGTGCCTGTTTTGTAGTTATTCCATGTAAAGCCTGACGTTGTCGGCGTAGTGGATTCTAAAAGTTGGTTAGCTGTTCCGTTTGAAGCAGCACTTGCAATACTAGACATTAAAGACACAGAATAATTAGCGTCTGTCGTAGCAGTAGTAAAAGCCACAGAATAAGTTCCAGTAGAAACTCTAGTTACAGAACTAACGTTGTAAGCCGCACGAATTGAACCGTTTGTGCCATTAAAGTTTACCCAAGCCAAAGCATTAGTGGTCACACCGTTTGACTGTACTTTTAATACACCAGAACCATCCGCTGTTTGGGTTAATCCTGTTCCGCTGACTGCATTTAAGATTGTGGTCATGATTAGTCCTTAGCGGAAGACGGCAATGTTGGCATAACTAGCATCTACCGTTGCGTTTCCTGTGTCATTACATATTGTGTTGAATGATGTTGTGGTTACGCTTGTATAAGTTGAAAGAGCCGCCGATCTTCCGCTGTTGTTTGGATTGGCTGAAGTTACTACGCAATAATTTGCATCGGGCATAGCATTAGTAAAGTTAATTGTGTACGAACCTGTTCCAGTTCGAGTTATGCTTGACACATTAAATGACGCTCTGATCGTGACCGATGAAACTCCATTCCAGTCAGCCCAAGCCCTGCACAGCGTACCAATCTGTGTACTTGATCCATCATTAAACTGTGGCGGGGTTCCTGCTGTAGACGATTGGATAACGTCTGAGTTAAGCGTACCGTAGGTCATAGTAAGACTACCTTTGATCCGTTAGGGATCGTTATTGATGCACCTGACGCAATCGTGATCGGGCCAACCATCACAGCACTTCTACCGCTTGTGACTGTGTAAGAAGCCCTAATCGCACCAGACGTACCGTTAATGATACGGTTACGCATCACGCTGGATGGGGGGCTTAATATAAAGCCTGTGGAGTTGTTGATCGAGTCAGTCTGTACCGATCCCGCAATAACTTGTCCGTATGCCATCAGAGAACCACCAATCGTGAGCCAGATGGAATGACTAACTGCGAGCCCCCGGCAATAGTAAACGGCCCTGTTGTCATTGCCGATGATCCGGCGGGAATCGTATAACCCACCGTCATTGTCTGCGATGAAACGTGCAAAGCCTGGCTAGCAATAATCTGCGGATTACTGTTAGGCCAGTTAAATGACGGAGCAAATGCCATTAGTACGTGCCTCCTAGAGCGTAAGCCGTTAAGTTCGTTTGAACAGTCTGACTAATATATAGCTGATAGGTCGGCGGCAAGACCAAGTAAGCATAGGCTTTAGTCAACAAGAACGAATCAGTCGTATTTCCTGCCGTGATGGCTGTTACGTCAAATTCGTCATACAGATAAGACGTTGTGCCGTTATAAATCCAGATGAACAGGTTTGACGCGACAGAGGTTGCCGTAGCTTTAACGGTGATGGCGTCAATCTTTGTGCCGTTTGTTGAGGTAGCCGTTAGCTGAGTCAAACCCGTTGTACCTGTGATATTGGCGCGGGATGTAACCGCCGTTGCTGAAGCCAATGAACCAATACCGATAATCGGCGTTAAGGGAAATATAGGGGATGTATTTGCAGCCATTACAGGAAGCCTCCGAATTGTTGTTGAACATAAATATTACTTGCACCAGAGGTTGTTCCACCCCCGCCAGCCGTAGCCCATGCAAAGGCCGATCCCGTCCATTGTAAGTAAGTTGAGGCGATTGTGGGGGCTGTTATGAATCCAGTTGTGTTAGCCGCCGTTTGATACGAGATTTGGTTAGTTGCTCCAGCATAGACGTTAGTTGCATATTGGGCTTGTAAGTTAGCAACCTGTGTCGTGCTGGCTATGATTAACGGGGCTGTTCCGGTTGAAACTGTTGAAGCCAGTTGATAATTAAAGGTTGTTACGCCCGTAGTAGCAATGGTTGCTGCATCAGTCGCACTTCCATTGATGACAAAGTGAATCGCGTTTGATGTAGTCGTGCCGATTGCCAAATCTGCTGTGGTTGCCGTCAAATAGACTGCATTGGGCTGGTTAAATGCGCCCGAACCAGTAAATCCAGATGAATTCATACCAAAATCACCGTAATAGGTGGAGTCGGTACTTAGTGAATTATTGACAATGTAATCCGTAGAAGCAGTTGCTCCTGTATTACTGTTTTGGATAATTACTTGGTTATATGCCGTTGCCGAGCTTTGCGCCGTTATTAGCGCATTTGCTGGGGTATACGTTAGCGTTCCAATCGTTACGGATGTAGCATTTGCTGCGCCTATGTTTGGCGTAATTAGCGTGGGGCTTGTAGACAGAACAACCGAACCACTACCCGTTGATCCGGTTAAAGTTGGAGCCTGTGCGGCTGAACCTGTACCTGTGCTTGTTAGGAATTGAGGGGTTGTTGTGGTATTTCCAGCCAATAATGCAAGGGCTGACGCACCAGAATAAACGATTGAACCTAAAGCTGCGGTCAGATTCGCTCCCGTACCGCCAGACGTCATTCCTAGCGTTCCACTTAAGGTCACAGCTCCGCTTGATGCGGTACTAGGACTTAATCCGCTCAGGCTGGTTTGGAATGTTGTAACACCAGAACTCGACGAAGCGGCCCAAACAAATGCTGAACCGTTCCATTGCAAATAAGTAGATGCGGTTGTGGGCGCAGTTATGAATGAAGTTGCACCCGATCCGGTGTTATATGGGATTTGATTGGCTGATCCACCCGCAATATTGGTTGCTGATGTTGCATTTCCACCAATAGACAGGCTTGAAGCTGTTCCTGTTAATCCTGTACCTGCACCGCTAAATGATGTTGCACTTAAAACGCCAGTGTTTGGTACAAAACTGAGCTTGGTTGAGCTTGTCGTTACCCCTGTATTTCCTGTTGTAACCGCAGAAATCGTGGGATACCAAGTCGAAACGCTCGAAGTGTTGTCGGTAATCGCTACGTTCGTTGCATTTGTTGCATTTGTAGCCGATCCAACAGATAACGTGCTTTGTGCTACATATTGGGGCGCAGATGCACCCGCAGTCAGCACATAATTGGTCGTTCCTAACGATAAAAAGGCCGTTGTTGCCGTTGCCGACTGATACGGAAGCGATCCAGTTGCCCCGCCATTCAGATTATTGGCTTGAGCCGCCGTTCCACCAATGCTTAACGAGCTTGCGGTTCCTGTTAAACCCGTTCCAGCACCTGAAAAACTGGTTGAAGTAAACGCGCCAGTTGACGGATTATA
>Ga0208741_10000188_pt1 | contig 34516 bp, 45 predicted proteins | sample CryBogCBE03Jun09_FD_184576 | JGI IMG/M metagenome (GOLD analysis project Ga0208741, IMG submission 184576) | Freshwater microbial communities from Crystal Bog, Wisconsin, USA - CBE03Jun09 (SPAdes) | ecosystem: Environmental > Aquatic > Freshwater > Lake | place: Crystal Bog, Wisconsin, USA...
AACTATTATGTTCCTACGTATGTTTAGGACTATAATTATTTGCATTATCAAGTAAAAACTACCACTTGTTACAGCGGAGTACAGTACAATTGTTGCGTTTTCCATTTTCTTACTTCCTAATGCCTGTGTATTGGTTTGCATTAAGTTTTGTGCCGGCCATTAATTGGCCAAGGGCAGTGGGTATATGCTTTATAATACACCTATTACTATATCCCTCCAGCAACGGCTACAACAGCTATATGGACAGGGACACCGACAGCATAGGCGGCATAGCCAAACCATTGCAACCCACAAAGCAATTGTTTTTTGCAACCATAATGATGGATGTTTTTGCCTTGTTGGCTGCATTTTTTATTTCGCCATTATTTGTTTCGGGCGCCTCATTGTACATTATTTGTTCCAGGCTGTACAGTTACCGCAACATAAGGCTTAAAAAATTTCCCATTATTGGCTACCTAACCGTTATACTAAACCAAGGTGCGGTTATTTTTTTTATGGTGTACCATGGCGCGGCACAGCAGCTTTCCACCCAAGTGCCATGGCAGGGTTTAATCGCCTCCAGCTTTTTAATAGGTGGTTTTTACCCCATCACCCAAATATACCAGCACAGCAGCGACGCAAAAGATGGGGTAAAAACCATCAGCATGCTGCTGGGCAAACGTGGCACCTTTATTTTTTGTGCGCTCATGTATGCCATTGCATTCAGCATATTGTTTATGTACTATGTAGCGCAAAAACAAATTGGCTCGTTTTTAGTGTTACAAATGTTTTTTATACCTGTGATAGCCTATTTTTTACGCTGGCTGTTACAGGTTTGGAAAAACGAGGCCTATGCCGACTTTACCCATACCATGCGCATGAACTGGCTGGCAGGCACCTGCACCAACCTGGCATTTATTACCTTAATTATTATTAAGCATTGGCAAATATAATTTCCATAGCAACGGCCGTACCTGAATTTTGCCACCGGCAAGAGGACATCGTGCATTTTATGTCGGCTGTTTACGGTATAGACGACACTGAGAAAAGAAAGCTTGCTTATTTGTACAAGCACAGCGATATTAGCAAGCGGTATTCTGTGATTGACGATTTTGGCTTGCCTACCAACGAATGGGATTTTGTTCCGCAAAACCGCGAAGCTCCTTTTCCCAGCATGGAAGCAAGGATGGCCCTGTATAGCCAAACAGCACCAGGCTTGTCAATAAAAGCCATCACCGATTGTATTAGCGGGCATATTCACCCCACAGCCATAACGCACTTGGTAACTGTAAGCTGCACCGGTATGAGTGCACCCGGCCTTGATTTGCAAATAGCCGAGGCCATGGGGCTGGCACCGAACATCTTCCGCACATCCATCAACTTTATGGGCTGCTATGCGGCGGTACATGGCCTTAAACTGGCCAAGTTAATTTGCGACAGCACACCCAACGCCAACGTTGTGGTAGTGGCCACCGAGCTTTGCACCATCCATTTTCAAAAAGAATACACACAGGATAATGTGGCCAGCAGCCTTTTGTTTGCTGACGGCAGTGCCGCCGTGCTTGTATCGAATACGCTAACAACCAGCAATAGCCTTGCCCTAAAAGGTTTTTACAGCCATGTGCAGTACAAAGGCAAAAAAGACATGGCTTGGGAACTGAGCAGCAAGGGCTTTTTGATGACCCTGAGCGGGTACATTCCCCAGTTGGTGGAAGAAGACATCAACAGTTTAGTGGATAATGCGTTGCAATATTATGGTGTAGGGTTGGGGGAAATTACAGATTGGTGCATACACCCTGGGGGTAAAAAAATTCTTGACGTGGTTGAGAAAAAACTACAGCTGGGTAAAGATGCCTTACAAATACCCCGGAAAATACTAAGGGAGTACGGTAATATGTCGTCGCCCACCATTTTATTTGTGCTACAGCAATATATGCAGGCTCCCGCCAAAACGAACGCTACCGTATTCGGCCTTGCTTTCGGCCCGGGATTAACCATGGAAACCTTTATTGCTTGCAAGCCATGAATTTGAAAGAACGCTCATATAACAAAGAACTGCTTGACGGCGAGGGCATACCCTTAGCCGACATTGAAAAAAATATGCAGGAGCTGGATTTCATTAATACAAAACTGGGTGGGCACGCTATTACCATAAAAGGCTTTAAAACATTGTTGGGCAACAAAAAGAAAGTCACCGTTTGCGAAGTGGGCTGTGGCGGTGGCGATAACCTTGCTGCGATAGCTAAATGGTGCCAAAAAAAGGGCATCCAATTACATTGCATCGGTATTGATATTAAAAAGGAATGTATAGCGGTGGCCCAAGCCAACCACCATTTACCAGCTTCGTCAACGTGGCTTACCAGCGATTACAAAGAGGTTTTTTTTGCGGAAAAGCCCGATATTATTTTTTCCAGCCTGTTTTGCCACCATTTTAGGGAGGATGAACTTATTTACCAATTACAATGGATGGAGTTTAACAGCAGTGCCGGCTTTTTTATTAACGACTTGCAGCGCCATACCATCGCCTACCATGCCATTAAAATACTCACATTGCTTTTTTCATCCTCGTATCTGGTAAAAAACGATGCCCCTTTAAGCGTTGCACGGGGCTTTACCAAGCAGGAATGGCAGGGCATTTTTAAAGAAGCCTATATAAAGCCCTACCAAATACGCTGGCGTTGGGCATTCCGCCATTTAATCATCTTTAAGCATGGCTGATACCATGTACGATATTGCCATTGCCGGCGGCGGCCTTGCCGGGTTAACACTAGCCATACAAAGTGCCGATGCAGGCTATAAAACGTTGCTGGTTGAAAAGGAGCAATATCCTTACCACAAAGTTTGTGGGGAATACATTAGCAACGAAAGTGCCGGTTTTTTGCAAAGCCTCGGCCTACCCTTGCAAAAAATGCAATTGCCCCAAATAAAAAACCTCCAAATCTCCAACTGCAAGGGCAAGGTATACGGCTTTGCCCTGCCCCTCGGTGGCTTTGGCGTAAGCCGTTATACATTAGACGATGCATTGTACAACATTGCCCTTAAAAAAGGGGTTACAGTGCTTACACAAACCAAAGTAAACGATGTTACATTTTCAAATGATGTATTCACCATAGCCACTGGCCAGCGTGCGTTTACGGCCAAATGCGCGGTTGGCAGCTTTGGCAAGCGCAGCAACCTGGATGTAAAATGGCAACGGCCTTTTATTGCCTCCAAAGCCAGCGGGCTTAACAATTATATTGGCGTTAAATACCACATACAATATCCACACGACCCCACGGTGATTGCCCTGCACAATTTCTCCAACGGGTACTGCGGCATATCCAACATTGAGGATGGCAAAACCTGCTTATGCTATTTAACCACCGCCAAAAACTTACAGCAAAACGGAAACTCCATTAAGCAGATGGAGGAGAACCTATTGTATAAAAACCCGCGCTTGCAGCAAATATTTTCAACGGCTGATATTTTATATAACGCCCCCCTTGCAATATCCCAAATTAGCTTTGCCCAAAAAAGCCAGGTAGAAAACCACCTCCTTATGGCCGGTGACGCGGCAGGCCTTATAACACCTTTGTGCGGCAACGGGATGAGCATGGCCATGCACGCAGGCAAGCTGGCGTTTAATAATATGCACCTTTTTTTGCAAGGCAAAATAAGCAGGCCAATAATGGAGCAACGATATGCCGCCGAATGGCGCAAGCAGTTTAGCAGCCGTTTGTTTACCGGCAGGCTGGTGCAGAGCGTTTTTGGTGGCGAGGCTTCAACTGCCCTGTTTCTACATCTGGTGGGCAAAAACAACTGGCTTGCCCAAAAACTTATTTCTGCAACACATGGCACGGCATTTTAACAACCTTGGTTGGGCGCCTTGTAAACGGCTTAGCTTATTATCAGTTTATTGTCCATTTTTCTACATGACATTATTGCGGCATTGTTAATATACAGCCGACACCAAAGTACTAGCAAAAAAAATACACGGTGGCTCCTAAGCTGCCACACCAAAAATTTGCACTTCTGGTCGGTCGGGGTCCGGTTGAACTCAGCGTATCTGACACTTCAGATATTTCAATAGTTATCTTTGCTTAACAATTCTTCTACACAATAGCCAACTGTCATAACTTTAAGCCAACAATTACCCCATGGCAAAAACAGCAAATGGCTCAAGAACCGAAGTGCCAAAACTTCCCAAAAAAGGAACAAAGCCTCTCAAATACAATGACAAGTCGCCAGGCCAGCCACTACTGGCTACTGTATTTGAACAATTGAGCGCTATACTAAGGCCATATGCCAAAGGCAGCCTGACGCTGCAGGCCGACGGGGGCGGCCAATTGCATTTACAATCCACCAAAACCATTGGCCAACCTGGTGAAAAAAAATTGGGGGTACATTTTGCCAGTTTGTTGGTTCAAAAAGGTTATGTGGGGCTTTATCTGATGCCCGTCTATGCTGAGCCATTGCTAAAAAACAGTATTCACCCAAGCCTGCTTCAATTGCTGAAGGGTAAGTCATGCTTCCACATTAAAAAATTGGATGACGCCCTAAAATCCCATGTGGAAAAAGCAATACAGGCTGCCTATGCGCTGTATTTAGCCAAAGGGTTGCTATAGCATTTAAAATCTTGTAATTAAAATGAACATGCATCAGGTACTTCGATAACTTTATAGTACCCCGATGGGCAAACATCCCTTCTATAAAAAAAATTTAACCAAAAGCAACCCTTTACCACCAAACCGTGTTTCCCTTCTTAAACAACCAAAGAATAGGCAAGATTGACAGACCTGACAACCATAATACGCGAGTGCGCAGAAAACAATGCGCGGAGTCAAAAATTAATGTATGACCGCTACCTTGGTTTTGCGTTAAAAACAGCGTTCAGGTATGTACATTCTTACGATAATGCCGCACATGCCGCAAACGATGCCTTTATAAAAATATTTAAGGCTTTTAAGAACTTTGAAATAAGGGACGTAAACAACGTGGAACCGATGTTGATGGGATGGATGAAACGGATTGTGATAAATACTTCCATCGATTTTATGTTGCGTGAGAGCTTGGTGCCCGAACATATGGAACTACCTGACCATGCTTGGAATAAGAAAGACAGTGCCCCAACTGGGGAACATAATATGGTGTACAAAGAATTGATAGGCCTTGTACGCAAATTAAGCCCAGCTTACAGGGTGGTGTTCAATTTGCATGTTATTGACGGTTACTCACACCCTGAAATCGCGAAAATGCTAGGCATTTCTGTAGGCACTTCAAAATCCAATTTGGCAAAAGCCAAGGCATTCTTGCAAAAACATCTTGTGAAAGACGATAATGGCAATGTTTTATGTTTTACATAAAAAATGACAATATAGAAGATTTATTCCGCGAGGCGGCCGAAAAGTATCACATTGATACAGCGGGCGCCGAGGCTTGGGAGGATGTAAAGGCAGCCGTACACTCGGATGACATGCCACCCACGCCGCCAGGTGGGCAAAAACGCAAACGAAAATGGTTTGTTTTTATGTGGCTATTGCTTATACCGCTTGGTTGGTTTGCGCATAACGCATGGACGGCCCTGAACGAGCCAAAACAGGAAAAAAGTACGCAATTGACCGTACAAAAAGCGCAATTGTTACAGCAAGAGGCCGCTAAAAGCACAACATCCACCCGGGTGCAGCAAACGAATACAAAAAACAATACACAATCTGAAAATACACAACAGGCAGTTGCCACAACCAAACTGCAGAAAAGCAGCACCGATGAAAAACAACCACTTACCTCGCCGTACGGCTACAAGCCGGCTGCTAAGCAATCTAGCAGTTTTATGCGGGTAAAACAAGCTGGCATTGCCACAAACAACAGTTTTAACACCAAGCCAGGCAATAAACTGCCGGGGCTTGGCTTGTTAGCTGAGGGTACTACCGGTAAAACCACACCAGTTGCTGAAAATACTGTTGAAAAAAACGCAAAATCTACCGGGGTGGTGCCGCAAAGCAACGAAAACGACGCACAACCTGTTGGCCAAAGCGCTTTTGCGGAAAAAGTTACCGGCGATACCGCCATAACAGCTGGCAATACCATCAAAACGGGCGGCCAAGATAGCATAGCCAATAATAATAGTAGCAACACCAAGCGTAGCAGCAAGCCAAAAAGTAACCATTATTTTTACGTAGGACTATCTGCAGCACCCGACGTAAGTTTCATACATTTTCAAAAAACATCCGTATTGGGTTTGGGTGCGGGGGTACTTTTCGGCTATCAAATTAATAAAAAACTAAGTGTAGAAACCGGACTGATGTTAGACAAGAAGAATTATTATACCGATGGTAAATATTTTGATAAGAGCAAATTGCCATATGGCAACAACATAAGCCTTAAAGATGTAGAAGGGTATTGCAAAATGGCCGAGATACCCGTAAACATCCGGTATACATTTAGTGATAACACCACCCAAAGTTTTTATGGGCTTGCCGGGCTTTCATCTTACATAATGGGTAAGCAATTTTATGAATATGGCTATACTTGGATGACCAATTACTACAATAAAATATACCGCAGCGATAAGGTGGCTGCTTACCCTTTCTCTGTTGTTAACTTAGGCATTGGCTACGAAAAAAAAATAGGCCATAATACCAATTTACGTGTAGAGCCCTATATGAAGGTTCCGTTGGCAGGGCTGGGTGCGGGTAGTTTAAAAATTGCCAGTGCCGGGCTTTACATGACAATTACAAAAAAAATACCCTAACATTTTTTAACACTACTACCATGTTTAGAAAAAGGCAAATCATTTTGTCAGCTACTGCTTTGTGCCTATTGTTGGCAGTTGTATGGGGATTTTACCAGTACAGCAGGCCACATGCAAGTGTCCAGGATAAACAAACAGCATTTATTATTACAGCAGACTCACTGTACGGGGCATTTTCTACCCATGAGCCAGTTGCCAACAAAACTTTTATGAACAAGGTACTGGAGGTAAAGGGCACTGTGCAAGACCTAACCACCAGCGATAGGAAGCCAGTTTTATTGCTGCAAACCCAAGGCATTGGCTTTGTAAACTGTTTAATGGCAGTTGACAGTACCACCATATTCTCCACTATTAAAAAGAACAGTGCAATAACAATAAAAGGAAAATGCAGCGGTTTTCTAATGGATGTTAACCTAGTTGATTGTGTAATTAAATAGTATATAATGAATAAATATTTCTTTAGGCGTACTTGGATACTTGTTTTTATCCTCGGCCTTTCAACCACCGTTGCCATTGAGTCATGCTCAAAACAAAGCGAGGATGTGCTGATTGCCCAACAGCATACCGTTACCTGCGACACTACCAATGTGCAGCTGTTGGTAAATGTAATGCCAATATTTAAGGCAAACTGTTACAGGTGCCATGGCAATGGCCTTGCTAGCGGCGGCGTTAGCTTAGATGTGTACAGCAGCTTGTTGGCCCAAGTAAACAATGGCAACCTGATAGGCGATATTACACACGCCCCTGGGCACGTTAATATGCCCTTTGACGGTGGTAAACTTTCTGACTGTGAAATAGCCATAATACAAGCTTGGATAAACAAAGGCGCACCAAATAACTAATTAATAACCAAATTACTATGTTAAAAAAAACACTATTAGCGGCGGCATTATTTTTTATGTGTGCTGCAGGGCGCACACAATTGTACCTTACAACCAACGGCTTTGCTGGCTTTTATTCCAAAACACCGCTTGAAGATATTAAGGCAGAGAACAACCAGGTTTTTGCGGTGGTGGATGTGCCGAAAAAATCGCTCGCATTCTCCATGCTGCTCAATGCATTTGTGTTTCCCAAAGAGCTTATGCAGGAACACTTTAATGAGAATTATGTGGAGAGTGACAAGTACCCCAAGGCAACTTTTACAGGGGCTTTTACCGACGATGTTGACCTGAGCAAGGGCCAAGAAACAACCGTGCATGTTAACGGCACCCTTACACTCCATGGCGTGTCAAAACCTGTGACTACCACCGCAACGTTGCATTTAACGGGGGGGGTACTAACCGGCACCGCTATCTTTCAGTTGGTACCGGGCGACTTTAATATTGCCATACCTGGTTTGGTGAAAGATAAAATTGCCTCAAAAATTGACGTACATATTACCGTAAACTGTAAACCAAGAAACAAATAGGCCATGCGGATGATAAAAACCGTTTTTATACTCAGTTTGTTGATCACTGGCGCGCAAGCCAACGCGCAGGACTCATCCCTTTTAAAAATGCTGGATGATTCTATTGCCGCTGTAAAAAAATCGGTGCCTGTAACCGGAACATTTAAGGGTACCAAAATAATTGACCTACAAAGCGTGGAGGCCCCGGCCAAACATGTTTTAAACTTTATGATACAGCACAGGTTTGGCACCATCAACCAAGGGGCATATAACCTATTTGGGTTAGACAATGCCACCATGCGCTTTGGCTTTGACTATGGCCTAACCAATACGTTGTCTATCGGCGTAGGTAGAAGCACTTTCGAAAAGATGTTTGATGGATATTTAAAGTATAAACTAATAAGGCAAACAGAAGACAATGCAGTGCCTGTTACCGCAGACATAGTAGGGGGCTTATACTACAACAGCCTCAAATACGACAGTAAGCCGTATTTAAACAGCAAGTACCGCACAGCCTACTCTGCAGAACTGCTGATTGCCCGTAAATTCAGTCGCAACCTTTCGCTACAGCTTACCCCTGTATGGATTCACAATAACCTTGTTGCTACCACCGCCGACAAGAACAACCTGTTTGCTTTGGGCATGGCCGGCCGCCTAAAAATAACACGCCGCTTTAGCCTAACCGCCGAGTATAACTACTTGCCTAGCGGCCAAGTTAACTCATCCAAAGTATATAACTCTTTCTCAGCGGGGGTTGACATTGAAACAGGGGGGCATGTTTTTCAATTGCATGTAACCAACTCACAGGGCATGGTTGACCCAGTTTTCATTGCCCAAACAACGGGCAGTTGGGGCGACGGTAATATATATTTTGGCTTCAACGTATCAAGGGCATTTAATGTGGGCAAAAAACCGAAGCAGTTTTAGCCAACACAGCATAAAAAATTACAGGATCACTTGGCTGGCAGGTTTATTGCCGCAATACCTTTTGCGGCAATAAACCCACTTGTCCACGCATGTTGAAAGTTAAAGCCCCCCGTTACCCCATCAACATTCATAATTTCCCCCGCAAAATACAAATGGGGTACCAACCTGCTTTGCATGGTATTGGCATCTATCTCCTGTAGGTTTATGCCACCGCTGGTAACAAATTCTTCTTTAAAAGTTGTTTTGCCACTTACCAAAAAAAGCTGGGCGGTAAGAGCCTGTATAAGTTTTTGTTGGTGCCTGCCTGGCAAATCTGCCCAGCGCCAATCAGGCTTTATTTCGCACAACTCCATAAAATACTGCCATAGGCGGCTAGGCAACCCAAATGCGTTTCGGCCACTTATTTTAAGCGAGGAATCCCTGCTTCTTATAAACAATATCTCATCCTTTAAGCTGTGTTCGTTAAACGCTGGCAGCCAGTTTATAACAATGGAGAACTTATAATCACAGGCAGCGAGTTCCCTGGCTGCCCAAGCAGAAAGCTTTAACACCGCCGGACCGCTAAGGCCCCAGTGGGTAATTAATAACGGCCCCGTTTGTTGAAGCTTGGTACCTGCAATTTTTACGGTTGCAGTTTCAACACTTACCCCCATTAATTGGGTAATATTATTGCCGGGCATATTAAATGTAAAAAGTGAAGGTACAGGGGCCTCTATTGTGTGGCCTATTTGCGTTAACCAGTCAAACTGGCTTGCTTTCGGGTAACCGCCGCAGGCAATGCACAAATAATCAGCGGTTAGTGGTGCAGCGGCACCGGTGTTGACTTTAAAAATACCATCAATGCAAGTGATAGCCTTAACATCTGTTTGAAACAATACCTCTACTTTGTATTTGTTGGCTTCCCGCAAAAGGCAGTCAATAATGGTTTGGGAGCTGTCTGTAACCGGAAACATCCTGCCATCCTCTTCCCTTTTCAATTGCACGCCCCTATCGTTAAACCACTGAACGGTGTGGTTGGTATTAAACCAATGGAATGCCTTTTTAAGAAAATTAACGCCCCGGGGATAGTATTTCACCAACTCGCCTATGTCAAAACATGCATGGGTAACATTACACCTGCCGCCACCACTTACTTTTACTTTGGATAGTACCTTGTTATTTTTTTCAACAATGGTAACCTTCAGCTGGGGGTTTAGCCTTGCCGCATTAACAGCGCAGAAAAAACCTGCCGCACCACCGCCAATGACTATTAAATGCTGCTGACCCATAAAAAGGGTGGTTAATGAAAAGAAATAATTAGTAGTTCGTATTCAAATGAGGGTTCGTTTTTTCAGCGGCTTCAATAATACCAAAGTCAGACAGAAGCAATGCCTTGTTTCGTTTAACACAAACATTGTGTTCAAAATGCACGGAAGGCTTTCCGTCCTTAGTTCTTACAGTCCACCCATCGGCTTCGGTATACACCTCTTTTTTACCCATGTTAATCATAGGCTCAATAGCCAAAGTCATATTCTCTTTCAGTTTTGGCCCGGTGCCACGTTTACCAAAATTAGGTACCTGCGGGTCTTCATGCATGGTACGACCCAAACCATGGCCTACCAACTCTCTTACAACACCATAACCGTGCTTTCGATCCGTGTAATCCTGAATAGCAAATGCAATATCACCCACCCGGTTATCAACAATAGCCTTTTCTATGCCTTTGTACAAACTGTCTTTTGTTACTCGCACCAGCTGTAGCACTTCAGGCCCTGGATCGCCCAAAATAAAGGTATACGCATGCTCACCAACAAAACCGTTCTTGGTAACACCCAAATCAATAGCCAATATATCACCCTCTTTTAAAGCACGGTTATTAGGAAAGCCATGTACTACTACATCATTGGTTGATGCACATATGTTAAACGGATAGCCTCTGTAATTGTAAAAAGAAGGAATTGCCTTATTGTCAAAAATCATCTTTTTGCACAGTAGGTCAAGTTGCAGGGTAGTCATACCGGGCTTTAGTACCTTGGCAACCTCGGCAAGAATAGTACTTACGAGTGTTGCGTTCTGCTTCATTATCGCTATCTCTGCTTCAGTTTTATAAATTATCATAGCATCCCCTCCATCCCCTACCGGGGAAACCATAAGCCGGGCAAAAAATTACAACTATCTGTTGTATTTGCACAACCCAACTTATGTATCGATTGTTAACAATATTTTATCTCCATAACACAGGAACGAACGCTGTGAGTATCCGCAATATCAACTTAACAAACCAACCATTGCAACACTTTTTACACGGCTATCGGGCCAATTGCCCAGCATAATATGTTGCCGGTATAGCCGTTTAACCCTTTGCTTGAAATCCCCATTCGCAAAAAAGACTATGCTAGAAACTTAAGCTACGATGACTACCTCCGTATATTTTTCCGAGAGGTCGTTATAAAAAATAACCTGCCGGGTAAGCCCAACAGGTTAGTAAAATTATATTACACTATATGTACTAATAGCTAGCGGGCGTTGTAGCCTGCCTGCCTTGCAAGCGACCACCTTTCATCAAGCCATCGTATTGGCGCATTAACAAGTGGGTCTCAATTTGTTGTAAGGTATCCAATATTACCCCTACCATAATCAATAACGATGTGCCACCAAAAAATGTACTAAACTGTTGCGTTACACCTAATAATTGGGCAAAGCCAGGTAATATACCCACAAAAGCCAAAAACACCGCACCTGGCAGGGTAATCCTATCCATAATGGCCCCAATATAATCAGCAGTAGGCTGGCCGGGTTTTACACCAGGTATAAAACCATTGTTACGCTTTAAGTCCTCGCTCATTTGCTTTGGGTTAAAAATCAAAGCCGTGTATAAGAAAGTGAAGGCGATAACCATTACAGAATACACCAACATGTACCAAGGGTTGCTGTGGTTTGAAAACACTTTACCAATACCCTGTGTTGCAACATTAAAAGAAAATAATGTGGGTAAGAACATAATTGCTTGTGCAAAAATGATTGGCATAACACCGGCGCTGTTAACCTTCAACGGTAAAAACTGCCTTGCACCACCAAACTGCCTATTACCAACAATTTGCTTGGCGTAGTTAACTGGTATCTTTCTAACACCTTGCACCAATATAATAAGCCCCATTACCACGGCTATCAAAAAAGCCATTTCAACCAACAATATTAGCAACCCACCGCCGCCTTTATTGCTCTTAGCGGCAATTTCTTGCATGAATGATTCGGGCAAACGACCCAATATACCCACCATGATAATGATAGAAGTACCATTGCCCAAACCTTTATCTTGTATTTTCTCGCCAAGCCACATTACAAACAATGTACCTGCGGTTAAAACGATAACAGTAGACACCAAGAAATAAGGCGAGTAAGCCTCCAATATAGCGGTACCGTAACTTGTTTTCAAGAAGGTTACATAGGCACCAGCTTGAAATATGGTTACAATAACAGTTACGTAACGGGTCCACTGGTTAATTTTCTTACGACCACTTTCCCCTTCCTTTTGAATTTTAGCCATTTGGGGAACCAAGATAGTCACCAACTGCATAAAGATAGAAGCCGATATATAAGGCATTACACCCAACGTTAGAATAGAAGCGCGGGAAAATGCACCGCCTGCAAAGGCATCCAACAAACCCAACATACCGTTGCTGTTGGTGCTGTCTTTCAATTTACCCAACTCGCTGGGGTTAATACCCGGAAGAACAATGTGTGTACCAAACCGGTAAACCAATATCAGGGTAAGCGTAACAACAATCTTGCTGCGCAGTTCTTCAATGCTCCAGATATTTTTTAAAGTGCTGAGAAACTTTTTCACAATTACAGTTTGTTTGTGTGATAGTCTTTAAACCAAAAAGACGCACCTCGGGGATGCGTCGGGCAAATATCGTGTTTTTTATTTCAAAACCTCAATATTTCCACCTGCTGCCTCAATAGCAGCCTTTGCCTTGTCGCTCACAGCATTTACTTTAAAAGCAATCTTGGCAGTTAGCTCACCATTACCCAGTATTTTAACCTTATCGGTTTTGCCTACCAAGCCGTTGATGTATAAACTTTCAACAGAAAACTCAGTCAGTGTGTATTTTTCAACCAAATGATCTACTTGGCCAACATTAAACACTTTATATTCAACCCTGCCATGGTTCTTGAAACCACGTTTTGGGATCCTTCTCTGAATAGGCATCTGACCTCCTTCATGGGCCATCTTACGCTGATAACCGGTACGGCTCTGGCCACCCTTGTTACCTTTGGTAGAAGTACCACCCTTACCACTTGCCTCACCACGGCCTAAACGTTTCTCTTTATGTACAGACCCTTCAGCGGGTTTTAAATTATGCAGTTTCATATTTTCGATTTTAACTCAGCGGGAAATCGCTCCCTTGCTTTTCATTTAAAAATATTTTTCTTACTTGGAAAGACTAGCCTTTGGTATACAGCAGTATTTTAACACCGCCCACCATTTCTAGGCTAGTATTGCCAGTACTACTAAGCCAGCTCCTCTACAGTAACGAGGTGGTTTACTTTACGAACCATGCCTAATATTTGCGGAGTCGCTTCCACTTCCTTAGAAGCATTCAATTTGTTCAAACCCAATGCTTTTAAAGTAAGCTTTTGACGTTCTGAACGGTCAATGCCACTTTTTACCTGGGTTATTTTAATTTTCGCCATAAAATTAAGTTATTAGTAATTGCTTGAATGGCCTTGGTTTTATTTGTATTAAACCTCGGCTATTGTACAACTAAACTGATTTTAACCGTTAAATACCTTTTTCATTGACAAGTTACGTGTTCTAGACACTGCCAGGGGCTCACGCAAAAGGCTCAAAGCCTTCAGGGTTGCCTTAACCACGTTGTGTGGGTTTGCACTGCCTAAACTTTTTGCAAGCACGTCAGTAATACCTGCGCTTTCAAGCACCGCACGCATACTACCACCCGCAATTACACCGGTACCATGTGCCGCTGGTTTTATTAGCACCTTAGCAGCACCTTCCCTGGCTAGTTGGTCGTGGGGTATGGTGCCATGCATAACAGGAACCTTAACCAAGTTCTTTTTTGCATCTTCAATCCCCTTGGTAATCGCTTCCTGAACCTCCTTGGCTTTACCAAGGCCCTGGCCTACGACACCGTTCTCGTTACCCACAACAACCAAAGCAGAAAAACTGAACGTACGGCCACCTTTTGTAGTTTTAACAACACGGTTTATGGCTACAACTTTCTCCTTCAGTTCTATTTCCCCGCCGGCTTTTACTTTATTTACACTTACTCGTGACATTATAATAATTTGAAAATTTGTGAATTTGAAAATTTGAAAATTAGAACGACAACCTAAATACTACATTTTCAAACTTACTTTATTTTAAAATTTCAATCCGCCTTCCCTTGCACCGTCAGCTACTGCTTTAATCCTGCCGTGGTACAAGTAACCGCTACGGTCAAACACTGCTTTTGTCAAGCCTAGTGCCAATGCTTTACGCGCAAGCACCTCACCAACCAATTTGGCTTTTTCCAACTTGGGTACTTTCTGTGCAACAATATCTTTCTCTTTGGTGCTGGCAGCAGCCAAGGTTACACCGTTATCATCATCAATCAATTGCACATAAGTGTCTGTGTTACTACGGAATACCGACAACCTTGGTTTTTCAGCGGTACCAGATATTTTTCTCCGTATCCTGTGGCGTATTTTCTGCCTTCTCGTAACTTTAAGGTCCATCTCTTTTTATTTAGTTTCCCGATACTGCCGGGAATGAATTAGTTAATTTGGGAATTTGACAATTTGAACGTACAAGTGCCGACTATGAAGTTTACATCCAAGCAACTTCAAATTGTCAAATTGCTTATTTACCTGCAGCCTTACCAGCTTTACGACGTACAACTTCATCTTTGTACTTAACACCCTTGCCCTTGTAAGGCTCAGGCTTACGCAAGCCACGTATTTTTGCGGCAACCTGGCCAAGCAACTGCTTGTCAATACCTTCCAGAACTATCTTAGGGTTTTGGCCCTTTTCTGTAGCGGTTGCTACCTTAAGTTCATTCGGAATTTCAATGATGATATTGTGAGAATAACCAAGAGCAAGGTCTAATATATTGCCAGTGTTTGATGCTTTGTAACCTACACCCACCAGTTCCAAATCTCTTCTATACCCTTCAGTTACACCTTTCACCAAGTTGGAAACCAAGGCGCGGTACAAACCATGCATAGCCTTGTGCCTAATTTGGTCGGTAGGGCGCAATAAATTTAGTTGGCCGTCTGCTATTTCCACCTTAATATCCCTGTCAATAGCTTGCTTTAATTCGCCTTTAGGGCCTTTTACAGTTACTACGTTGTCGTTAGCCACTGTTACAGTTACACCCTTGGGCAGTGCAATAGGTTGTTTACCAATACGAGACATACAATAATGTTTTAAAAGTTAAATATTCCTCTCATCTCTTGGCCGATCAGCCGTGTATGTGCAGCTTAATGTACCAAAAAATATATTACGAAGCCCCAACTGGCGGGGCCATTAAACTAGTAGATGTAACAAAGTACTTCGCCGCCAACCTTTTCACTCTTGGCTTGCTTATCAGTCATAACACCTTTTGAGGTGCTGATGATAGCGATACCAAGGCCGTTGATAACCCTTTTAAAATCGGCAGGTTTTGAATATTGGCGCAACCCAGGGCGGCTAACCCTTTCAAGGGAGCGTATCGCTGGTTGTTTTGTGGCTGCATCGTATTTCAACGCTATCTTAATAACGCCTTGTTTTGAATCATCCTCGAATTTGTATTTCAAGATAAACCCTTGCTCATACAATATTTCAGTGATACGCTTCTTTAAGTTCGAAGCAGGAATTTCAACCAGCCTATGACCGGCCAACTGTGCATTACGAACCCTTGTAAGGAAGTCTGCTATAGGATCAGTTACCATATTTTTGCCTCCGGCCCTTGTTTAAAAAAGGGCTTATCTATATTTTTTACAATTCAAAATGTCTTAATCCCAATCATTGGGCTGGCAATTACCAGCTAGCTTTTGTAACACCCGGTATTTTACCATCTAGTGCCATGTCACGGAAAGTTACCCTGGAAATACCAAAGTACCGCATGTAACCCCTAGGGCGGCCTGTTAACTGGCAACGGTTTTTCAACCTTACGGGTGAAGCGTTGCGTGGTAATGCATCAAGGCCTGCATAATCACCAGCAGCTTTTAACGCAGCACGTTTGTCGGCATATTTCGCCACCGTTGCTTCACGCTTTCTTTGCCTGGCTTTTACTGATTCTTTTGCCATAATTATTAAAATTTCAAACCCAAGTCTATTTGTACCGATAGGTAACTGTAGTAGTTTACCAAACTAGCAGCAAATATTTTGGAATTTATTACTGATTGTCTTTTTTAGCATTTTTAAACGGCAAACCCATTTCTTTCAACAGCTCGTATGCTTCCTCGTTTGTGTTGGCTGTTGTTACAAAAGTTATGTCCATACCTGTAATCTTCGATACCTTGTCAATATCAATCTCAGGGAAAATGATTTGCTCGGTAACACCCAAAGTGTAATTACCACGTCCGTCAAAAGCTTTGTCGCTGATCCCTTTAAAATCACGCACACGCGGCAGCGCTACGGCAATCAAGCGGTCCAAAAACTCATACATCCTTTCACCGCGCAACGTAACACGGGCACCAATTGGCATCCCTTTACGCAGCTTAAAGTTAGAGATGTCTTTTTTGCTTATAGTAGGCACAGCCTTTTGGCCAGTGATGTTGCCCAGTTCTTCAACAGCTACATCAACTGCTTTTTTATCGGTTACCGCACCGTTTACACCGCGGTTAACACAAATTTTTTCCAAGCGGGGCGCCTGCATTACGCTTTTATAACTAAATTTCTTCATTAAAGCAGGTACAACTTCCTGTTGGTACTTGCTTTCTAATCTCGGAGTATATTTTTCTGTGCTCATTACTTAATAACCTCCCCAGATTTTTTAGATATACGAACTAGTTTACCTTCTTCACGGGTACGCTTAATTTTAGCAGGGCCACCGGCCTTTGCATCCCACAGCATAATATTGCTGATGTGTATAGGCGCTTCCTTTTTTACAATACCGCCCTTGGTATTGCGGGCTGACGGCTTAGTGTGTTTGGTTATGATGTTTACACCTTCTACCACCACACGGCCTTTGTCAATGATAACTTCTAAAACCGTACGTGGTTTCTTAATGTCTTTATCATCGCCGGCTATCACCACAACTGAGTCGCCTTTTTTGATATTGTATTTAGGTTTAAATCTGTTGCTCATCGCTGTTGAATTATCGGAATTTCTTTTATTATTATCGAGCCTTTTTTCCAAAAGGGCTGCAAAGATACATTATAATACTTCAGGGGCAAGTGAAATGATTTTCATATAGCCTTTGTCCCTTAGTTCCCTGGCTACTGGCCCGAATATACGTGTACCCCTTGGCTCGTCTGAGTTGTTTAGCAGTACTACTGCATTATCATCAAAGCGTATATAAGTACCATCCTTACGGCGCAATTTGTTCTTGGTACGAACGATAACGGCCTTGCTAACAGTACCTTTTTTAATGCCGCCTGCGGGTATTGCGTCTTTAACTGTTACCACAATTTTATCGCCTATCTTGGCGTAATCCTGTCCGGAGTTACCAAGAACCCTTATGCAAAGCACCTCTTTGGCGCCACTGTTATCAGCTACATTTAGCCTGCTTTCCTGCTGAATCATTTTATTTAGCTTTTAGCTTTTAGCTCCACGCTCAACGCCTGGAGAAAAAAATATACTTAAACTACCACTTGCAGCCTACAGCTTGCAGCGTGCAGCATTTTACTTATTTCGCTTTTTCTACAACTTCAACCAACCTCCAACGCTTCGTTTTGCTAAGCGGGCGGGTTTCCATTATCTTCACCACATCACCAATGGTACACTCATTCTTTTCATCATGAGCATGGAATTTGGTAGTTTTCTTTACAAACTTACCGTAGATGGGGTGCTTAACTTTTCTTTCAACCGCAACAGTAATAGTTTTGGTCATTTTGTTACTGCTAACCACACCTATTCTTGTTTTGCGCAAATTTCTTTCAACCATTTTTTTAGCTTTTAGCTTTTAGCCCCAAGCTATTAGCTTGGAGAAGAAATATATAACAGCATACCGCTTGTAGCGTGTAGCCTTTTTACTTTGCCAGTTCCCTTTTCCTTACTTCTGTTTTAAGCCGGGCAACATCCTTGCGGAGGCTGCGGATGCTCATAGGGTTTTCAAGTGGAGAAATTGCATGCGCAAACTCCAACTTCTTTAACCTGATCTCATCTTCTTTAATACGGGCAGCCAAATCGGCCTCGTTTAAATCTTTCAGAGTCTTATTAAATTCAATATGCTTAGCCATGTATACTAATTTGAAAAATTTATAATTTGAAAATTTGAAAATTAAGGTACAAAGAATGAAAATTTGAGGACTGTTGTCGAGGTCATTTTCAAATTTTCAAAAAAACCAGATTTTCAAATTCAACTTTACGATTGTAAGTCCCTGCGAATTACAAAACGGGTTTGTACTGGTAACTTTTGCGCTGCCAAACCCATTGCTTCTTTAGCAACAGCTTCGCTAACACCGTCAATTTCAAATATTATACGCCCTGGTTCAAGTACGGCTGCATAATACTCAAGGTTACCCTTACCCTTACCCATCCGCACTTCCTGCGGCTTCTTGGTAATTGGCTTATCCGGAAAAATACGTATCCAAACATTACCTTCACGCTTCATGGCGCGGGTCATTGCCTGGCGGGCAGCTTCAAGCTGGCGGTTGGTTAACCATATAGCGTCAAGGGATTTCAACGCATAAGAACCGAATGCTATAGAGGTGCCGCGTTTAGCAACTTCCCTAATGCGGCCTTTTTGCCCCTTCCTATGCTTTGTTCTTTTTGGCTGTAACATTTTTTATACCCTCCAACTTCCCTGAGGGGAAGAATTAAATTCGATTAATATTATTACTTATTATATCTTAAATATGTACTGCTTAATTAACTGAGGCTACTATCTCCTTCCGCCCCTGCCAGCACCACCGCCCGGCATACCAGCACCACCACCACGGTTATCCCTTCCGCCACCGCCCCTGCGGTCGCCACCAGCACCCCTGTCATCCCTTCTGTCACCACCTGGCCTACGGTTATCAAACCTGTCATCATCCCTTCTTTCCCTTCTGTCGCTCAAATCGCTCTTGCCACCGGTAAAATTCGGGTTAAGCTCACGCTGGCCCAATACCTCACCTTTACAAATCCACACTTTGATGCCTATTTTACCGTACACAGTCAATGCAAATACAGATGCGTAATCTATATCCATCCGAAAAGTGTGCAAAGGTACACGGCCTTGTTTCAGTTCTTCGGTACGGGCAATTTCCGCACCACCCAAACGGCCGGCTATTTTAATTTTGATACCTTCTGCACCCATACGCAACGTAGAAGCAATAGCCATTTTGATGGCACGCTTATAGTTGATACGGTTTTCAATTTGGCGGGCAATGGTATCACCCACTATGTTGGCATCCAGTTCGGGGCGGCGTATTTCCAGAATATTAATCTGTACATCGTCCTTGCTGGTTAATTTTTTCAACTCTTCTTTTATACGGTCAACCTCATTACCGCCTTTACCAATGATAATGCCGGGCTTGGAGGTATGTATGGTTATGATAAGCTTGCCCAGTGTGCGCTCAATAACAATCTTGGCTATGCCACCTTTGTTGATACGCGCATTTAGGTATGTCCTGATTTTATGGTCTTCAATCAGTTTGCCGGCATAGTCGCTCTTGCTGCCGTACCAGTTACTTTCCCAACCGCGGATGATGCCTAACCTGTTACCAATAGGATTTGCTTTTTGACCCATATTGTTAATTTGAGAATGTGAAAATTTGATAATTTGAAAATGTTATCAACTTTCGTGTCTTTGTTATTTTTTAATATTCTTTATAATGCGCAAATCCATTTTCAAATTTTCAAATTTGCACACTAGCTAATTACGCCTTTGTATCAACAATGATAGTTACGTGGTTACTGCGTTTGCGAACCCTGTAGCCACGACCTTGTGGCGCTGGGCGCATCCGTTTTAACACACGGCCACCGTCTACAAACACAGTTTTTACTACCAAGCCAGCATCAGCTGCACTTTGGCCACTGTTTTTTTGCTCCCAGTTGTTTATAGCACTCTTCAGCAATTTACCCAAGGGAACGGCAGCGTGCTGCGGATGGTGTTCCAGTATCGCCAATGCTTTTTCAACCTGCATTCCACGCACCACATCAGCCAGTAAACGTACTTTACGCGGCCCGGTAGGATAATTATTAAGTTTAGCTACAGCTTCCATTTTTTGCTACGTTTTGGGTTCTGTGTTTCGGGGTTCTGTGTTTTACTATTCCAAAAAGGAAACATAAAACAGCAAACACAAAACAAAGAACTATTAACTTCTATTTTTTCTGTCCTGAATGTCCTTTAAAGTTTCTGGTGGGCGCAAATTCACCCAACTTATGGCCTACCATAAACTCAGTTACATACACCGGTATAAACTTATTACCGTTGTGTACAGCAAATGTGTGCCCAACAAAATCGGGCGTTATGGTTGAACGGCGGCTCCAAGTTTTCAGAACTGCTTTCTTTGATTTTCCTTCGTTGATGGTAAGAACCTTCTCTTCCAATTTAACATCTACGTAAGGACCTTTTTTAATCGAACGACCCATATAAACTAATTTGAAAATTTGGGAATTGCTTAATCTGAAAATTTGAGATTTGAAAATTTCTACTACCCTTACCTATCCAACACCATTTCAAATTTCTCTGCTTTCAAACTACTACTTTATTTATTTGATATTTTCTTACCGTCTCTCCTTTGGATAATCAGCTTATCGCTGCCTTTTCCTCTCTGCCTTGTTTTTTCGCCCTTGGCATACTTACCTGTTCTGCTGCGTGGGTGACCGCCTGAAGCTTTACCTTCACCACCACCCATCGGGTGATCTACTGGGTTCATCGCAACACCACGTACACGTGGCCTAATGCCTTTCCAACGGCTTACACCAGCCTTACCCTTGGTTTCTAGGTTGTGGTCGCTGTTTGATACAACACCTACAGTGGCATAACAATTAACCAGCACCTTCCTCAATTCACCAGAAGGCATCTTTAAAACCGCATATTTTTCTTCCTTATTGGTAAGCTGTGCAGAAGAGCCTGCGCTGCGTGCAAGTTTACCACCTTGGCCAGGCTGCATTTCAATGTTATGCACCATGGTACCCAAAGGAATATTTTTCATTTGCAATGCGTGCCCAATTTCAGGGGCAACAGCATCACCAGAAATTACGGTAGTGCCTACCTGCAAGCCCTGTGGGGCAATAATGTATCTTTTTTCTCCGTCGGCATAATGCAACAATGCAATAAACGCTGAGCGGTTTGGATCGTATTCTATCGAGGCTACCTTTGCTTCAACGCCAGCCTTGTCACGCTTAAAGTCAATAATACGGTAGTGCTTTTTGTGCCCGCCGCCTATATAACGCATTGCCCTACGGCCTTGCGCATTACGGCCACCCGTGCTGCTAATTGGCTCTAGCAAACTTTTTTCTGGTTTGTCTGTGGTAATTTCAGCATAGGCATTTCCTATCCTCCACCTGGTGCCCGCCGTAACTGGTTTATATTTTCTTAGTGCCATACCCTAAATCCTTAGAAGGACTTTAAATAGTTTTAAATTTTGTTTCAACTTTTGCGGCAGTTGACTGCCATTACTATACTTTGTTGCAACCGAGCCCTTGCGGGCGCTTCTGCTACTAAATATTTGCGTACAAGTCTATGCTGCTGCCTTCTGCCACGGTAACATAAGCCTTTTTGTAGGCAGGTTTAACACCTTTCAAAAAGCCGGCTTTAGTAAAGCGTGTTTTATTTTTACCAGGCACCACCACGGTGTTTACATCAACTACTGATACACCATAAAACTCTTCAATAGCCTTTTTAATATCCAGCTTGTTTGCTTTGCGGCCTACTTTAAAGGTGTAACGCCTAAGCTTTTCTTGCTGGTTGTTAGCCTTTTCGGTTAACACTGGCTTTATTAAAACATCTGTAAGTTTCATATCAATTCAATTTGAAAATTTGTGAATTTGAAAATTTGAAAATACACTACGTTACAGCTTACTTTTCATTTTTTCAAACTTATGCATCAGCATATGTTATGCAACAGCCTCGGCATCACCTTCAGTAAATATTTTTACCGCATTTTCGGTAAGCACTAACACATCGGCATTAATAATATCGTATGTGTTAATGTCAGTAAGCAATGTGCTGCCAACGGTTGGCAAATTGCGCAAGCTTAAATAAACATTATCGTTATACTCAGGCAACACAAACAATACTTTTTTACCGGCTACATTAATGTTCTTCAACACGTCGTTAAACTGCTTTGTCTTGGGTGTTTCAAACTGTAGGTCTTCCAACACAACAATAGCATTTTCTTTCGCCTTATACGATAGTGCACCTACCTTGGCCAGGTCTTTTACTTTCCTGTTCAGCTTAAAATCGTAAGCGTGCGGTTTAGGTCCAAACACTGTACCACCACCTTTATACAAGGGGTTACGAATGTTACCTTTACGTGCACCGCCCGTACCTTTTTGCTTGTGTAATTTGCGGCTGGCACCTTTAACTTCGGCACGGGTTTTAACTTTATGCGTACCATGGTGCTGTGCAGCACGGTATTGTTTAACAGCTAGATAAATTACATGGTCATTTGGTTCAGCACCGAATACATCATCAGGTAATTCTACCTGCCTGCCGGTTTTTTCACCTTTTGTATTAATAACTTCTACTTGCATCTTTGTTCAGATTAAAGTTTACTTCTGGATTAAAACGATGGAACCAATATGGCCAGGTACAGAACCACTTACCAATATATAATTCTTTTCAGGAAATATCTTTACCACTTTAAGGCCTTGCAACTTTACACGGTCACAGCCCATACGGCCGCCCATTCTCATACCTTTAAATACACGGGAAGGATAAGATGAACCACCGATAGAACCTGGCGCACGTGAACGGTCATGTTGTCCGTGGGTAGCTTCGCCCACACCACTAAAGCCATGGCGTTTTACAACACCCTGAAAACCTTTACCCTTGGTGGTACCTACCACGTCAACTTTTTCGCCTTCGGCAAAAATTTCAACGCCAATAGTTTCGCCAATAGTTTTATCTTGGAAATAATCGCGGAATTCTTTTACAAATTTCTTTGGAGCAGTGGAGGCCTTGGAGAAGTGATTAATTTCGGCCTTAACGGAGTGTTTTTCTTTTTTGTCGCCAAACGCTAACTGCAATGCACTGTAGCCGTCTGTTTCTTTTGTCTTAACCTGTGTTACTACACAGGGACCAGCTTCAATAATGGTAACAGATGTCTGTTTGCCATCAGGAGTGAAGATGCTGGTCATCCCAATTTTTTTACCAATAATACCTTTCATCGTTTTTGCGGTTTTTGCCCCGCAAGGTGTAGAGGACAGACCCGATGATGTTCGGAGTCTTCAATCCTTGTTTGCCACCGACCTTTTCCGTTGTTTCCCGTTTTATTGGGAGAGGAAGTACCGGCAGTAAACAAACCTCGAAGGGCTTGTTTATATGTTGCGTGCCCCTATCCCCTAAACGGGGACTTGAACACTCGTTACTTATTCAGAGCTCTTTTTTCAGTCTTACGTGAAGACCGATTGAGAGATGATTAATATTGTTAAAAAGAACTTTTTTCCTCACCCACCTTTAAGGGGATGTGGTGCTTACGCCTTAATCTCAACCTCAACGCCAGAAGGAAGGTCTAATTTACTCAGCGCATCCACTGTTCTTGAAGACGAAGTGTAAATATCCAACAAGCGCTTATGGGTGCAAAGTTGAAACTGCTCACGGCTCTTCTTATTTACGTGTGGTGAACGCAGAACAGTAAATATTCTTTTACGGGTAGGCAGGGGTATTGGCCCTGTTACTACTGCGCCGGTGCTGCGTACAGTTTTAACGATTTTATCGGCAGATTTATCTACCAGATTGTGATCGTACGATTGTAATTTTATCCTGATTCTTTGAGACATAGCCTAACCCAATTTTGTGATTGGGAGCGCAAAGGTAATGGGTTGTATTGAATTGGGCAAGAAATATTTAAAAGTTTTTTTACAAAAACCCAAAAAAAATGCAATAATCTGTGGTTATGGCAAAATCAGGTACCACCGGGTTGTTTTACATGCACTAATCCGCGTGGGCTGCTAAGTACTTGCCGTTTTTGCGACTGCTGTATATATTATATAGCCTGCAAGGGTATTACAATATCCAGCCCACCAGTTTCATAACTATTGAACAACGCATAAAAACAGCCCTCCTGCAATGCTATTCTTACATAGGTGCCCTCACCCTTGGCCTTTGCAATAGGCAGTTTGCCGCCAATCTTGCGTAAAAAATCTTTCGCTAGGGCCAAACCCAAGCCCACGCCCAATTTTCAAAACTATAATTGGTATGGCCTTTGCGGGTTGTTGGCTGGAAAATAGCAAACTGTACTGGCCAGTATGTTGGCTTGTTCAAAACATATTACGGCCTATAAACAACAATGCAGTCTTCGCACCTTGTATTACTGCCGTTTCTAAATGCAATTGCCATCGTAGAAAACTGCTTACAATGGTTGCAGGCCTTGTACCAACTTAATATTTAACCATCTGGTCGTACAGGGTACCTTCGGTTAAAAAAACATCATAGTCGTACGGGTCGCTCATTTTGCGCAGACTTAGGGATGTTCCGGCGGGTATTTTTTGGCTTATTGCCTTTTTTTTAATTTTATCAACCTTGCCAGTAGTAAAGTTACGGAACGAACTTTTAATGGACAGCACCTGGGCAGCCACCGAATATTCTTGCACCATGCTCACGGCATGATCATCCTCCCCATACCCGGGCACCACGTTGCTGTAGTATAATTTTTGCAGCATAAACCTACTCAGGTCATTGTCATATACATAGGTTAGGCGGTTTAGGCCTTTCTCAAAATCGTGGGTTACCAAAATCTTGCTGCCCTTAACGTCTACCCGTGGCCCAAGTTCACCTACCGTAAATGCAGCTGAAGAATCTACAATTACCAACCCGTCATTATTTCGGGACAGTACAAATACCTTATTAAGTTCAACCGAACTGTCGGCATTTCCAGCTACAACCACAAGCATCTTCCCCCTACCGCGTACAATACCTGCCTCGGCTATCAAGTTAAATTTATGGTAGGTGCCTGCCACTGTATCGGCTTCAAAAACATATCGGGGGGCAATGGCATAATTTACTGAATCTACCAAGCCCCTACTTTGGCAAAACACCCCTAACGGTACATAAAAACATAAAAAGATGAGCAGCTTCTTCATGATAAAACCAAAGTTATTAATATTTAAGGTGCTAAAGTGAAACCCTGAAGCCAAAAAATATACCAAACCGTTGTTGGGCAGCCAAAGGCAGGGGCTTTGGCAGCACGCGCCACACAAAATCGATTCTGAATAACTTAAAAATATTATCAATGCCTGTGCCTACCTCTAGGTACAATTTGCCATCAAGGGAATTAAATGGGCTGTTGCCTACAAAATTAAGCTGTTTGTTGGCATCGCTTAGGTTGCCAACAACACCTTTCGCTTCCCACAATTGCCGCAATTTTAGTTTACGGGTAAGGGGTATAAAGCGAAACAAGCCACTGCCGATATTATGCTCAATATTAAAACCGGCATATTGGTCAGTAATATATTCGTAACGATTAAGCAGGTTGAAAGAGTATTGGCTGTAATAATTAAACTCGTTGCCCGGCTGCACGTCAAGCACTTGGTAAGGTAGGGCTGCATTACCAAAAACTTTACCGGCAAACACATTATAGTTAAGTGTACCGTATGGCGAAATATTTATAAAGTCGCTAATAACCACGTCGGCTTTGTTATAGGTATAACTGCTGTTCAGCACGCCTTTAATACCACGGGTGTATTTAACCTCCACTATCGGAAAATCGCTACCCAGGCTAGTACGGTCAAAGTTTTCCGCAAATGTGCGCTCCTTGTAAGCATACCGTAAGCGCACGCTGGTTTCAAAACTGTTCAATGGCTTGCCGCTGCCTTCAACAGGGTAATATTCCTTACCCGGCAGGTTCAATAAAGGGGTGTATTGCCGGCTGGCCATGGTTACACCCAGCCCAAAACCGGTGTGGTTTTCTGCGTAGTAGTCCAATTTTTTCTCATCCACCCGTTGAAACTTATACGGCACGCCACTCTTTCTGAAAAGGTAGGCTAATAAATTGTCAGACCCCAACTGGCCTGTGTACAGCTGGCCATTGTCAAGATCGTGCTTGTACGAGAAGTTTATATAACTCCAAGGGGCGCGGGCAAACTCATATTGTACCTCGCCTTTGCCTTTAAAGGCACCGTCTTTTGTGCCGTAGGCCAGGTAGGTGTGAAAATACCAATGCTTACTAAAATCTTTGTTCGTCGAAAAGTCAAACCGTGTTCGGATACCTTCCCAATAATTGGCCGAAATCCAGTTGTACCAGGGCCCAATCCTAAAATTACCAATATCCTTCACGCCGGTAAAGGCGAAATTTAACAGCCCACGGTAAAATATATAGGTGCGGTTTTTTTCCAGCGTGTCTAATAATTTGTACACACCCAACTCATCTTTATTCAATGGCTCATGCCTACTTTTTTGCCAAACTGAGTCTGGCAGGTTTGTTGCCTCGGGTAGCACCACAATGTCTTCGGGCGACTTGCTTTTGGCAAGCTGGCTTGTAACCGAGGTATCATTTACCACTATGTTTCTATAGGTGGCCGTCTTCCGCCCTTTAAAACTAATTTTAGACTTACCCAAAGGCGATATATCGGCCACAAATTTGTCTTTGTACAAAAACCAGTCTGTGTCGTGTAATAGTTTGTACTCCTGTATAATGGTTAGGCCTGTGATAAAGTTGATATTGGCATCCAATGAAGGCCGGAGGGTAATTTTTTGTATCGCAAAAGTAGTGTCGTGTACCCATGCATCCCCTTCAAAAGTACTTTGCCCTTTGTGCTTTGCCGTAAAACTAAAATGCACTAACCGTTTTTTATTTAAATATTGGGTGTCCAACAGCTTAAATTTATAAAAATTATCCCCGTTTTCGTTAAAGGGGCTTATAAATTGTTTGTCAAACACTGGTATAAAATTGTGGTACACATTTACGTTTTGGTAGGTACCCCCTAATTGTTTCATCACACTTTCGTTGTCAATACCGTTGGTAATAGTCGCTTTAATTACCTCGCGCGTGCGCACCGGGTTTTTCTGGTAGTAATAGTCAGACAGTGTTTCAATTAGGTAAACTGGTAAAAAGGGCTCTTTCTCAGATGTGGTGTCAACAAAATCCAACGCAAAATTTAATGGCTTCAGCAACCCTACCTTGGCTATTTTCTCCTTGTTTATGTTGTCAATATCCAGCTCCAGCTTGTTGTAAATTTCGTAGGAGTAGTTATTCCAGTTATGCCTGTCATGCTGTGGCTTATGCAGCATTATGCGCCGCCAAAACCAAAGTGCCCGGTTGTATTTGGCCTTCACCACCGCCTCATGTTGGGGTGGCAACACCTCCAACCGAAAAGTAAGCAGCACAGAATCTTTGTTAAATGAAAACGGTATATCAAGTATTTTATACCCCACGCTGCTCACTTCCAACGTATCTCCCACCGGCCACTCAGGCAACTGGATGGTTAGCCTGCCCAATGAGTCAGTAAGCGCACCCCTGCCGTTTAACTTAAATACGGCCGATGAAAAAGGGATGGGTTCATCGCTCTGTTTATCTAAAATAATACCTCTTAATACTTTATACTGTGCGCCTGCATTACAAAAATGCAGCAATACCATTGCCCATACCAAACCCAGTTTGCATAGACTCTTCATAATCACAATTAACTTTATTAATAACAAAACGCATCATATGGCAAAATAGATTACAGTTGGATTGCCAAAATTATCACAATAACCCCGTATTTAGTTTTGATTAAACATTATTAGATGTTAATTTTGCCGAATTTTGTAACATAATGAGCTATACAACACTTTCTTCCAACGAGTCAATTCCTTCAGCGAAAAAAAAGATTATTGTACTGGGCAGCGGCCCCAACCGTATAGGGCAGGGCATTGAGTTTGATTACTGTTGCGTACATGGTTTGTTAGCCATCAAAGAATGCGGGTACGAGGCAATTATGGTAAATTGTAACCCCGAAACAGTAAGTACCGATTTTGACATGGCCGACAAGCTGTACTTTGAGCCTGTTTATTGGGAACATTTGTGGGAAATTATTGAACTGGAAAAGCCCGAAGGCGTGATTGTGCAACTGGGTGGCCAAACAGCACTAAAGCTTGCGCGCAAGCTGGAAGCAAAAGGCATACCCATAATAGGCACCAGTTTTGATAACATGGACATTGCCGAAGACCGCGGCCGTTTTAGCGACCTGCTGAAAGAATTGAAGATACCTTACCCTGAATATGGCACCGCATACACTGCCGACGAAGCCATTGAAGTGGCCAAAACCGTAGGCTTCCCCGTGTTGGTGCGCCCCAGCTATGTATTGGGCGGCCAAAGGATGCGCATTGTAATTAACGACGAGGAATTGGAGAAAGCGGTAGTAAGCCTGTTAAAACATATCCCCAACAATAAGATATTGATTGACCATTTTCTTGACCGTTGCCAGGAAGCCGAAATAGACGGCATTTTTGACGGTGAGGATTTTCATGTAATGGGCGTAATGGAGCATATTGAGCCTGCAGGCATACACAGTGGCGACAGTAACGCCGTTTTGCCTGCATTTAACCTTACCCCGCTGGTGGTTACAACAATGGAATTTTATGCAGAAAAAATAGCCCGAGCGTTAAACATTCGCGGCTTGATTAATATACAGTTTGCCATTAAAAACGGCAAGGTGTATGTTATTGAAGCCAACCCACGCGCCAGCCGTACCACGCCATTTATTGCCAAGGCATACCAGATACCATATTTAAACATTGCCACCAAAGTGATGATTGGTGCTGCCAAGCTGAAAGATTTTATCATTGAGAAAAAACTGGAAGGCTTTGCCATTAAGGAACCTGTGTTTAGCTTTAATAAGTTTCCGAATGTAAACAAGGAACTTGGGCCTGAAATGAAAAGCACCGGCGAGGCAATACGATTTATAAAAGACCTGCGCGACCCTTATTTTAGAACGTTGTACAGGGAAAAGAGCATGTATTTGAGCAAATAGACTCGAAAGAAAATAAATACAAAGCCTCGGAAGAATGTTGCTAACACAACATTTTTTCGAGGCTTTTTCGTATTAAACGAGTTACACTGGCTAAACTAGCCAGCCTAATGGGGCTGGCAACAACCTTATATATTTAAATAGGCCATCAATAAATCCAAGTTCTCCTTCAATTCGTTTTCATACAGCTCTTCGCCAAAATAGTACAAAATAGTGTAATCATACCGTTGCAGGGTTGCTATAATGTCTGATATTTCCAGCTTGTTTATTTTAAAAGTAACCTGCAAAATACCGGTGGTAGCATCCGTATAGGTGTTCAGCTGGGTAATATAGGCATCGTTCGTCTCCACCAAGCGGCTTAATTCGCCGAACGAAAAATTGCGCTTTTCCATTTCAAGCACAATCATACCACCCGGTTCGTCAACAGCGTTAAAAGTAGCTGCAGCGTGTATCAGCTTCTTGGCCGTTATAACGCCCTGCAATTCCTTGGCTTCATTTACCACGGGCAGCAGCGAAATATCGCCCAAGCCTGCCACCATTTTTATGGCAGTAAGAAAATGTTCGCGGGGTAAAATACTTGCCAGCACAAAATGGTCTTCTAAGGCTGCAATAAGGTCATCCCCATCAAAATCGTGCAGTAAATCTTTGCTTATTAGGCCCGCAAAATCATCGTGGTTTTCAACGGGCAGGTGCTGTACGTTATAATCGTCCATCATCTGCAAGGCAAAGGATACTTTATCAGTAGTATATACATGCGGGAAATTATCCTCAATAATTTGCGATACTAACATATTTACCTCCTTTGCCGGGCATGAAGACAATAATAACTACACTGTTGCTGCAAGCGGCCCCTTAAGTTTTAATAAAAACTCTTCCAGTATCCTGTTAAACTCGGTAGGTACCTCCATCATGGGTGCATGGCCGCAATTATTTATAAAATGCAACTCGCTGTTGGGTATAAGCTTGTTAAATTCCTGCGCAACAAAAGGCGGCGTTATCGTATCGTTTTGCCCCCAAATAAGCAATGTGGGTTGCTTAATTTGGTTCAGTTCTTCCTCCAAATTATTACGGATGGCACTTTTGGCCAGGGCGATTATTTTAATAACGGTAAGCCTGTTGTTGGTTATGGAGTATACCTCATCAACCAGTTCCTTTGTAGCCATGGCGGGGTCAAAAAAGGTAAGCTCGGTTTTCTTTCTTATGTATTCATAATCGCCACGTTTGGGGTAACTGTCACCCATGCCGTTTTCAAACAAACCAGAACTGCCGGTTAAGGTAAGTGATTTTATGCGCTCAGGGTGCTTCAGTATATGCACCAACGCCACATGCCCACCCAAGGAGTTGCCCAGCAGGTGAATATTTTCGTACCCCTTCAGCTCAATAAACTTGTGTACATGTTTTTGCAAACCACCCACGGTAGTATGAAACAAGTCAAGCTCAAACAATGGCAGCAACGGTACCACTACTTTATAATGGCCACTAAAGTGGTCAATCAGGTCTTTGAAATTACTCAAAGCCCCAAACAAACCATGCAACAGCACCAGGGGTTCGCCCTCGCCTTCCTCAATGTACCTGAATTTGTCAGTTTGTTTAATAGTATACTCCATTGTAAAAACATTCTTAAAAACACCTATATACAATTACCTACAAATAAACGTAATTGCATTGAGAAAACCTTATTGTTTAACGGTTGTATATAACGTTTATGCCAGTTTAACTGCAAAAATACCGCATTTCGGCTACAAAATTTGCGGCATACCTCGGCAAACTGTATAAACATACGTGTTAAATTATAATGAATACCCCCAACAACCCGCCTGCTTGATTATTTTTTGCCCCCAAACGAAGCAAAAAAGCCCTCCAGTTGGCCAAAAAGGTTTTTAAATACCGGCAGCAGGTGGCCCAATCCGTCAACGGCTTTGGGGCCTAACGGTTCAATAAAGCTATACGTTTTGGATGCTTGTATGGTTTCTGGCTTCAGTAATGCCAGTTGGGCAGCATAAAACAGTACAATGCTATATACGGCAACGTATAAAAGGGCATAAAAAACAATACCGCCAAGCCGGTTAACCCAGCCCATCATCACATACTCCATCGATTTTTGGATGATGGCTGCCAACCACCGTACCAATAAGGCCACACATATTAGTACCACAATAAAAGACAGTACGGGCAGCCATTGGTTGTTGATGGAGGTGTTTTTTTGCAACCAGTTAGCCACTACTACCGACAGCTTAATGGCAGCGGCCAAACCGATGAATACCCCCAAAAAGGAAAATATGGCCACGATAAGGCCACGGCTGATACCTTTAAAAACAGCAAGGGCAAGCAATACCAATAAAATAATATCAATAACCATAACCTTGTAAAATTAAGTTTTAATGGCTTGGGCTTAACAAAAAAACCGCCGTGGGGCGGTTGTTTATAAAAAAATATAAAGTGTGTAGCTTACTTGTCATGGCTTTGGTTGGCACCGTATTACAATTGGCAACCTAGGGCGCAGCAGCCATGGCTTGCCTTGGCTTTTTACCTAAGCTTTGGCCAACAGCGCTTTTACCGTTGCTGAAATGGCTTTGCCTTCGGCCAAACCAGCCAGCTTTTTCGTTGCCACGCCCATCACCTTGCCCATGTCGGCAGGGGAAGACGCACCTACTTCGGCAATTATCTTTGCCACTTCCTCGTTCAACTCGGCCTCAGATAGCTGTTTTGGCAAAAACTGTTCAATGATGGCAATTTCCTCGCTTTCTTTTTGTGCAAGGTCGTCCCTTTTTTGTTGGTTGTAAATTTCCAACGAATCCCTGCGTTGTTTTACCATCTTCTGCAAAAGCTTTATTTCGGTATCTGCTGAAATTTCGCCATTGGCGCCGGGTTCAGTTTTAGCCTTTATTATTTCAGCTTTAATAGCCCTTAGGCCACGCAAAGCAGCTTCATCTTTGGCTTTCATCGCACCCTTCATCAGGTCCATCACTTGTGTTTCTAAGCTCATATATAAAAAGGTTTATAGATTTCCGTTTTTTGTTTGTAGTTCATTCATATTGGAGGAACCCTTTCAATCCTGAAAAGCACTGTTTTTCTGAATTGCAATATCAATGTCGTTTAGTTAAGCCCGAATTTTCGGTTGCGGAGACACTACGGAAGGCACCCGCCCAGATTTGTGTCTTCACAAATCCCTTAACTAAATTACATTGATGGTAATATTGATTCCTCCATAATAGCACCGCTTACTTCGCGTTTTCCTGCAATTGGCTTTCCCTAAACTTTTGGAAAAAGCTTTTTGCAAAAGTCTTCATGTCGGCAACCTGTTCGTGGTGGTGGGTGGCCCGTTCGTAGGTGTCGGCCATGGTCATCATGGTTTGGTAAAAAAAATCAGCCATTTCGTCCACCATCATGTCTTTGGTCCATAAATCTATCCTTAGGGCACTCTTATCTGCGGCATCCCAAAACGACAACATCATGGCCCTAGCCTTTTGCGCTTCTTCGGCTGTGCTGTTGTCTGCTTTCCAAGTTATTTGCTCTGGCACTTTGTCTTTGTCCAAATGCACGTCTATCGTTATGGTTGATGTACTCATGCTTAAACTAATAAAGGTGTAAAATTAAGTGTAATTGGTGAAACAGGCTTACGCGGGTGCATTTTGTTACTTAACCAAGCTTTCAATCAGGTCCCAAAAAGGCTTTGCCACGGCATCCCGCTGCATGGCCTGCGCTCTGGCCTTGGCATTTTCAACCATTTCGCTACGCTGCTCTTCGTTTTTGTACAGGGTTATTAGGCCGTCGCCCAGTTCTTCCGGGCCACCTGTGGCGGTTAATATCCCGCCGCCGGCAAAATACTCCGATATGGTCTCGCTGTTCACGCTAACAAAAGGGGTGGCACATTGCAACGCCTCGGCAAGCGGTTGCAGGTCGGCATTGTTGGCAGGCAAATGAATTAAGCCGTAGGCGCTGGCCACCAGCGATGCTTTTTCTTTTAGCGTCAACCCGTCAAGCACCTGCACGTCGTCTTTGTATTTATAGGTGGTTATTTTATCCAGCACATAAATGGGCGCATGCTCGTTTTTGGGTATCAGCAACAACTGCATGTTGCTTTGCTGCCATTTTTTAAATTTTGAAAAAGCTTTCAGGGTGTCCAGCCACAAATCGGGCTTGCTATCATCTAAAATGGCTACAAAAAACTCCTTATTATCAGCAAAATTGTCTTTAACGGTAACCTTTTCGTGCCACTGCCACTCCCTGTACTCGCTATTGGCCGTGTAGGGTACTACCTGCAATGCCTCTTTGGGCTTATTGGTGGTTTGGCCAACAATATTGGCCGCATGCGTTGAATAAGTGATAATAGCTGCCGATGCATTTGCGTAGGCAACACTGTTTTTAAGGGCCAGCTTTTGCCACGGGGCCACGGCCATGGCAGGGTTCTGCAAAAACCCAATATCCGGCACGGCAAGCAATTGGGGTTGCTTAACCGCAGTACTAAGTATGCCATTGAGGTTTATTACTACATCGGCCCCAATTTTTTGCAGTATAGAGGGTAGTTTGGCACTGTACCACCAGCGTAGGCCAAAGCTGCCTGTTGCCTTTATGTCAATGCCAATAACCGCATTTTCAGGCAGTGTGCTTTTATTTTTAAATATAAAATCGTCTGCCAGTTCAACCTCGTAGCCCAGCCATGCCGCATAGCCAGACAGCATGTCGGATACATAAAAGCCGTAGTCATTTTCCAGCGCGATGGTATGGTGAATAACTGCTATCCGCATATAATTACTAAGTTGTGCAAACCCTTTAGATACAAATTTGAAAAACCAAAAACCAAGGAAAAAATCAAGCCGAACAATGCAAGAAACTTCTGCCTGCGCCATCCCGCACTTTAGATCTTTTTGCCTGTAGCATCCACTATTTCAGTCCTAATTTTGCTTCGCCATCTTTTCTGCATTTTCGGCCACCTGCAGTGCTTCAATAAAGTCTTCAATCTCACCGTTTATAACCGCATCCAAGTTGTACGATGTTAAGCCAATACGGTGGTCGGTCACACGGCCCTGCGGCCAGTTGTAGGTGCGTATTTTGGCACTCCGGTCGCCGGTGCTCACCAATGTTTTACGGTGGCGGCTAATCTCTTCTTCATGCTTACGTACTTCTTCCTCATACAGCCTCGTACGCAGCATGGTCATGGCTTTTTCCCTGTTGCCCAATTGGCTGCGTTCCGTTTGGCAAATAACCACCACGCCTGTGGGTATATGGGTAAGCATAACCTTTGTTTCCACCTTATTTACAT
>Ga0208741_10000191_pt1 | contig 34249 bp, 62 predicted proteins | sample CryBogCBE03Jun09_FD_184576 | JGI IMG/M metagenome (GOLD analysis project Ga0208741, IMG submission 184576) | Freshwater microbial communities from Crystal Bog, Wisconsin, USA - CBE03Jun09 (SPAdes) | ecosystem: Environmental > Aquatic > Freshwater > Lake | place: Crystal Bog, Wisconsin, USA...
GTAAATCTAGGGGCTATAAAAAAACAGACTGGGATGCTTACTTTATGCAATCAATAATGGATAACTGGGGAAATATAGAAAATCGTGAGTTTGGGGAGCTATCACTATGATAGTTAATCCTAGAAGTTTATTAACAGAAATAGATGCGCTTTATGATGGTGGTATAGCTAAAGGACATACAACGGGGTGGACAAATGTGGACGAATATTTTACTGTTAAGCATGGCGAATTTACTGTTATTACAGGGATGCCTTCGCATGGGAAATCAGAATGGCTCGATGCTTTATGCGTTAATCTTGCATTACATCACAATTATCGCATTGCTATGTTCAGTCCTGAAAATCATCCTCTAGAGATGCACGCTAAAAAGATTATTGAGAAGTATGCTGCAAAGCCTTTCTTTGGTAAGAGCCGTATGTCGCAAGAAGAAATGTATGATGCACTAGACAGAATGAATAAGAACTTCTCGTTTATTAAACCAAGCGAAACAGAGTTCACACCTATGCACATTATTAATGAAGCATTGCCGTGGCTTGATATGTCTATCAGTCAACCTCGTGCGCTGGTGATTGACCCTTGGAATGAGATGGACCACTACAGGCCAGCAGGATTAAGCGAAACTGAATACATTAGTCGTATATTGACTGAATTGCGTAGAGCAGCTCGTGAATACAAGACACATCTATTTTTGGTGGCTCATCCAATGAAAATGGCTAAAGACAAGGAAGGTAATTATCCTGTACCAAGACCTTATGACATATCAGGTTCTGCTCATTGGTATAACAAAGCTGATAATTGTATTGCAATTTGGAGAGATGTAGCTAATAATCCTCAACAGACGCAAGTTCATATACAAAAGGTACGCTTTAATAGTACAGGGCATCCAGGAACAGCTCATTTGTTATATGACTATAACAAAGCCACATACATTAACGAACATGCGTATTACAGGAGCTTGTAATGTGGGTATTATTTGATGATGATGGTCAACCTGTTAGATATTTTGATTATCCTGCTGAAGGCACAATTGAGATTGTTGAACCAAAGCTAACATTAGATGAATTGTTTGAGAAATGTGGAGAATGTTTATGGTAAGCAAAGACGAAGCAATACACAAAGCATTAAAAGTTTTAAATTGTTTAAACAACGACAGAGTATATGAAACTGCATGGGTGAAAGGTGCAATCAATGCGTGTGAAGAAGCACTAGAACAACCAGAAATAGGCGATGCTGAAATTAAACAGATGCTAAATGACATTGAGTATTATCAAAAGCGTATTGAAGCACTAGAACAACCAGCATTTGGAGAATGTGGAAATAAATCATGTGGAGGTCATGGGGCTTGCTATTGTGAAGAACAACCAGTAATGGCTATATCTCAAATGAATAATGATGCCTTGAAAAATGCGTTAAATAATCAAGGAAAGCTATCAGTCAACTCACCACAACCACAACCAGCACAAGAACCTGTTGCTACTATTCAACAATTTGAACATAAGTGGATTGACAAAGAAGCACTAGAACAACCAGCAGAACCAAGATTAGTGTCATACGCACTTGATGGTTCTACTTGCACATTAAACATTGATGGTGAAGAAGTTTATTTTAATCGTGAACAACCAGAAGGCAAAGAGTTTTTTGAAAGAGGTAAAAAAATAGCACGATGGGCGGATAAGACAGAGCAAGAACCTGTAGGCGTAGTGTCATGGCATGAAGGAGCAGTTATGGGTTCAATTTTTCCATCAAGTAATATGCCTAAAGATGGAGATAAACTCTACACCCACCTTCATCAATGGCAAGAATTAACGGATGATGAGATTATTGATATGTATTTTCAAGCAAACATAAATCCACAACCTCATGGATTTATAATTGACTTTATTCGTGCTATTGAACAAGCATTAAGGAATAAAAATGGATAAAGTTCCTATGTTTGTTAAAAATATTAACGTGCCTAAACCAGCTACATTATCTTTAGAAAAAGTGCGTGAAATAAAAAGTTTGCTTAACAACAATGTTCCTGTTAAGGTTATAGCAGTTGATTACAACCGAAGCCTATGTTCTATTTATGCTATTAAACATGGCTTATCTTATAGGGATATTGTATGAGCTTTGAGGATACAACTTTTTATAAAGAGTTTGGTGATGCTGAATGGAAAGTAACCACCGAAGATGGAAAAATCCATAAAAGCAAGAAGTGGCTGTTGAAATACGAAGATGTGATTTATAAAGAGGTAACACCTTATGTGCCAACAAAACAAATGCAAGTTATGCGGTCAAAGTCCAAGACGGTCATCCAAACAAAATTCAAGACTTCATAAACTATTTCAATTAATGTCTGAACATTTTAAAGGTAAAGATGGCTTATATCATCCTCACCAATGGTGGAAAGTAATGTGTAAAGACAAATGGCTAGGATATAACGAATATGTTGGTGCAAATGGAACTATTTATGCTCTCAAGTCTACTGCTGATTGCGATGTGGAAGAACTAAATAACTTTATGAACGAAGTAGAACGATTTTGCGCTGAACGTGGCGTGTTTTTACAGGATTAATATGATTGCTGTTTTATTTGCTAGAGATGACAGTCGATATAAGCAGCTTGATGGCTATGATGTGTATGACATACATCGGGATGCTAGAAACTATTGTTTAAGCTATCCTGTGCTGGCTCATCCGCCTTGTCGTGCTTGGGGTATGTTATCTCACATGGCTAATCCACGCCCAGATGAAAAACAATTGGCTTACTTTGCATTGGCTCAAGTCAGATTAAATGGTGGAGTGTTAGAACATCCTGCTGGCTCACGTTTGTGGAAAGAAGCATACTTACCGTTAGAAGGTGAATTTCCTGATGAGTTTGGTGGCTTTACTATTGAAGTGGACCAATACGATTTTGGTCATGTAGCTCATAAAAAAACCAAGCTTTACATTTGCGGAATTGCTATGCGACAATTGCCAGAAATGCCACCACCTAATTTAGCACCAACTGACAGGTCTATATGTGGCAACGTAAAAGGCACTAAAAGATGCACACAGTATCAACGAGAATATACTCCTGATGCTTTAATTGAATTTATGACAGAAATTTGCAGGAGAATTTAATGAGTAACTTTGCAGCAGCTAATGAAGTAACAGCACAAAAATTAGCATTTAATCGTGCAGTCATGTATTCACTCATTATTAATGAACACAAAACATGTCAAGAACTAGCAAAGCTTATGTTTTTTAGCACGGCGTCAGCGTTTAAATATTGTAAATGGCTAGAGTCTTATGGCTTTGTTAAAGCAATTGCTGTAAAGGGCAAAAAAGGCATTGCACAAGCATATAAAGCGCATAATCCTGATAAGTTTCCGTGGCCTAAAGGTTATTTAGAATCTAAAGACCCACGCAAAGAATACTTTGATTCACTTTATCCCGATATTCATAAAGAGTTACGGGACGCAATCTTTGAGGGTAAAATAAGCCATGAAGTTGTAAGAACTCATAGAGAGTCTGATGTAACTTGGCATGATGAACGCAAGCTTAACAGAAAGCTAGACCGTGGTTATTTAACATCATCAATGGCTGGAGAGTTTAGTGCCTAATTACAGAAACAAGAAGTTACTTGAGTTATGCCGTGAAATACCATGTCAGTCATGTGGTCGTATGGATGGTACAGTATGTGCTGCACATAGCAATCAACAAAGAGATGGCAAAGGCACAGGCATCAAAGCCAGCGATGCTATGGTAGCTAGTCTATGTAGTAAATGCCATTACGAGCTGGACAACGGTAAAGATTTAAGCAAAGACGAACGCAGGGAAATATGGGAGCTTGCTCATAGACTAACAATTAAATATTTTATTGAACATGATATGCTGGTGGTTAAATGATAAAAACAAAAAAAGAAATACAATTATCTCTTTTAGATATGGCTAATAAATATGATGCTTTAGTATGGTATGCACGTTCAGACCCTAATAGCACTTTAAAAGGGGCGTTAATGGGTCAAATGCAAGCTGAAAAAGATTATCCAGATGAAATTAAAAATTTGCAAGAATGTGAAGATAATTGGCAGCATGGATTTAATAGTGGGATGTTGGCTGGGCTACGTTACACTTTAACTTGTTTTGAGCTTGGAATTGAACAAGCTAATGAGTGGTTTCCAGAATTAGATACATAAGGAATAATGTAAATGGCACATAAATGGACTGAAGAAGAAATTGATTTGCTTAAAACACATTATCCGCAAATTGGGAAACTTGCTTTTGCTAAATTAATGGGAATGACAGAAGCCCAAGTTAGGGCAAAAGCTGCAAGGTTGGGAATAAAACAAGATAAAACAGGGGAATTTTTTAAAGATTGGCAAAGACGTTCCGCAGAATCAAAGATAGGAAAGAAAAGGCCAGCTCAAGCCAATGTAATGAAAAGTTTACATAAACAAGGAAAATTAAAAAAGACCCAAAAGCAATTAGCTGAAGCTGGTAAAAAAATAAGTAAACATTGGAAAGAGTTTGGCCATCCTAGAGGCGCATTAGGATTAAAACATACAGATGAATTAAAAAAAGCACAATCTGAACGCTCAAAAAAAATGTGGGAAAATATGTCAGATGAAGTCAGGGATGAATTTTCAAAAAGAGCATCAATTACTGGACAAAAAACTACAATGAATAGAATGAACGCATCTTGGAAAGCTGATTGGCGCGAAATAGGGGGATTAAGAAAATATTATCGTTCTCGATGGGAAGCTAATTATGCTAGATATTTACAATGGCTTTTAGAAAATAAACAAATTCAAAAATGGGAGCATGAGCCACAAACGTTTTGGTTTGAAGGAATTAAACGTGGTGTAATGAGTTATTTGCCAGATTTTCGTATAATCGAAAATGATGGCTCTGTTGTATTCCATGAAGTAAAAGGATGGATGGATGATAGAAGCAAAACAAAGATTAAGCGCATGGCTATATATTATCCAAATGTAAAGTTAATTGTTATTGATTCAAAACTATACAAATCACTTGAAAAAAAAGCAAAACTTTTTGTAAAGGATTGGGAATAATGGATAGCGGACGTGTCATTTACTATTTAGACCTATGGCGTGATTACATGAAGTCTGATAACAACAGGCTAGGATTTAAGTCAAAGTCAACAGGCTTTAATACAGGTGGCGTACATAGCTTTGAGGATATGGCTGATGAAGTAGATAGTGAAGCTGCTCGTGTAGTAGACAAAGTAATAGATGACTTGCCTATGATGCAAAAGAACGCTATATACATTATTTACCTTGGTCAAAAGTCTATGCTTGATACCAGGGCATTAGAATACTATTATGATAGTGCATTGATGATGCTACAACGTAAGCTAAAAGAAAAGAACTTATACTGATGAAACTTAAATTTATTAAAACTCGTGGCAGACCACCAAAGCGAATAAGATTATCTTTAATTGATATGGATGTATTGCGAATGGGTGGAATAGTTAAAATTACTGGATACATAGTTAAAAATGAACGATGAAATCAATAAAGTCCTAGAATGCAATATCTACATTGAAGGCGTAGCATATCCTATTATCAGAAAGATATACTTTCACAGAGAATCAGGTGGATTAAGTAGAATTCCTGCATTTGCTGCTATAGGTAAGCGTGATGACATAGCAAAAGAGATAGCTTATCAGTTAAATCGCATAGGATATAAAGCTCAAAACAAATGAGCGTATTGTTTCATGTAATTCGCTATCTTTAATAACTCGGCTGGAGTTGCATCGTTTTTAATTCTATTAGCTCTCCAGCTAATTATTTGCACATTGCCTTTTACATAACCTTTAGATGGAACTATTTTGTCAAATGTAGGCCATTTATCTTTGTGACCAACATTAAAGTAATCTAATTCATTGCCAAGCATAGGACAATGAGTAGGCCAATCAATTTCTCCAAATTCAATATTCCATTTAACACCATTGCGAACACAATTAGCTTTTTTCATTCTAAACTTATGACGTTGCTCATGGTAAATGGCAGAGCCATTTTTATTTCCCCATTTTAATTTCCATTTAGCTTCTTTATCTACCGTTTGTTTCTTTTTGCCAATAAGTGATTTATCAATCTTAAGTTTTTTTAAGATTTGTTCAATTCTTTGCTTGGTAACACCATAATGTTCACCAATTTCACGCAATGTTTTATATTCAGAGCCCATTTTTAAAATATTTTCAATTTCATTTTCCCACAAAATTGTTGATTTAAAAGGCATTTTTATATTTTCCTAGACAATAGCTTGTTATTGTAACCTTTAGACAGTTGTGCGTCAAGATAGTTCTATGGTAATATACGACTTGCAGGTATAGTTGCGCCTAATGGGTTCATATATCTAGCATTACTTCATCTCCGTGAAGTCCTAGCCAGCTTAAAGCCCTGGCTATTTTTTTGGGCGAAAGCTATGCAAGTAACCCAAATCTATTCTAAAGGATAACTATATGCCGTACAACGAACAACAACATAAGCTCTTTGAAGCAGCAGCGCACTCCGCTGAAGTTGCCAAGCGTGTAGGTATCCCTCAAGACACAGCAGCAAAGATGGCATCAGAAGGTGTCAAGGGTAAGAAAAAAGACCCTAAAAAGCTTGCTAGTGCATTAATGAAAATGTAACAACAATTCAATAACTTAAATTTCGTAATATAGGTAAATCAAATGACTACAGCCAAGAACACTCGAGGCGGTCAAATTGGTAACCAAAACGCAGCTAAACCTAAACTTATCTCTGATGCTTTACGTAAGCATTTAGTACAGAATGGTGAGAAGGTAGAAAAGCTAGTAAAGGTTCTCATTGACAAAGCACTCGAAGGAGATATGAGCGCTATGCGAGAACTACTAGACCGATTAGAAGGCAAAGTAACTCAATCCGTAGAGCAGAACACTAACTTGACTGCTGACGTTGAGATATACGCATGGCAAGAATAGAGATACCGTATAAGCCACGTGATGCGTTTCAACCATTACACCAAAGCAAAAAGCGATGGGCAGTAGTTGTAGCTCACCGTAGAGCTGGTAAGACTGTAGCTTGCGTTAATCAGCTAATTAAAGAAGCGGTGATGACAAAGCGCAAAGACTTTAGAGGGGCATACATTGCTCCATTCTATAAACAGTCTAAAAGCGTGGCATGGGATTACTTCAAACAATTCACTAGAGTCATAAGCGGAATAGTCATCAATGAGTCAGAACTTCGTATCGACTTTAAGAACGGTGCAAGGATTCAGCTATTTGGTGCTGATAATGCCGATAGTCTGCGTGGCCTTTACTTTGATAGCATTATTTGTGATGAGTATGGCGATTGGAAATCTACTGTGTTTCAGTACGTTGTACGTCCTGCACTTGCTGACCGACAAGGTAAAGCAATTATCATTGGAACTCCAAAGGGGCGCAATCAGTTCTGGGAAGTCTTTGACAGAGCGAGTCATTCAGATGATTGGCTTGCGTTAAAGATAACTGTAGACGAATCAGGCATCTTACCTGCGTCAGAGGTTGCATCACTAAAGCAAGAGCTATCAGAAGATGCTTGGCGTCAGGAGATGGAATGTGACTTTGATGCTGCATTGCCAGGCGCAATATGGGGTCGTGAACTCTATCAAGCAGAACAAGATGGTCGCATCACAGGAGTTGAGTATGATGACTATGCAGATGTATATACTGCTTGGGATTTGGGCTATAGCGATGATACTGCTATTTGGTTCTACCAAGTTATCCACGGAGAAGTACACTTTATTGATTTCTATTCTGCTTCTGGTAAGTCTATTGAACATTATGCTGCTCAAGTCTTAAGTAAGCCTTACAGGTATAAGACGCACTTCCTACCACATGATGCGCGAGCAAAGACATTAGCTTCTGGTGGTAAATCAGTCATTGAAATGTTAGCCGAACACTTGAGCATAACTAAAATGGCAATCACTCCTAGCTTATCAATGCAAGATGGTATACAAGCCACTCGCATGATGATGCCTAGAGCATGGTTTGACAAAGAGCGTTGCCATGATGGCGTAGAAGCCCTCAAACAGTATCAACGTGAATGGGATGAGGATAAGAAAATGTTTAGGGATAAACCTAGACACGATTGGACTTCTCATGCTGCTGACTCTATGCGCTATGCTGCGATTAACTGGAAAGAAGAAGTTAAACCAGTCGTGGAAGATAAACCAATTAGAGGAATTAGCGTTGGTCAGACTGATGTCACATTGAATGAACTATGGGCTAGTCAGCCTAAACAAAAAATGAAAAGGATTTAAACATGTCAGGTATTGCATCTTATGTAGGTGGATATAAACAAATCACAGCAACAGGTAACGTATCACCTATCGGTTGTAAGCTATTGGGTATTCTAGTGTCATCATCATCAAGCGGCACAGTAACTATTTATGATTCAGCTACGACTACAACATCTACTAAAGTAGTAGACACAGTAACATTGACTGCTGGCACATGGCTTCCTATGCCTATTGGCTTTGCTTCAGGAGTTTACATTGTTGTTGGTGGCACATTGAGTGCAACAGTAGTTTACGCTTAAGGATAACTCATGGCTAAAGTATCAGAGGTGACATCAGAGGTACAAGAGTACCTTGACATGTTTAGCCAATACGACAAAGAGTTTGCTAAATGGGAAGGTCGTGTTGAGAAGATTCTCAAACGTTACCGTGATGACCGCACAACAACTACGGCTCAATCTCATTACAACATCTTGTGGGCTAACGTACAAACACTTAAAGCTGCTACTTTCAGCCGTATGCCACGTCCTGATGTATCACGTAGGTTCAAGGACAATGACCCTGTAGCTCGTGTAGCTGCTATGTTATTGGAACGTGCATTAGACTTTGAGATTACACATTCAGAGGACTTCCAACACTCACTAACTGCTTGCGTCTATGACCGCTTTTTGGGTGGTCGTGGTACAACATGGATTCGTTACGAGCCTGTGATTGAATCACAGCAATTCCAAGTATCAGAAGATGATGAAGCGACAGAGTCTGAAGGCGAATACCTAGACATCGAGCAAGCGCCTGTTGATTACGTGCATTGGCGTGACTTTGGTCATAGCTATGGTCGTACATGGCCTGACGTAAACTGTGTATGGCGTAGAGTCTACATGGATAGAGATGCTTTGAAAGAGCGCTTTCCTGAAGAACAGTTCGACATGCTATGGAAACAGATTCCATTAGATGCGTCACCTGACGAACCTCGCACAAAGATGACAGAAGGCACAGTAAAACAAGCCCTCATCTATGAAGTATGGTGTCGTGATAAGAAGTGCGTATATTGGATTAGCAAGTCAATGGGTAAAATCCTTGACAAGCGTGATGACCCTCTACAATTAGAGGAGTTCTTTCCATGCCCAGAGCCTATTTACTCTACATTGACTAACGAGTCATTAGTTCCTGTACCTGACTTCACGCTATATCAAGACCAAGCTAATGAATTAGACACGCTTGCTGACCGTATTAAGGGTTTAGTAGACGCAATGAAGGTTCGTGGCTTCTATGACGCTGCAAATGCTGATTTAGGCCGTCTATTTACTGAAGGTGATAACAATACGCTTATTCCTGTTAATAACTACGCTGCGTTTGCTGAAAAAGGTGGCATTGGTGGTTCAGTTCAGTTTGTAGACTTACAACCTATTGCTGCTGCTCTTAACATGGCTTATCAAGCGATGGGTCAAGTTAAGCAACAAATCTACGACATTACAGGTATCTCTGACATTATCCGTGGTGCATCTGTAGCTTCTGAAACAGCTACTGCTCAACAGATTAAAGGTCAATACGCTACATTACGTTTAAAGACATATCAAGACGAAGTAGCTCGCTTTGCCTCACAAATCTTGCGTATTAAAGCTCAAATTATCTGCCAACACTTCCAACCAGAGACAATCTACAAGATTGGTGGTGCTGCATTGTTAAGTCCAAATGACCAAGCAATGATTCCACAAGCGATGGCGTTGTTAAAAGACAATCCTATGCGTACATTCCGTGTAGAAGTTGCTACTGATTCAATGTTGTATGCTGATGAACAACAAGAAAAAGCTGACCGTGTAGAGTTTATGCAATCTACAAGCGCTTTTATCGAGAAAGCTATCCAAGGCGCTCAACAAGTTCCAGAATTAACACCGTTATTGATGGACTTATTGAAGTTTGGCGTTCAAGGCTTCCGTGTTGGTCGTACACTTGAAGGTGAGTTTGATACATTCGCTGATGCAGAGAAAGAAAAGCAAGCGCAAGCTCAAGCAAATCCTCAACCTAAACCTCCAACACCTGAAATGATGAGAGCGCAAGCTGAAGCTCAAAAAATGCAGATGGAAGCTCAACTTGAGCAAATGCGTATGCAACTTGAGAATCAGAAACTTGAGTTTGATAAGTGGAAAACACAGCTTGATAACGATACTAAAGTCGTTGTGGCTGAAATTGCATCTAAAACTGACCTACACCTTAAGTCACTTGATATTAATGCGTCTAAAGAGCAGGAAACGCTTACAGAGGTCACTCCTGATGGCATTGAACAACCAACTTCTGCATTGTCAGGCTTGGTCGAGGCAATTAATCAGAACTTGGGCATGATGGTCGCCACACAAGCTCAACATAATCAAGATTTAATGATGCAACAACAAGCTGCACATCAAAACTTGGTACAACAATTAACAAAGCCGAAGCAAGTCGTTCGTGGAGCTGATGGCAAAATCATAGGCGTTCAATAACATGGCATTAGTCCTAGCAGATAGAGTATTAGAATCGACTCCTGTCGCTGGCACGGGAGATGCGAATTTAGGTGGTGCTGTTACAGGTTATCAACCATTCTCAACTATTGGTAATGGTAATACAACTTACTACACAATCGTAGCAATTGATGACCAAGGTGCGCCTACAGGTGATTGGGAAGTAGGTATTGGTACTTATGTCACGGCAGGTAATAAGCTAACTCGTGATACTGTACTGTCATCATCTAATGGTGGCGCTAAAGTTTACTTTGCATCAGGCACAAAGCAAATCTTCCTAGACTTACCATCTGAAGAAGTGTTATTGACTGCTGGTAACGTATATGGTCCTACAAGCTCGACAAACAGTAACTTTGCATTGTTTGATGGTACAACAGGCAAGCTATTAAAAGATGCTGGCTATGGTGCTTCTGCATTCGCTACTGCTGCTCAAGGTGCTAAAGCTGATACTGCTGTTCAACCAGGCTCATTAGGTTCTGCTGCTTATTTAACTGCTGGTGCTGCTAACGGTGTTGCTACGCTTGACTCAAGCGCTAAAGTGCCTATCAGTCAGTTACCTGCTGCTGTATTAGGCGCATTAAGCTATCAAGGCACATGGAACGCATCGACTAACACACCTACATTGGTGTCTAGTGCTGGCACAAAAGGCTATTACTACGTTGTTAGCGTGGCTGGTACAACTAACCTTAATGGCATTACTGATTGGCAAATTGGTGACTGGGCTGTTTATGATGGCTCTGTATGGGAAAAGGTAGACAATACTGACCTTGTAACATCTGTAAATAGTAAAACAGGCGCTGTTGTACTAACGTATAGTGACGTTGGCGCTCAACCTGCTGGCACTTATGTAACTTCTGTAAGTGCTACAAGCCCTGTGACATCTACAGGCGGTACAACACCAACGATTGCTATGCCTGCTGCTACGACAAGCGTATCAGGATACCTCACCAGCACAGACTGGAATACCTTTAATGGTAAGGGGTCAGGCTCTGTTACTTCAATATCAGGCACAGGCACAATATCAGGTATTAGCTTAAGCGGTACAGTAACAACTACAGGTTCATTGACGCTTGGTGGCACATTAGACTTATCTAGCCCTCCTGTTATTGGTGGTACTACACCTAACACGATTACAGGCACTACAATCAATGCCAATACTAAATTCGTTGCTCCTGACTATTACGCTCAATCAATATTGGGTGGTAATTTACGTACATCAGGCGGCACAAGCTTACTTAATTGGGATGGCGGTGGAAGTGGCAATGTAACTGTTAATGGCGGTTTATTAGCTAATCCTGCTAACAAGAATGTAAGCCTTTCACCTACAGGTTCAGGCACAGTAACAATTAATCCTGCTACTGCTGGTACGTTTAACAATATGGTTATTGGTGGTACAACACCTTTAGCTGGCACGTTTACAAGCTTAACTGCAACAGGCACAACAACATTAGCTACATCACTAACAGGTTTAGCTAAACTAACATCAGGTGTTGTATCTACTGCAACAAGCGGTACAGATTATGCTCCTGCAACATCAGGCACATCTATTCTTTATGGTAACGGCGCTGGTGGGTTTAGCAACGTAACAATCGGTAGTGGTGTTTCTTTTGCTAGTGGTACGCTATCAGCAACAGGTTCAGGCGGTACAGTTACTTCTGTATCAGGCACATCACCTATTAGCTCTACAGGCGGCACAACACCAGCAATCAGCATTTCTCAAGCGACTACTTCTACTAGTGGTTATTTAAGTTCAACTGATTGGAATACATTTAATAATAAGCAACCAGCAGGAACTTATGTAACTGCGGTTACTGTTGTTTCAGCTAATGGCTTTACAGGTACATCAAATGGTGGTGCAACTCCAGCATTAACACTTGGCACAAGCATTACAGGATTGTTAAAAGGTAATGGAACTGCTATCTCTGCTGCAACTTCGGGAACTGATTATGCTCCAGCTACATCAGGGTCATCTATCCTATATGGTAATGGTGCAGGTGGTTTTAGTAATGTAACTGTAGGCTCTGGTTTAAGTTTTAGCACTGGTACTTTAAGTGCAACAAGTTCTATGGTTTATCCAGGCGCAGGTATTCCGAACTCAACAGGTTCAGCTTGGGGAACTTCTTACACTACAACAGGTTCAGGAACTGTTGTTGCTTTAGCTACGTCACCTACATTTGCAACATCTATTTTGGGTGATTTTAGCAATGCTACTTTAGCAAGCAGGACATTATTTAAAACATCTACAACCAATGCCGCAACAGGTATTTATGCAGTCCCTAACGGCACAAGCACAGCGGCTTCATGGCAAGCATCTAATGCAGCAGACCCAACCAATGCAAGCAAGATTTTAATTGCTACTAACGGATCTACAGACGTTCAATTAGTATCAGGCATCAATGGCACAGGCACATACCTGCCAATGGGGTTTTGGAATAATGGTGCGGAAAAAGCTAGATTATCAGTATCAGGTGGCTTCTCTGTAGGTACTACGACAGATGCTGGTTCTAATAATATATTAGCAGCAGGCTCTGTTAAAGGCGCATCATTAATTGCATCTGGAAGTACATCAGGAAGTGTAACAATACAAGCGCCTGCTGTAGCAGGCTCTACGACATTAACATTGCCAGCAACAACTGGAACTGTAATGGTAAATGGGCCAGCTTTTAGTGCTTATCAAAGTTCAGCACAAACTCCAGCAACAGGAACATGGACTAAATTAACCTTTACTACAAAAGATTTTGATACAAATTCAAATTTTGCAAGCTCAACATTTACGCCAACAGTCGCTGGCTATTATCAAGTAAATGCACAAGCTCAAGTAGGAGCTATACCATCAGGCATTTCGGTAAGCATATATAAAAATGGGGCGGTGTATAAAAGTGGAACTTATATTGTTACGTCAGCTGCTTACAACGCATCAATTGCGTCTATTTTAGTTTATTGCAATGGAACAACTGATTATATTGATGCTTATGTATATATAGGAACTTCTGGTGCATTAAATGCAGCACAATTTTCAGCAGCCATGGTAAGGAGTGCATAATGTTATACGATAAAATTAAACAACTATATCCAGAATTAACAGACATAGACTTCTTAACAACTATTCGCTTACAAAACGATAGCGATGGTCGTGGCGATTACATAGCTTATTGGGAACATCCGACATTAACTAAACCTACAAATGAGCAATTAGCAGAGGAGTAATAAATGTTTGGCTTTAATAGCTTTGCTAGTACGGCCTTTAACTCCCTCCTAAACAAAATATCCCGTCCGAATCCTAACGTATGGGGTTCAAAGGGTGGTATTGGCAAGAAAAAGAAAGAACATCTTAAGTTATCAGGTCGTGCAGAGATTAAAGAGTACCTTGCAAGCATATTTGCTGACCCTGTAGCGCAAGATTTAAAAGAAGAAGTAGCAGAATATGTAAAGCCATCTCAAGGCTTGTCAGTCAACTCAATTGATTACGGTAAGTTAGCTCAAAACGTAGAGCTAGTTCAGCGAATCATGCACCAAATTCAAGAAATGCAAAACGAACAGGAGGATGAAGCATTACTACTAATGCTCATGTAGCCATGGCAGCAATTAATGATATTACAGGCGATTCTATACAGACTCGCACTATAACAAAAGAGTTTCAAGACAATCACGAAAAAATCTTTGGTAAGAAAGAAAAGTCAGGTTCTAAACGCTGGATTCAAGACCCTGTCACTTTCAAGCTTGTACCTGCTGACGAATACTACGGTCCACGTGAAAACGCAGGTCCATATATTCAAGACGATGTAAAGCCTTATCAGTCAATGATTGATGGAAGCATGATTGAGGGCAAGCGTGACCATAGAGAACACTTAAAGCGTAACAACTGCATTGAAGCAGGTGATATGCCTATAAAGAATCCTGAACGTCCAAAGGATAACAGCTTGAAAGAGCGATTGATTTACGAAGTAATGGAACGCCACAGAGGTCAGTGGAAATAATTTAACAAGGAGCAATAAATGACAACAACAGTAAATTTAACTGGTAGTGGCACTCCAGGCTTAACGGCTGATGCTATTACAGGTTTTGTAACAATTGGCCAAACAGCATCAGGTTCTGCTCAAGGCTCACAAACAACACCTACAGACGTAAATGTGTACTCAACATCTACAGCTAACTATGGTCCTACATTGCCATCAACAGCACAATCTGGTGATAGCTATTTCGTTGCTAACAACACAGCTAACTCAATGAACGTATGGCCTCCAGTTGGCGGTGCAATTGGTACAGGTTCAGCAAATGCAGCATTAGCAGTTCCAGCAGGTAAAGCAGCAAAATTTGTATCAATCGGTTCAGGTAACTGGTTTGCAATCGTATCAGCTTAATTAATCAAAAGGAAGCAAAATGGAAAACAACCAGACTACTCTGGATGAACCAATTAGCCTTCGAGATACAATCGAAAATGCTATTGAATCAACAGAACCAGAAGTAACAGAAGAAACGACCTCACAGGAAGCGACAGAAAGCGTTAAAAGCGAACGACCAAGGGATGAGTCAGGGAAGTTTGCAAAAACCTCACAGCCGAGCGAGAAAAGCGTTACAGAGGCATCTGATGATAATTATGAGCAAGAAGAAGTAAAAGTTGAAACAAAACCTCGTCCTAGTTCATGGAAAAAGGATTATGAGGAACATTGGGGCAAATTAGACCCTACTTTGCAGGATTATATTCAGCAACGTGAAGCTGATTATGCAAAAGGTGTATCAACTTACAAAAACCAATGGGATATGGCAGCTCCAATCGTTGAAGCTATCCGTCCTTTTGAACAAACGCTAAAACAAAACAACATAGACCCTGCAAGATGGATTTCTCAATTAGGGAATGCACATTCGCAGTTAGTTTATGGTTCGCCAGAGCAAAAGCTTCAAATGTTTGCTCAATTAGCGAATGATTATGGTGTTAATTTAGGTCAATTGACAGGTCAAACAGGATATGACCCTCAATTCTCACAGTTAGCCCAAGAGTTAAATCAAATTAAGAATCAATGGACGAGCTTCCAATCTCAACAAGAGATGCAAGAGCAAGCCCAATTGCAGAATGAGATTGCATCTTTCAAAGATGACAAGCCTTATTTTGACGAAGTGCGTGAAACCATGGCTGGATTACTCCAAAGCGGAATGGCAAACGACCTTCAATCAGCTTATGACAAAGCTATCCGATTAAACGATGATGTATTCCAAAAAGTAAGTGCAACACATGCACAGAACTTTGGAGCAGCTCAACGAGAAAAGGTAGCACAAGCCAAAGCAAAGGTACTTTCACCTAAATCAACAACGCCTACAGCGTCAGCGACCAATGGTGGTAAGTCCGCAAGTTCCGCACGTGAAGCTATCATGCAAGCCATGGAGCAACACTCAAGCGGTTTAATCTGACAATAAATAAGGAGTGACATTATGGCATTTGCCAATTCAACCGTGTCAGACATTATTGCAACTACCATTCAAAGTCGTAGTGGCAAATTGGCTGACAACGTAACACTAAACAATGCGGTTCTAGACCGTTTACGCAAACGTGGTAACGTACGCCCATTCTCTGGCGGTAACGTGATTCTTGAAGAAATCATGTACAACGATACTAACACTAACAACACTAACTCATACAGCGGTTACGAGACATTGAACATTGCGCCTAACAGCCCAATTTCAGCAGCTCAATTCCCTATCGCTCAATACGCTAGTGCTGTTACTATCTCTGGCCTTGAAATGTTGCAAAACAGTTCAAAAGAAGCAATCATCGACTTGTTAGAAGGTCGTGTTCAAGTTGCTGAAGGTCAATTGCTTAACCGTATCCAAACTGACATCTACGGTGACGGTACTGGTAACGGTGGTAAAAACTTGACAGGCTTGGCTGCTGCTGTAGCTGATAGCCCATCAAGCGGTACTTATGGTGGTATTAACCGTGCTACATGGTCTTTCTGGCGTAACCAAGCGTTCTCTGGCGTGACTAACGGTGGTGCTGCTGTTTCTGCTGCTAACATTCAATCTTACATGACACAATTGGCTATCAAGCTAGTTCGTGGTCAAGATAAGGCTGACTTAATCGTAGCTGACAACAACTACTACTCACTATATGTAAACTCATTGCAAGCTATCCAACGTGTAACTTCTGCTGAAGAAGGCGCTGCTGGTTTCGCTTCATTGAAATTCTACGGTGGCGGTACATCTGCTGACGTTGTACTAGGTGGCGGTATTGGTAACCAAGCAACTGCAAACCACATGTGGTTCTTGAATACTAACTACATTTACTTCCGTCCACACACAGACCGTAACTTTGCTCCTATCGGTGGCGAACGTCAATCTGTAAACCAAGACGCTGTTGTGAAATTGATTGGCTGGGCTGGTAACATGACAAGCTCTGGTCCTCAATTCTCTGGCGTTCTAACTGCTTAAGGAGATATAACATGGCATATTCAGTAACCCCTATCTCTGGCGTAGACCTTACCTCTGCTGTTCCTACTAACCTAGCTCAAGATGGCTCAACATTAATTCCTACAATGGGTCCATTGGGTAATGAAGTGTTTGGTTCAGATGGCTTGCGTTATGTATTAGCAAAAGCTGGTAACACGTTTACTGCTGGTGAAACATCAGTATCAATCAACACTACTACTTTTGTAGCAACTTCAACAGGTGGCGCTTATATCGCTCCTGCTGTAGCTCTTGCTTCAGGTCAGTACGGTTGGTTCGGTAAAGCTTCAGTTTAATCTGAAAGATACTCACCTTTTCGAAGGTGGGTTTCTAGGTAGTTTTCATTCCGAGAGCTATCTACAAACCCCAAACCACTTTGGAGATTTTTCATGTATCAAACTGACGTAAATAACCCAGATTCACGACTTAATGTAAAGTTTTATCAAAAAGCAATTAACAATGAGTTTAAAAGCGCTTTAGAAGGCCGTCCTATCATGGAAATGAGGGACTTTATCATCATTGAAGTGCCAGGCAATAATCTTTCTGTCATTGACACTTTTGCAGCAGATGAACACAAAACTCGCTTTCCTATTCAATGGGCGAGATACCAAAACGAAAAGACTGATGGCGATGTAGAAGGCACATTACTTCACGATTGGCCTATCTTAAATGCAGCAGTAGCTGCTGAATTGAAACACTTTAAATTTTACACAGTAGAACAAGTAGCACAAGCTTCTGATGCTCAATTAAATACATTGGGTATGGCAGCAGGTATGTCACCACTTGCGCTACGTGACAAAGCAAAAGCTTATCTCTCTGGTGCAAAAGATACAGCATTAGTACAACAACAAGCAGACGAGCTTCGTAAGCGTGATGATGAACTAGCTGCATTAAAAGCGCAATTAGCAGAGTTAGCCTCAAAAATGAACCAACCTAAAGCCACGCCTAAAAAGGCAAAGGAAAATGTAGAGGAATAATATGGCATCAACTCTCTTGCAATTAGTGCAACAAGCGTCAGCAGAAATGGGCTTGGCTATCCCTAATACAGTAGCTGGTAACAGTTCTTATGACGTTACACAAATGTATTATTTGATTAATGCAGCAGGTAACGAACTTGCGAGAGAGTATCCGTGGGAAGCTCTAAATACAGAATACGATTGGTATTCACAATATACACAATCTAATGGTGCAATTGCAGCAGGTTCTTATACAATTACAGGCGTAGATGCTGCTACTGTAAACTTTATTAATGCTCGTGGCGCTACAAACTTTCAAGTTCAAGGCTTGGGCGTTATTCAAAGCACAGCCGTTGTATCAGCATTAGGCACAACAGTAACGATTAACAGCGCTGCAACAGGCGATGGCAATGGTCAATATACATTTGGTCAAGTTAAATATACTTTGCCAACAGGCTTTGACCGTATTACAGACCGTACACAATACGATAAATCTAAACGCTGGGAAATGTTGGGACCTGAAACACCTCAACAATGGCAATGGCTAAAATCATCTTACATTTCAACTGGTCCACGTATCCGTTGGCGTATTATGGGTCAAGAATTTCAAATTTGGCCTTTAACATCTACAAACGAATATTTAAGCTTTGAGTATATCTCATCATATTGGGCTGCATCTGCAACAGGCACACCTCAAGCGCAGTTTGTTCAAGATAGTGATACATGTATTTATCCTGACCGATTAATCGTATTAGGATTGAAAAAGAAATACTTTGAAGTTAAAGGCTTTGATACAACAGCATTCCAACGTGATTATGATATGCAACTTAACATCGCTAAAGCTAATGATGCAGGTTCACCAACATTATCAATGGCCCCAAGAACAGCCAATGTATTAATTGGTTGGGAGAACATTCCAGACGCTAACTACGGGAGTTAATAATGGATGATACAGCAATGAAATTAGCCAAATTGCTCCAAACGCAATTAGGTCCTAATACTGAAAATATGTATAAATCATGGTTATTAGAAAACCATATTCGTCCTTCTAATGATTATGATATGCGTGGTTATTTTATGGGACAAATGACAGGTGACCCAGAAGCTCAATCACAAGTAAATCCTAGCGATATGCAAATGCACTTTACTGATAAGTTTAAGCTTCCAAATCACCCTTCATTTAGCAATGAATCAATGTATGATATTGCAGGTAATGCTCCTCGTTGGATTGGTAATGAAGGCAATATGCAACAACTTCCTCCATATACAGAAGGAACTTGGGGTCAGCTTGGCCGTAAAGGTTTAATGAACCTAGAACTTCCATTTGGGAAAGGTAAATAATGGCTATTGCTAAAAGGGCTGTATCACAGCCAGTATCATTGCCAGCTCCTGTAGGTGGTTGGAACGCACGTGATTCATTAACATCTATGCAGCCTAATGAAGCTGTTATTCTTGAAAATTGGTATCCTGCAACAACAGAAGTAATTTTGCGTAATGGCTATGTAAAGTCATCAACAGGTTTACCAGGTCAAGTAGAAACGCTCATGGCATACGCTGGAGCAGCTTCTAACAAGTTATTTGCAATTTCTGGTGGTAACGTATACGACTGCTCTGCTGGTGGTTCTGTAGGCGCTGCTGTAGTATCAGGATTGACTAATTCACGTTGGGGTTATTGCAACATTGCAACCTCTGGCGGTAACTTTTTGTCAATGGCAAATGGTATTGATGCACCACGTAACTTTGATGGTACATCATGGTCTACACCTACAATTACAGGTGTTACTGCAACAACATTGCAAAACCCTGTGTTATATGCACAACGTCAATTCTTTATTCAAAAGAACAGTCTTAAAGTATGGTATTTGCCTGTAGATTCTATTGCAGGTGCAGCAGCAGCCGTTGACATAGCGCCTTTTATGACTAAAGGTGGTTACATTGTTGCTCATGGCACATGGACGATTGATGCTGGTAATGGCGTTAATGACCACTATGTTATCGTGACAAATAAGGGTCAAGTCATCGTTTATCAAGGTTTAGACCCAACAAGTACATCTACATGGTCAATGGTAGGTGTATGGGATTTAGGTGGTCCAGTAGGTGCTAGAAGTCTTTATAAATACGCTGGTGATATGTTGCTTATTTCACAAGATGGCGTAGTACCAATGTCTGCTGCATTACAATCATCTCGCATCAATCCTAAAGTTGCAATTACTGATAAAATTCAGTATGCAATTTCAGATGCTGTTACAAATTATGGTAGTAACTTTGGCTGGCAACTTCTTTACGTGCCTACAATTAATCAATTATGGTTAAACGTACCAATTCAAGAAGGCATCAATCAGCAACAATATGTAATGAACACGATTACAGGTGCTTGGTGCAATTATACAGGCTGGAACGCTAACTGTATGGAATTGTATAACGACCAACCTTACTTTGGTGGGAATGGATTTGTAGGTCATGCTTATTATGGTTTGTCTGACGATGTAAATAACATTACAGGCACTGCTTTACAAGCATTTAATAACTTTAATAATGCTGGTACTTTAAAGCGTTTTACAATGTCACGTCCTATCTTTAGGACTGATGGTCAACCTTCTATTTTTGCTGGCGTAAACATTGACTTTAACACTGATACACCAACAGGCTCACTCACTTATACGCCTAACTCTTATGCAAAATGGGGTTCTGCAACATGGGATGCTTCAACATGGGGTGGTGGCTTATCAGTATTGCAAAACTGGCAAGGTATTAACGGTGTTGGCTACTATGGCGCACCAATTGTTAAGACTGCATGTTCTGGTATTCAAGTACATTGGGTATCAACTGACCTCGTTATCGAGGGAGGAGCTATCTTGTAATGCGTAAAATAATCATCGGGCAAAAAGAAAGAGTCAGTGATTTCATTGTTGCTCAAGGTGCTGGTAAAGCTTATTTTAATTATGAAGCAATTGGCATTGAAGAAGATGGTGAATTAATTGCTGGTGTAGTGTATGACAGTTATGAAGAAAATGCTCGGTGCGCTATGCACTGTGCAGGTATTGGTAGACGTTGGTTAAATAGACAGTTTTTATGGATGGTATTTGATTATCCTTTTAATCAACTAAACGTCAATGTCATTGTTAATACAGTTTCATCAAACAATAAAGATTCAATAAGATTTACAGAGCATTGCGGATTTAAAGAAGCAACAAGAATTACTGGTGGTTGTTACGATGGTGATTTAATTATTTACACACTTTATAAAAAAGATTGCAAGTGGATAGGGCTAAAACATGAAACATAAATTTATTCAATTAAGACTACAAGGCGTACGTGACCCATTTATGTCTATGGCTAATGGTGGTGGTAAATCTGATGCACCAGCACAGCCTGACTATGTAGCTGCTGCCAATGCTACTGCTCAAGGCAATCTTGCTAATACTCGTTTGCAATTAGCTGCTAATCGTGTAAATCAAAACACTCCTACAGGTTCATTAAACTATACTCAATCAGGAACAGACCAATATGGCAATCCTACGTATACTGCAAATCAAACTCTTTCAGCTCCGCAACAAAATATCCTTACTTCTAGCGAAAATGCTACACAAGGTGCTTTAACTGCTGCTAATGCAGGGCTTCCAAATGTAACTCAATCATTGACGCAAGGAGGGGTAGATTTATCAGGTTTGCCTTCTTATGGAATTGACCCAGGTCAAACATATTCTGATGCTGTGATGAGTCGTTTAGCCCCTCAAATTGCACAACAAAATGAAATGTCTGATGCAGCTTTAGCTAATCAAGGTATTGCACCTGGTACTGAAGCTTATACAAATGCCAAACGTCAATTGGTTCAAAATCAAAATGACTTACAAACTTCTGCTATTATTAATGGCATGAATACAGGTTTAAATGCTAATAACCAAGCTTTCAACCAACAATTAACTAATCTTAATAATCCTATTACACAATTTAATAATTTGCGTAGTGGCTCAACAACAACAACGCCTTCTTATGTAAATCCAGCCTCTATGGGTTCAACAGCAGGTGCTGATATTCTTGGTGCTACACAGGCTGGTTATAGCTCTGGACTTGGAGCTACAAACGCTGCTAATGCTGCTAATTCATCATTTAACACTGGTTTAATGGGTCTTGGTGGTTCTTTAATTAATGGTGGTTATTTAGGTAGCCTTCCATTAGGCGCTGCTGGTACAGGCTCTGGCTTGTTAGGTGGGATTTCATCAGGATTAAGTAGTTTGGGTTCATATTTAGGATTGGTAGCATAATGTTTCCATATCAACAACCAATGAATCCGTATCAAATGCAGCCTGGCATGATGATGCCTCAACAAAACTTTCAATCAGGCTTAATGGCAATGGGGCAAAATCAACAAGCACCAAACCCAGGTCAAAACATGCAAATGTATCAACAAAACAAACCTATGAACTCAACTCCTCAAGGCAATTTCTTGGGCGGTAATATTGGTCAATATAGACAAGGATAATTATGGCTTCTTATGCTAATGCTCTTATGCCAGGCGAATCAGGTGGCATGGTACAAGATGTGTCAACACAACCTGTAAACGACACAATGGCTCAACTTGAGCTACAACGTAGATTAAAAATGGCTCAAGCATTACAAGAGCAAGCTATGCCTGAAGGTCAAATGGTATCAGGGCATTATGTAGCACCATCATGGACTCAAAGCCTTGCTAATATTGCTAATAAATACATTGGTACGCAACAAGAAAAACAAGCGTTAAACGATTATGGTCAATATCAAAAATCACAACAAGCTAAAATAGCTGATTTGCTTAAACCACAAACTGTTGAAACACCTGTTGATTATAATGAAGCTGGCAATATTCCTGGCATGACTCAAACTACTCAACGACCTTTAAGCCAACAAGAGTTTATGTCTAGAGCTGTTCAAGCTATGCCTGAATTAGCACCTGAATTGGTTAAAAATCAAATTGCATCTTATGCTCCTAAAGCACCAATTAAAGGTTCTGCTGGAGATGTATTTTTTGACCCAAATACACATGAACAAATATTTGCAGTTCCTCCAAAAAAGGAATCAATGTTTGGTAAAATTAATCCTAGTGAATATACACCAGAATCTATTGCTAAATTTAGTCAAACTGAAAATCCATCAGATTTACAAGCAATAAATAAACCAAGAAGCGTTCAATTTGAAAAAGTACGTGAAGGTACTAAAGAAGTTACTTATCAAATCAATTCTGATGGAACAAGAAAAAAAGTAGCCACAGGTGAAGCTTTTGCACCTGAAAAACCACAACCAGACTTTTTCCATCTTAATACAAACACTCCAATGACAAATTCTAAAGGATGGGTATTGCATACTGATGCAAATGGAAATAAAGCTTATGTAAGTCCTGATGGAAAATCATTTGAGGAGGCAAAATAATGCCATTTGATTTATCAACTGCACAACCAGTGCAACAAAATAACCAAAATCTTACAGGCGAAGATTTTTTAAAAACACTTCCTCCTTCTGCTGCTGCAATAGTTAAAAAAGCTGCTAATGGTGAATTGGCTATTACACCACAAATGATGAGAAGCCCACAAGGCGCACAATTGCTTGGTGCTGTTACTCAATATGACCCAACATTTGATGCTACAAATTATCAAAAGCGTCAACAAACAGCTACTGCATTTGCTAAAGGTAAACAAGCTGATGCTATTCGTGGTGCAAATCAAGCACTTTACCACATGGGTAATTTGTACAATCGTACAGAAGAGTTAAATAATACAAATGTTTTACCTGCTGTTATTAATCCAATTGTAAATTATGTTGAAGAAAAAGCATTAGGCGATGTACGTCAAGGTAAATATAGACAATCTGCTCAAGCTGTAGCATCAGAATTGCGTAGAGTATTTTCAGGTGCAGGCGGTGGTTCTTTAGCTGAATTAACAAAATGGGAGCAAGGTTTTGACCCTAATGCTGGTGAAGCTCAACAAAAAACTCATATTCAAAATGGCGTTGATTTACTACGTGGTGCTTTAGGTGCTTTAAATGAGCAATATCATCAAGGCATGGGTTTAAATAAAAATGTAAATGATTTATTAAGTCCTGAAGCTCGTCATGTATATGAAAGTTTACAATTAAATCAAAATCCAAATTTACCTGCTACAAAAGCACCTGCAACTAGAACTCCAGGGCAAAGGCTAGGTGATGCTTTAAATACTAAAATTCCTCAAGGTATTTCACCGCAAGAATGGGCTGCAATGTCACCACAGGATAAAAAGTTATGGCAATGACATTAGAACAACAAAAAGCATTAGCTTTAGCAAGGGCAAGAGTAAATGCTGGTATAGACCCTGTAGGCCATCCCAATATGCATTATGAATTAGGTGATTGGGTTAAAAATGCACCTGCAAAATCACCTACAGGTAGTAACATTACTGATACGCTTGGAAATCTATGGGAAACAAGTAAACTTGAAGGTTTAACACCTGAAGTAAATCCTATTGGTGGACTTACACGACTTCCTAGCGCTGAAAAAGGTAAGGTAGCTATTCAAGGTTTAGCTAATGCAGCTAAAAATTTTACTGCTGCACAAAAGCTTGGTGATTTATTAAGTAGCGCTGGTAATGCAGTCGGTTCAATTCCTAAACATTTATTAGCATTTGAATCTAATAAAGACCCTTTGGCATTTAGCACTCTTTATAATGCTGCTAAAGAAGGAAACAAAGAAGCATTAGCTGCCGTTAAAGAAGCTACTCCACTTGGTAAACAGTTATATAACGATATGGTTTATAACTACACTAGAAAACTTCAAGTTCCACATGATGTAGCAATTCTTGCAGAAGATTATACAAAAGGGCATCCAGAAGGACTAGGTGCTTGGGATTTATTAAGTCAACATTACAAAGATTTACCAGCAGATATGCCAGCAGCTATAAAACGTACTCAAATGCCTGGCTATAAACCTTGGGATGAATTAAGCGATGCTGAAAAAATAAGGCAAGCAACGCAAGCTGGCGTAGATACTTCTGTATGGAATCCAATTCCTGCAAAAACAGGACAAGGAGATTTAGCTAACATTGCTCTAACTCTTGGTAAAAAAGCAATATTGCCTAGTATGTTTCATGCAGTTGCACCTTTAGCTTCTCCTCGTGTAGCTCGCATGGCAGCTATTTTGGCAGGTCAAGGCGCTAATGTTGCAGGCAAAGTTGGTGATGTAGCAGGAAGCGCAGTAAATATGTTACCTGAAGCTTCGTTGGAAGATTTAATTAATGCTGGCTTATTGGATGCAAGAACAATGAGAGCAAAACAAGGAGAGCAATAAATGGCACGTAACGGAGCAGGTACTTATAATCTGCCATCAGGAAATCCTGTAGTAACAGGCTCAACCATTTCATCTGCATGGGCTAATTCAACCCTAAATGATATGGCAACAGCTTTAACACAATCTATTTCATCTGATGGTCAAACTACACCTACTGGCAACTTGCCTATGGGTGGCTATAATCACACCAATGTTGCTGACGCTACAGTTCGTGCAAGTTATGCTTCTGCTGGTCAAGTTCAAGATTCAGCATTTACATTCTTAACAAGTCCTAGCGGTACAAATACAATGACTGCTGCAGCTTCTTTGGGTATGTCAGCTTATGTAACAGGTCAACGCTTTTTCTTTGTATCTCCTTCTACAAATACTAGCGCATGTACGCTTAACATTAATGCTATTGGTGCTAAAGCCATTACTAAACAAGGCACAACAGCTTTAGTTGCGGGCGATATTGTTTCAGGCGCAGTCATTCAAGTGGTATATGATGGCACAGAATTTCAATTAGTAAGTCCAGCAGGTTCTGCTGTAAATTCATTTAGTGCAGGGACAACAGGATTAACTCCATCAACAGCAACAACAGGGGCAATTACATTAGCAGGTACTCTTGCAGTAGCTAATGGTGGTACAGGTGTAACAACATCTACAGGTAGCGGTTCAAATGTTCTTTCAACAAGTCCTGCATTAACAACTCCTGATTTGGGAACTCCAAGCAATCTTGTTGCTACAAATGCTTCAGGAACAGCTAACAATCTAAATGCTGGTATTGGCGTAAATCAAACATGGACTGATGTATCTTCTTCAAGAGCATTTTCAACAAATTATACTAATAGTACAGGCAAACCAATTATGGTTTATTTAACAATATCAACTACTGGTGGTGGTAATGCTCCGCAATTTACAGTAACTGTAAATAGTGTTGTTATTCAAAATTGGATTTATCAGTTTGCAAATAGTACTAATAATACTGTAGGTGTTAATTTTATTGTTCCTAATGGTCAAGTATATAATATTGCTGCATCTTCAAACGGTGGTGGCATTGCTTCTAAAACATGGATAGAACTTCGTTAAGGATAAATTATGTACGAATATTTTAAAGCACCAGATAATCAAGTTTATGGTTATAATTCTGAAACTCAACAAAATTTAATTGACCAAGCAATTGCTAATGGATGGGAAAATATTACAGGCTCATGGCCTTTGCCACCATCACCACCAACAGCAGAAGAAAATAAACAAACAGCAGCAGGATTACTTTCAGCTACAGATTGGACAACGATTGCTGATGTAGGCAATCCTCAATTATCTAATCCTTATCTTGCTAATCAAGCTGAATTTTTAACTTATCGTAATGCAGTTCGTCAATATGCTGTTTATCCTGTAGCTGGCAACATTACATGGCCTGCATTACCAACTGAAAATTGGGTAAAGGTATAACATGTCAGACCAAACAATCATTAACTTAATCGTTGGTGTTGTTCTGTCTGTGCTTGGATGGTTTGCTCGTCAGCTTTGGGATGCCGTCCAAGACCTTAAAAACGATATGAAGGAAATTGAGATTGACCTTCCTACTCATTACGTTCGCAAGGATGAACTAGAACAGCGTTTTAATAAGATTGAAGATATGCTAAACCGCATCTTTGAAAAACTAGATAACAAGGCTGACAAATAATGGATGACCATGAAGCAGTAGAATCACTTTTACGCAGAATGGTTGGACAAGTTATTGATGAAGTAGCTATTGACAATGATGAATTTATCATGTATTTAGAAGATGGTACTAAAATAGTGCTATTTTCTGATGAGGATTTGCAACTTTATTATGAGCTTCCTGAACAAACCCACTAGAACGCATTTCGTCTTACCTGACGTACAAGCTAAAGATGGAAATGATTTTACATTCTTAACCTGTATCGGCAAATATATTGTCGATAAAAAGCCTGACGTAATTATTTGTATTGGTGACTTTGCGGACATGGAGAGTTTAAGTTCCTATGACGTTGGTAAAAAGTCATTTGAAGGTCGTAGTTATCAAAAAGATATTTGGGCTGCTAGGGAAGCAATGGATGCGCTTCTTAAGCCATTATATGACTTTAATGAGAAAGCTAGACGCAATAAAGAGAAACAATACAAACCTCGCATGGTTTTAACGCTTGGAAATCATGAAAATCGTATTAATACTGCGATTAACAATGATAGGAAATTAGATGGCCTTATCTCTACTGATGACCTTCCGTACCAAGATTGGGAGGTGTTTCCGTTTCTCGAAGTTGTCACTATTGATGGTATTGCTTATAGCCATTATTTTGTTTCAGGCGCTATGGGTCGTCCCATATGTTCTAGTGCAGCACTTCTTACTAAAAAACATATGAGTTGCTTTGCTGGTCATCAACAAGGCCGTCAAATCTCTTATGGAATGCGAGCTGATGGCACAGAGATGACTGCTATTATTTGTGGGAGCTGTTATGAACATAATGAAGACTATCTTGGCGCACAAGGAAATAATCATTTCCGTGGTTGTTACATGCTTTACGATGTACAGGATGGACGATTTGATGAATTACCTCTTACGTTAAAATATCTTAAGAACAAGTACGCATAGCCCTTCGGGGCTTTTTTTATATGATATTACTTCGCATGCGTAAAATATATGGCAAAAACATCTGGAATGGTCGGCATATTAAAGTTAGACGTTCAGATAAACAAGCTCGTAAGATTGCACGACTATATAAATTTAGGGGATATAAAAGGCTATGAAACAATTTAAGCTTTGTAGTGAATGTGGCGAGCAATACGAGGTAGATGACGCTGACCCTGACTTTCACGTATGCCTTGAGTGCAATGTTTACGATGAGGATTTAATTGGCATAGTAGATTTCGAGGAAGAACGATGATAAATAGCCGTAGCTTATCCGACCTTAATCCTAAAGTAGCAGCCCTTTGCAGTGAGTTTATCAATAAATGCAAAGAACAAAACATCGACATCATCATCACATCAACCTATCGTGACAAAGAATCCCAAGACGCTTTATATGCTCAAGGTCGTACAACGCCAGGAAAGAAAGTCACCAACGCTAAAGGCGGTCAATCTTTTCATAACTGGAAAGTAGCTTTTGACTTTGTACCTTTGGTGAATGGCAAACCTGCATGGTCTAATGACGAACTTATTACGCAATGTGGTGAAATTGGCGAAAAGCTAGGTTTAGAATGGGCTGGTCGTTGGAAAACATTTCAAGAAAAACTACATTTACAATTTACTAACGGACTGACATTAGCTGATTTTCAAGCAGGTAAAGCAATATGATGAAGTTTATAAAGAACATCTTAACTGAACGTGATAATGACACTATTTGTGCTTATCGTGTAGTTGCTTTTATTGCTGGCTTTGAAATGCTTGGTAAATTTATATTTGTAGGCGCTCCACAATTCCAAGATTTTGCTGATGGCATCGCTGCGATTGGTGTTGCTATTGCTGCAAAGAATTGGAGTGAGAAATGATATTTCTACAAACTTACTGGAAACAAATTGCAATAAGTGCTGTTTTAGCCATTATTTTTCTTACTGGATACTATGAGGGCTACAAACATGAAAAAGTCGTTTATACAGCGTTTGTGCAACGATTAGAGCATGATTCTGCTGTTGCAAAGGCAGAGCAAGATGCAAAGTTAAAAGAATCGCAAAATATTACGAACAATGTGACAAAGGAATATGCAAATGCAGTCAATTCGATTAAGTCTTATTACGCTAGTCATCCTGTTAAGTGGATGCAGTCAAGTTCCTGTGATTCAAAAGTGTCCGAGCTTTCCACAACCACCAGCAGAACTAATGACACAACCAAAAGCGATACAATTAGTACCGAAGGAATATCGCCCGTAGACTGTGCAAGTGATGTCATGCAATTGCTAAAACTTCAACAATGGATAAAAGAACAAAGCGAGATTAAATAATGGCTGATTATAAACAAATGCTAATTGATGCACTTAAAAGCCCTATGGGTGGTACTCCACAAGGATATTTAAATCAATTTTTAGACTTTGGCAAAAAGTTTAGTCATGGTATTTCGGATGTAATTCAGCCTGAATTTCAAGCGCATGCAAATTGGTATGAAAAAGAACTCCCTACAGAATTAGATAAACATACTAAAGAATTAGGCATGATTCGCACGGAAGGCTCACCTAGAGATGCTGCTGCTGAATTTTCTGGTGCTGCTGATTATGCTATGAGAACCAAAGATTACAACAGAGCCATGGAAAATGCAGACGTTTATCAAACATTGTCTAATCCATTGCTTTACCAAAATAGACGTGATGCTATTGCTCAAGATAAAGCTGGTATTGAATGGGCAAAAGCTAATCCTAATGCAAATCGTAGGCAAGCAATTGAAGCTGCGATTGAATACGCAACTAAATATTAAGTTTTAAGGCGGTTAAGCCGACATCAGAGGATATAGCAAGTAACGAGTTTTTCGGCTTTCTGCGTTACATGTAATAGCTATTAAATCTGCGCCAACTTCATATAAACGTAAACTAGTGTCAATGCTGTGCAAAAACCTAATGCAAAGGCACTAGCGTAGCAAATCAAATATTGAATGATAATATCAATCATTTAGTCAGCCTTTTTAATTCAGCGTTAGCATAAAACAAAATCTTTTTAATTCCCCGTAGCTCATCAGAATGTGATGCTTGACCATAGCGATAGCACTCACGGAATATCTCACCTATTTGTGCGTTCATATTTTTTTCGCTAATTAAATCCTGTAATTCAACTGCTAATTTCGGGAGTTTATAATAATCAGCACTAGAGCCATCTGATTTTTCTTTATTTATTTCATCTCTTATTTTTTTATAATATTCAGCGGTTCTATTTAATTGCTCTTCTCTGCTCATCTCTGTCATTCCATCACTCACAGGTTTATCCTTTCCAGCTATAAATTTCTCATAGAATACGCTAGTCATAGTGCAATCCATCGTTACCATTTTGCCCGATTATATCAGCACGTTTTTCATCTTGTTCAGTCCACCAATCTGGGTCTTTATCTAACGCTGTTTGAAGCATAGTAATAAAACCTCGCTCTATTAAATAGCGTTTAGCAGCATTATCCAATTCAATTTCACACAATGCACTGCCATCTTCATTTTCTTTAAAGCAATTGACGGTAATAATCATTTATTTTTAGCCTCCCTCGCATCTCTAATACTTTCAGCTTGCACAAAATGTGACACCATCCAAGCATATCGTCCTAACTCATTCCATTCAGACTCAATGACATTTAAGTTAAAACGTAACGCCAAGTTTTTACCCAACGTTGTGTAGTATTTATTGTCTAAATCTTCCATTATTTTCCCTTATGTATAATAATCTAGCAATGCTTTACAAGCCTTAATGTTGCGCTTATACATTTTAACATCATCAGGATGCTTAAACTTTGGCAATGCTTCTTTGCTATTTTTTAGCTCCTGTTGCAACAAAGCAACAAAAACACCGCCCATAATATCAAGCAACATGTTGTTGTCATCTACATCAAATTCAATCTTCATTTTAACTCCATAGAAGCGTGTTTTACGAAGTTATTTGGATGCAGACGATACTTACTATCAAGTTCAAATTTTATCCTTTCTACGGCAGCATAGCGAGCGTTTAAAGCATCTTCTAGAGGTGGTGATAGACGTCTAAAGTCATCAATTAATCCATCAGCATAATAAGTAATAGTTAAAGCTTTCATTTTTATCTCCTAAAAGTGGATGGGCTACTAACGCAGGTTGATAGATTTTTGCACAATATATCATAGTCCTGTCGACAGACAAATTAGCGCTTTCGCCCATTTTCGTTAGAACGAATTACATCAAAACGGGATGTCCGATTCAATTTCTTCCGTTACTTGTGTTTTTGGTACAAATGTATCAGCAGACGCTACAAAGCTAATATATTTGCCATTAGCACCTTCACGTTCCCAGCCTGCAAGTTGCAATTTACCACCTGCTGCAATGATTGCATCTAGCGTATCTGTATCAAGTGTAATGTTGACACGATAGTCTGGTGCTTTGTCTGACTTTTTATCCTTAACTTTGTTAAGAAAACCGCTATTAAAATATACTTTCTTTTCAGCCATGCTATTTTCCTTCTTTCTTAAAAGTTGAACGTGTCTTACTGTCAAGCAAACTCCATAATGCCGTTTTCTGCTCATTATCAAGTGATGCCCAAATTTCTTTAGCTAAATGTAAATGACCTTCTTTTACACGATAAGTAAAATCTTCTGCTAAATTATGCAAAATATCCATATCCTCTTTACTAATGCCATCTAGCGCACCAGCGTTAGGAGTTACAGCTTCAGGCTTTTTTACAGGATTACCTGTATCCGTTCCTGTAGTTGCATCTAATACATCATGCTCTACAATTTCCATAGCTGTTACCCATAAATATCTACGTTGATATGTTTCTACTGCACCTACGTTTTGTACTTCATGACAACCTTTTAATGCTGCGCTACCCATAGGACTTGTAATAACAATGCTATCAGTTCCATCTGTAATAATAAGCGTTGCAAGTTCTGCTGTATAAGATACAACACCACATAAACCTAATTCACTAAAAATATATTGTACTGTTGGCAAAAAATCTCCAAGTTCAAAATATTTATAACCAGCAAATTTATTATGACCTGATTTTGCAAGCTGGCTATTTTGTAATTTTAGCCTAGCATCCATTAATTTTTTATATATATTACTCATTTTTTACCCCACAAATTTTTAGTTTGTCCGTGTAATTTCATTAATGCTTCTAAATATTCTTTACTCATCAATCGCCTCCATATTAGCCACAATAATTAGATTTAAATCTTCACCAAATCCAATATCGTGAATTACATCAGTAATATCTGCACCCCTAAACATTACTTTTTTAAATTTTGCTTTAGGTGGCGCTAATGCTTCCAAATCACCCAAATAAACATATGTTGATTCTTGATATTCAAATTCTACTTCAAAAGTAGTGTTATCACCGATTTGTAAATGTGTAATCATTTTGCACGTTCCTCCATCATGTGGTCTGCAATCTTATAAGCTTCTTGCCAAGGAAACTGAATCCGATTAGCGATTAAAGCTGATAAAGCATACATTGCAATAACATCTCGTAAAGTTGCTTCTGTGTTTAAAATTTGTTCACTCATTTCCATTTCTCCAAAATAACCCACGCATGACCCATTTTAATGGCGTTTAATTTGCCTTTGATACATAGCTGGCGAACCCACCTGCCAGATTTTCCCATCTGTGCTGCAATTTCCTCTACCGTATATAAATGTTGTGACACCTGATTCTCCTATTCCAAGTTTGGTATTATATTCTAATAATTCTAATTCTGCCATTACTTCTGCATAAAATTGTTCTTGGCTCATTATACGTTCCTTTCAGTTACAATTTGTTCAGTTGCTTCATACAAATCTTTCATTAAATCTTTAGCAAAAATCAACAAATCTTGGTCTGCTTTATCTTGAGCGCCAGGCTTGCCATTGTGCATACGACTGCAATAAGCTTTAAACATAGCACGTAAAGATTTTTTAACTAAAAACAAATCTACATATTCTTCTTCAATTAAACTGTAAATAAAGTTAATGTCATCAGCTTCATCTTCAATTTCATTTGCCATAAACTCATCCATTTCCTGAAAAAATCTATCTTCGTAACTCATTTCCAATTTCTCCATTCTGCGATAAAACCTGCAATTGCAAACAATGCACAAACCACCGCACCACCTAAACATAAAATTAAAAAGTTATCTAACATTGTCATCTCCTTGTTATTCACCAAATCTATCTTGCATTTCTTTTTTCATTGATTCAAATTCCCAGCGTTCATCATCATCAAAACTATGTAAACCGTATAAATCTTCTTGACGATAATAAGCAACTAATGAATGATATAAATTCCAGTATTCGTCTTGCTCTTTTTTTTCTGCATCGGTTAAATCTGCGTAAGCCATTTTGTATCTCCGTTTGCGTTGTTGATGTGTTCATCATATACCATTCTCGGAACTTGTCAAATGTTTTTTTAAATTAATTATGCAAAGTTGATAAATAATTTTAATTGTACATTTTCTAGTTATGATTTAAGATGCTGCTCATGGGCTAGGTTATGCAGACCGAAAAGATGTTTCCCCCTTTCCATCCTGCCCATACTTTTTTTATAAGGGAACATTGGGGAGTTATATGTATTACTACCAACACCATATTGGTGACTATCGTAAAGACACATCCCATTTAAGTTTAATTGAGCATGGCATATATCGCCAGCTATTAGACCTTTATTACATCACAGAAAAGCCATTAGACAAAAAATCAATTAGGCTCATTGGTGCTAAAACAGACCAAGAGATTAATATGGCTGAATTAATACTAAATGAGTTCTTTGAGAAAAAAGGAACAAAGTATTTTCATAAAAGATGTGATGATGAAATTCTAAACTATAAATCAAAAAGTTTGAAGGCTTCAGAGAGTTCTAATAAAAGATGGAAGAATAACAAGAACTTACAAGATGCGAACGCATTGCCAACGCAATCCGAACGCAATGCTAACCAAGAACCAATAACCAAGAACCAAGAAAGAACTATACCCGATGATTTTGACATTAGTGATGAAGTCAGAAAATGGGCAAAAGAAAATAATAAAAAGAATCTTAAAAAAAGACTTGATTATTTTAAAGTCGCATGTAAATCTAGGGGCTATAAAAAAACAGACTGGGATGCTTACTTTATGCAATCAATAATGGATAACTGGGGAAATATAGAAAATCGTGAGTTTGGGGAGCTATCACTATGATAGTTAATCCTAGAAGCTTATTAACAGATATAGATG
>Ga0208741_10000192_pt1 | contig 34192 bp, 76 predicted proteins | sample CryBogCBE03Jun09_FD_184576 | JGI IMG/M metagenome (GOLD analysis project Ga0208741, IMG submission 184576) | Freshwater microbial communities from Crystal Bog, Wisconsin, USA - CBE03Jun09 (SPAdes) | ecosystem: Environmental > Aquatic > Freshwater > Lake | place: Crystal Bog, Wisconsin, USA...
CCATAATAATTGGCAGCAGGAATAGCGTTGCCTATAAAAGCACTGCTTGTCCCATCGTAATTGCCCGACGGAGTTCCATAAGTTGTAACGGGTAATAATGCTTGATTTGTAAAGGTTGTCATAGTTTATTATTTATGCTGGTATAATTTCTAAGGTTTTCCGTATTAACTTGGGGAATTTAAGCATCAGCATAGTTAACCAATAATCATCAGTGTAATCTACAAAATAATGATCATATAAACAAAGATGCACGGGTAGAGATTCGATAAAACCATTTAATCCTGGGCTAGTTCGTATATTATCTGCGTGCGTAGCAAAAAAATCAATAATATTATCTTTTTCGGACAAAGTCAAAGTACAAAATTTAAAATAGCTACGTCGTTTGTGTACCGGATTTTTTAATTTAATTGTATCTTTAGGACGATTTATAATGGCCTGTGATAACATTGGCTGCAAAATAAACTCTAATCTTTTTATGTTGCAAATCAATGCAATATCATTAGTATAAATCCATACCGTATCATAGGACGTGACAATTTTATAGTTGAATTTAGATTGCAACAACACATCCGCTAGCTCATGTAAATTGTTTCTAATAGTTGCTAGCTCCAATAGGGTTATATTACGAGCCCATGCCACTAGTCTATTAGACATTAATTCTTCTACATGATCAAGCATCATGTCAATTTTGTAATGCTCGATAGGGGGACGTAGGGTACCGATTTCACGTAGGAAAAATGAAATACAGTACCCATACTGATCATAGAACAGTCGGTCTTTATAAACAGGATCAAACTGCAGGGGATTCGCCATCAAGTAAAATTATTCCAGTTGTATCAATTGTAGCTAGTTGTGACATTGGAATAATTGTAAAATCAACTTTATCATCAATCATAACTGCATTGACGACACAATTATCCAAACGTTCAAACAATATTTTTTTACTTAGTGGCACACGAATAATCTCGTCAATTTTACGATTCAATGGACGAGCACCCATTTTGCTATCATACCCTTTTTCAACCAGCATATCAATGACTGATTCTGCTAAATTAAGTTTGATATTTTTAGAATTTAAACTTGTTTGTAACTGTGCAACAAATTTTACCACAATCTTTTTAATAGCCAATGTATCAAGTTTCTTGAAACGACAAATTTGATCAATACGATTGCGTAATTCTGGCTTGAAAAACTCCTTCATTGCTTTGTTTTCCGAACCTGTTTTTTCTAATGTTTGACCAAACCCAATGTTGTTTGTTTCATTATCGCGAGCACCTAAATTACTGGTTAAAATGATAATGGTATTTTTTAAGTTTACAGTTTTACCATTTGCACTGGTAATTCGTGCTTCGTCTAACATCTGTAACATAATATTGATAACATCAGGATGTGCTTTTTCAATCTCATCAAACAATAAGATTGAATAGGGATTTTTGCTGACATCGCTAATAAGTTTACCACCGCCGACATTGCCATCCTCGAATCCAACATAGCCAGGAGGGGCACCAATCAATGAGCTAACAGTATGCTTTTCTTGATATTCACTCATGTCATATTTCAACAACTGCATGTCTAAGTGTTCGGCCATTAATTTAGCCAGTTCAGTTTTACCTGTGCCAGTTGGTCCAAGAAACAAGAAGCTGGCAATTGGTTTATTTTCATTGCCAATGCCTGAAAAGTTGATATAAACTCTCTCAAGTACAGAATCTACAGCTTCATCTTGTCCATACAATTTATCTTTAATATTACTTTCGAGTTCTACAATTTTAGTCGAACGTTCATTTTGTAAACGATCCATTGGCACTTCTGTAATGCGACTTAATTGAGCCATAATCATATCTTTATTGATAGTTACAAGACCTTGATCTTTAACACGTTCTTTGGCGCATGCTCCGTCTAAAAGATCAATACTTTTATCTGGATTTTTTCTATCATGTATATAACGTCCTGACAAATCTACAGCAGCTTTGATAGCATCAGTGTCAATCATTACATTGTGAAATTTTTCCAAACGTGGCGATAGCCCAATTAAGATTTGTTCTGTAACTTCGGGAGTAGGTTCATCAATTGACACACGATGGAACCTACGCATTAACGCACGGTCCTTTTCGAATGATTCGTAATATTCTTCCCAAGTAGTTGATGCAATAACTTTTAAATTGCCTTTTGTAATTGCTGGTTTGAGCATGTTAGCAAAGTCCAACGATGATTGAGTGCTTGACCCGGCACCTTTCATAGTATGTGCTTCATCAACAAATAGGATACAATTTTTCTTACTTTCAAGTGCTCCTATAACTTGTTTAAATTTCTCTTCGAATTCGCCACGATATTTACTGCCAGCAAGTAACGATCCAATTTCCAAACTCCAAACTTCATTGCCAACAAGGAAATTTGGAACACGATTATTAATAATTTCCAGTGCCATACCTTCGGCAATTGCAGTCTTACCTACCCCTGGATCGCCAACCATCAATACATTGGCCTTAAATTTACGGGCCAATACTGTAATAATTTCATCCAGCTCATTGGATCGACCAATCATTGGTTCCAGTTTATCTTCCGCAGCTAATCTTGTTAAATTCACACAATATTCATTTAAAATATCATCGGCTTCCGATTGTGTAATTTCAGCTTCATTATACTTGTAATGTTCTTGCCAGTATTCCATGAATTCATTACGTTTTACACCATATTTCATTAAAAAATAATTTGCATGACTATTATGTTCACTAGTCATTGCAAGATATAAATCATATGTGGTCATCGAACGACGCCCGGTAAATAATACCTGGGTCATAGCTCGATTGAAACAACGCTCTAATGCGTTTGTTTTACTTGGTTGAAAATCTTTTTTGGTAGTAGCGATGCTGGTTAGACTATGTAAATATGAATCTATTTCTAGATCCATTAAATCTACACTAATCCCAAAGTCATCCAATACTTTGCGAAAAGGAGTATGTCTTATCAGTGCCAATAAAACATGTTCGGTTATGACATATTCATGCTGTCGTTCTTTTGCAAGTTTGACAGCTTGTGAAACAATTAATTCAATTTCTTTGTTATTCTGCATGGATCCTTTTCCTTGTACAGTTATAGTATATAGTAATTTTAGGTTGAATAAGAGTAATATGGCTATTTTTTCTGCGCTTCTTTGATAAGTGCAGATAGTTCATAGCTTAGAGAGTCGGGCATTTTAGCTTGGATTTTAATCAATAAATCTCCAGTTTGTCCTTGACGTGATTTTAATCCTTTATTTTTTAATCTTAAAACACTCCCAGGTTGGGTTAATGGTGGAATAGTGATTGAATATTGTTGTTCAAGAATATCTTTAATTTCAGATTCTCCGCCAACCAGACAATCCCAAATTGATACTTGATGTTCGGTGATTAAATGTAAGTCTTTGCGTTGCCATTTGGGATTCGGATGAATACGGAAATTGATAATTAAATCTGTTTTATTTGGACCAAGTCCTTTATATTGTACATTATCTCCGTCGTTAATTCCTAATGGAATTTCAATTTCAATATTCATTGAACCATGTGCAGTACCGATACCTACGCTACGTTTACCACCTTTGGCAACATCATGCAAGGTAATCCACAGGCTCATTCTAGTTTGAGTTTTTTGTTGGGCTGCTTGTTGATAAGCCTGTGCCCCGAACATATTAAAAATGCTATTTAAATCAAATGCCCCTTGCCCATTAAAATGTACATGTTGAGGTTGTGGATTATCGTATTGGCGACGCTTCTCTATATTACCTATCGTATCATAGGCAGTTTGTATATCTTGAAATTTTGTAGTGTCGCCGCCTTTGTCAGGATGATGCATACTGGCTAATTTACGGTAAGCCTTTTTGATTTCTTCCTGTGTGGCAGTTTTAGCAACACCTAATGTTTGGTAATGATCAATCATCTTATAGCAATTATACTATATTATTTAATGAATTGCAATTATTTTTTATTTGGAATTGCAGTGCCCTCATATTTTTTATGTATTTTAACCATTTTACATTGTTGCACTTTTTTACCTTTAACTACTGCTTCGTGGCAGACCTTTTTAGTTTCCACACTGGCAGCGTGACTATTTGAAATTACAGCAAACATCACTATAACACCTATAATAATCCAAACTGCTATTGGTAATGATCTCATAATTGTTCCTTATTTTTCTGGAAATGCTTGTGGTGGACCTGCAGGTTTACTGCCAAATGTCGGAGCAGGTGGGGCAAAACTATTTGTATTTGATGTCATAGCTGACCCACCAAAAGCAGTGGTATTGTTCATGCTAGATGATGCAAAGCTATTGTTATTGCCGAAATTTGGAGCCATTTGGTTGCTGACATTAACCTGGCCTTGCCCTGGAGGAACATACGTTGTTCCTGCACCTGTCCCAAACCCCTCTAGCTGACCAATTCCGCCACCTTCGGCTCCGGCCATTTTTTCTTTAGTACGTCCATAAGCGGCAATACCTAGTACTGCACCCATTGCCACGTGAAATAATCCTGCCCCTTGCAGTGTTAATGGTTGCCATTGACTAGTAACTTGTCCATGTGCGTATGCTTGTAACATACTCCATAAGATTGGGAATCCTATGAAATCCATTAGACACACCAGCATGTACATCCATCCCATCATAGGACGCCATTTAGAATTCATCCAATGTTCTTCTTTTTCATCGCTCGCTGACATTTTTGTTTCCCTTATATTAGGTTTATTTTATTTTTCCGGATTTAATACCGTCATTTGTGCCGGTATTAAAATTGAGTCTGCGGTTGAATCTGTTGGTTGCACCACAGGATTTGCCAAAGCTGCTGGCCCTAAAATTGGGTCTACTAGAGGAACTTGGCTGGCAAGAGCAATAGCTTTATTTTTAGCTGCTACTGCTTCTGCTGCCAATGTATCTGCTATTTCCTGAGCTTTTGTAGCTGCATCTTCCGCTACTTTTTGTGCTTCTGCTGCTAAATCAGCAGCTTTACGTTTTGCTACAATTAATTTATTTTCCAAGTCGGCAATGTCAGCTGATGCAACATCGACTAATTTTTTTGCATCCATAACTACAGTTTTTAATGCTGACGCCGCTTGATGTTCGAATTTTGAAAAAATACCCATTTTATTTTCCTTGTTAGATGATTGATGCTAATATGAATATTCCATTAATAATAGAATTCATATCTTGTTTTAATTTTAACTGCCCAGTGTCTTGTATAATTTCCATTTGACGCTGCATATCCCGTAATAACTCAGACATATCTTGAGCACTTAACTGACTAGCTTGAACTTGTTGCATTAATTGTGTTACATAGTTGGCAGCATTAGAGAATGTTTCATCGCCTGAATTAGCCAAATTAGCAAGTGCTTGATTGATTTCGTCTATAGTCATATTTATTCCTTATCTTGGCCTATTGCCAATCACATGTTGTAACACACCAGCAGCATTTTCAATACTTTGAAATTTAATCTTACAAAATGTTTCCGGAACTGGAGGTGTATTATAACGCTTAACTAAACCCTGTGCAATTTCATCCAATGCCTTTGCTGCCTTATAGGCATCGACATTACTGGATAAATGCTCTTCGTATATCATGAACATCTGGGTTTTGTCAGATACTTTTTCTGCAAAGGTTAAAGATTTAGCAGAGTCGTTGCAAAATGTCTCGCCTGTGCGTGCTAAATTTCTTATGTCAACAATATGTTGATATTCATTTTTGTCAAAATGTGATGTTGTTACTGCGTCGTATATTGCACAACTTGATAATAATGGTAGCAGCAATAATGCTAATTTTTTCATTTAGATTCTTTATAAATTTTTTGCTGTGTGTTGTACCATTCTTGCCAAGCTTCGTATTTTTTCTTTAATTGATAATATTGACTAAAGTTTTGATTGGCATTAAGCAGTAGGCTAGTGAATGAACGATCTTTTTCGGATAATGGAGTTAAATCAGGAGCCGGCATAGTCAACTCTTCGGGTACTTGTGGCCATGACATAGACACCGTTGTTGTCTTGGCAGCACACCCACTTAGTATAAGAAATGTGTATACTATTAATATTTTTTTCATTTTTTCGGCACCACTGGTTGTGTGTTACTTACTGCACGGTTATACATTCTCAAGGCTACGGGATCAATATTACATTCTGCATCAAATTTCTTTTTGTTTTTTAAGATAGATGTTGCTAATTTATTTTCTTGGTCTTTAATTGTCAGCTGCGCATCTTTTAATTTTACTGCCAATTGTTGATTAGCAGTTTTACTGGCTTCTTCTGCTGCCTTAACACGTTCTTCTGCCAATTGAATTGCGACTTTATTAATAGCTTCAACTCCTGCTCCGCCATACATAAAAATACCCACGCAAAATACTACAAAAGCAATAGGCTTGATAAACATAGCATAAGGTTTTATGTTGGGAAAATAAGTAGCGACCCCTGCCAGGAAATAAATGGCAACTGAAACTCCCGCCATAAAAGGCCATATCCAAATAGGCAAATCTCCCACTGCATACTGTATAATCCACGAAAACATGTTAGCTTCCTAATATTTGTCTTGCACGTTCACAATGCTGTATTCTTTCTTCGAGCCCCAATGTCCCGCCATTGATTCTAATACTGAGAGTTTTAATATCCCACGCATCTGCATATTGGTTCAAATTGTTATTTTCCCAAAACCAACAGGCTGATTGTATTGCTCCTTCGAATGTTTGCAAATATGCAGGCACATCATTGATATCCATTTGTAAACTATCAGCTAATGCTTGATAATTGTCATGGCCAGTAACCTGAATCAACCCACGTCCACAAAAACGCCATCCATCGCCTGAAGCTTCATCCCCATTACCCATACGCCCAGCGTAAGCACGATTTGCAATTTTTTCCGGATTATTAGCATATTGATTGGCTATTTCCATAGATTGGAAATGACTGGGCCACACCTTTACCAAGCTGGCAGCACGATAATTTAAATTTTCATGCAATGCTGTATATCCTGCAGATTCTACATATGTTTCGCCAATGAATGCTGCGATACGTTGTACACTGGTAATATCATAATCAGGTAAAATTTTGTTCAGTGCTCCACACCAGTGCTCAATGTAGGGATTACCCTGTAATATGTGTGCTAATTGATCTTGTCTAATTTCCATTTTTAATATTCCATTGAGTTAATTTTGTTTTTCTACCACGCAGATCCGGCAATTCTAGCCCATATAGCCGTAACACCATCATATGTTCCGAAACAGTAATAAAAATGTGTGGGATCATATGCATACATGCCTGGTACATCGCCAATTTTTCCCTGTGTTGTGGTTGGGGGAGTTGCGTTGGCCAACGCGAATAATTGTGTAAAATTATTGTTGGTATATTGAAAAGCCGTGCGTATAGGCGTTCCAGTACCGTCGTTTGGAGCTGAACCTACGTTTATGATTTCTTGCTGCATACCATTCCTCTTTAGCTTTATTATTTAGCTAACGGCATGCCAGTGTTGATTGTCAGTATGGACTAAAACTACTTCCGCAGCCACAAGTTGTAGTTGCTGCCATTCCGGTAATTACAAAGTTAGATCCATAAATGCCTTCACGATAATCCACTGTAGAACCTTGTAAATAACTACCGCTCATGCTGTCTACTAGTACATGTACCCCATTTACTTCAAGATCCCAATCATCATCTGATTGATCTTCGTCCATCGTAAAGCCTGTCTGCATTCCGCTACAGCCACCACCCTGTACAAATACACGGAGTTTTAGTTTGGGATTGTTTTCTTCTGCTAAAATATCTTTAATTTTTTCAGCTGCGTTTTCTGTAATTGTTATCATTTTGTGATATTTCCTTGTGAATCTACCTCTGAAATTTTTTCCCATTTAGTCTTTAATAATTCAACTAAATCTTTAAGAGTATTGATTCTATTTTTTCTCATAAAATCAATAATTTTTACAGCATTATCTCGGTCAACTCCGGATGAAGGTTTTCTGGCATTGCTCATATCGGCTGCTAGCCCACGTTCGGGATCGCCATAGCTATTATATATTATGCTATATCTTAATTCATCAGCATCTTTACTAAGTTGATTCTTATTAGATGCTGTGATTAATTGTATCCACTGATATAACCAGCCTTTTGGTTTATACCTCGATCTACTATCACGTGCAATATGTTGTGGCCCACGCAATGTAGGATTATTTGATATGGAAACTGAATTTTTTGTATCTAATTTTCTCCAAGCAGACTCGTCATCATATAGATATGATGGAATACCGCGCTTTTTAGCATTTATAATTACTGTTCTTGCTTGTCCACCCAAATATTCATTGGTTGAATTTGGTTTAATCAAAATATGAACTGAAGAAACACCATCAATGGGAATAGATGGTGTCTTGGAAAATATACGGTCTTCTGCTTCATGCTCTTTATGATGTGATTGTGTTGGATTACGATTTCCCCAGTAATCAACCGGTTTAGATTTGTAATTTTGATTATACCAATTACCATCTAACACAAACATTACAGCTCCTGCAGAAACATATTCATGATAGCCACCAACTTTGGTTCTTGTGGTACTTAAGAAATATGGATATCCTGGTATATTGATATTTTCTTCACTCTGAGAACCCACAGAACTGGATAATTGAAATTCACCGGTTTTTAGAATGTTTGCCGCAGATCCTAAACTAGTATAATGGTATACTATACGACTTAGACTTTCTATGATGAATTCAATAGCTCTCATAGATCATAATCTGTCTGAACAAACTGTCCAATTAATAATCTTCCAGATATTATCTAGATACTTTTCTTTATCCCACTTGTAATCCGTCGACCATGAATGTTCCCACCAGTCAACTAATACGCAAATATCTGTGCGTACTGCATGATTTTTAATTGTTTTAATATCACCACTAGTGCTAAGATAAACCCACCCCGATCCTTCGAGGGCCATAGCTGCTTCTTTGAAAGCTATCTTGAAATCTTCATAAGTTTTAAACTTAGATTCAATAAGTTCAAGCACAGCACCTTTAGGCCGATTAGCCCCTTTTGGAGGCTGTAACTGTGGAAAAAACTTATTATGTAAGAAGCTTCCGGCTCTATTGAAATCGGCATCACCTTCGCCTGCATTGTAACGTTTAGCGTATCCTTTGGCTAGATGATCATAGTGATATTCTATTGTAGCAGCACTCATTATCGGATCCAATGCTTTATGTGTATAAGGCAAAGGAGTTGTTTCCAATTTAGATGGAACGGTTGCTGCTTCTATAAGATTAATAATATCACGCATGCAGATATTTATGCAATTTATAGCCTGCGTGTGATTCTACCACGGGATAAATCATAGGGTGAAATATCTAGCTGAACTCTATCGCCCGCTAATACTTTAATATTATTCTGTCGAATTCGCCCACTTAGTGTGGCTAATATGGGAATTTCAATGTTTTCGATTTTAACACGGTAATTAGTATTACGTAGTACTTCGGTAATTACTCCTTCCATTTTAATTACATCATCTGTTTTACTCAATTTAGTTTATTATCTCCTAGTGTGACCATGTATTTAGTTATTTGTATTTGATCCCCAATGTCTTACGACCAGGAGTTTTTCCATATCTTTTAATAAATATGTTTCCTTTATATCTGTGGCAACAAGCGCATAATGTTTGATAATTTGACGGATCTTCATTACTTGGATTTTCATCTATATGATCTACATCTAGCATTCCGTCCCATACTATATTAGTTGTACATGGGAATCCTAATCTTTCATCGATATTTTCACAATAATTTTTACGATATTTTCTATAAGGATGTATACTATTCAAATAGTCATTTGCCGATGTAAATCCTTTTTTATGTGCAATTACATCTATAATGTTTTTAACCCAATCTACATTATTTTTTTCAGCGTATCTTAATGCAGTAACAGATTGATGACAAGATTCGCAGATAGATCTATATACCGGAGCTCCGGAAGTCCAATGCCAATTCGTAACTGTTTTTGGATTGTTGCATCCTTCATTACTGCACTTAGGATGTTGTAGATCTCTGTAGCTAGGATGCTTAACTCTAGAAATACCCTGCATCTTGGCACATTTTTCTGCACTTTTGTAGTGCATTGCATTTAATTCGTCAATTGTATAAGTTTTATTATTTGTACCTATGGACATTTTACCTTCTCATTTTGGAAATTTCTACTGCTTCTTCATCGCTGAAGATTGGCACTGCGTTACTTTTGTGCATAGTGCCAATGCCTTTTACTTTAGTTCCAGTGTATACAGGAGATTCAATCTTTGCAGCTACCCCATTGCTAGTTTGCAAACTGGGAATATCTTTCCAAGTATTGCGATGTGCAGGTATGCTAAGACTATATTTTTTCATAGGGATTGTTTTAGTAGGTAAAGGTTTTGCATAAGTTTTTTCCAGATCTTTCCATGAAGCTGCTAAACTTTCGGCACGAGCCTTTGCTTCCGCGGAAGCATATTTTTGTTTGCCTTTTTTCTTACCTGTTGTAGTAAGCCAAGGTCCTTCTAAGTGCATCATTTTTAATATAAACCTAATAAATTAATCATAGTCATAGTATAAAGATTTAATATATGCAAATCAAGCTATTCGTAGAAAATATGTCCGCCTACTCTTCCAATTGAGCGTTTTGTCCTGATCCAAGATGGTTTAACAGCAATAGCGTGGAAGTTTAATGCACGTCGATACTTATATGTATATTCATTATAATCTCCACGTGCTAAATTTTCAGCTACTTCTTTACTGGCAATCCATCTTGGATCATTTTTTTTGAGTATAGACTTGGTTCCACAGGTCCAACTAAATTGACATATATATTGTCCTTTACCTATTGGAGTGCGAGCATGTACTATACCACAGATGGTTTTTGATCCGTATCTGTCATCCTTAGTACGATTAATAGTGACTGCCGCCACAGCAACTTTACCTTCAAGTGGTTCGGCACCTGCTTCATAAAATATATTACGAGCTAGACAATCTATTTCTGTTGTCGAATATATGGGAGTTTTTAATATAGGATGTGGTGGCCTGACATAATCTTGTGGTACATTAACTTCATAATATACAGGAGATTCAATTACTTTGGGAACAGGTGCAGTTACACATCCGCCTAAAATTAAAATCAATAGCAATGAAAAATTTTTAATTTTCATTGCTATGTCTTTTTTAATGTATTCCACATACGAGATTTTTCTTCGAACTCTTTTGACTTTTTGCGATATTCTTCGCCTAATTCTTTAAGTTCATCCCATTCCTTTTCCAATACAGGATTGGGAATTAATATGTTTAATCGTTCACTTAGTGTAACTAGCGTGTCGGTTAGACTAACTCCGTTAATTACAATATCGGCATTGGCGCCTGCTAACACTAGCGATCCACTGCTTAATGGACCTGTGCCGCTTATATTTGATGCGGGATACCAGACTGGAGTTACTCCGGTATGTGCGCTATATCCACCACCACCGCCACCGCCTACGTAAACAGGAACAGTTGATCCTGTGCCAGTTGTATTAAACGTCTTAGTTAATTTTTCTATTTCACTAAGACGTGCGCCTACTCCAGTGATGTCTTTTTCGTTATCTGCCATGATCCATTGCCTAAATCTATCCATACTAGTGTGTCGCCGACTTCCCAGCCGGCTTCACGACATAGTTCGTCCCCGAGATCCAGTACTAATTCTTCTGGATTGTCTGGATTCTCAATGACGGTACGTACATATGATGGCATTACTTTACTGCTGACAATGCTTCTTTTTCTGCTGTGATTTCAGCACGGCGAGTTTTAACAGATTTTGCAATTTCTTGCAGTGATTTACGTGCGCGGGCCGCCGCCGCCTTAACACCTTTGTCTGTAAACTTGGCATTTTCAGCCAAGTAATTTTCGTATGCTGCTACGATTTGTTCATGTGTAGTCATTGTATTTCCTTTGGTTAATGTTTGTGACATAACTAATTATACACGATACAACATCTATATCAATTTTTTTGGCTATATGTATATGTGTCGTTTGATATAACAATCCCAAACTAATATATTCCCCCATCCATTAGCCCATGTTACTGAAAATAAATTAAAAGTATTGTGATCATAAATGTGTAATTTATTATTATCTACACGAGCTTGTATATAACGGTTGGATGCTACCCATTGTTGCAATAATTTATTAGCATTGGGATTTTTAAATATAATGATGTATAATGCATCACTGTTTCTAAATATTGGGGTCGACATCAGTACATTTGCTCATACATATAATTATGCCAAATAGAAAAATAGTCACGAAAAAGCGACTTGAAAGTCGCTTTTTATCTTTTATCTTATATCTTTAATTTTTTAAATATTTTTCAAAGAATTGACGTGTTCTTTCTTCTGCTGTTTTAGTTGCGTTGTGATCAAACGACAATCGATGCCCGGCTAGCATCCTACTACTACCGGGTACATCAAAGGCATGTGTTGCACCGGGGTAGATATAGAGATCGTAAAGACTGTTGGCTTTTGCTAGGGTCTCGCATCGATTACTGTATGTCCAATCATCTGCTGTGCCAATATGTATTTGTACTGGAAATTTAGGATTTTTGACCATATCGTCATTAAAGCAACCAGGATAGTAAGCAACACCTGCAGAAATTAAATTTGTCATGTTGGCTGTTCTATTAACTGCACTACCACCGTGGCTAAATCCAATGATACCTATCTTACCCTTATGCCATTTTTGTTTCGTAATCCAAGAGGCAGTTGCAATCATATCTTCGGCACGCTGATTATAGTTTACGAGCCCAGCGTTATACATAACTTCCTTATTTTTAAAGCCTCGAGTGGTAAAACTGTCAGGAAGTACTACGTTGTATCCCCAGCTCTTTAATAAATCTCCCCAAAACAAAACATATCGATTGTAATTGTATCCGGTTATTCCATCGCTTGGATGCGCAACAATAATCGTAGGTCCAGGATTTTTCTGAGTAATTACCTCTAAAGGAACGGTAACATCTTTGTTATATCCAGTAGAGTTTTCTTTATAAACAATTGAACTAGATTGACAAGCAGTGAGAGTTAATGTTAACAAACATAAACTAATTAATTTGTATGATTTTAATAATATCGTCATAGTCGCTCCTATATTTTATTAAAATGTAGACAAGGGACTTACGGTCTAACCTGCCCTGTCGTATTAAACTGCTACTTTAACATCGACGGCAGTTGGAGTTGTTACCCCAGTGGCCTTAACTTTAACTTCGCCTTTTTTGGCTTGTTTAGCCTTTTCAGCAATTTTACTAGCTACTACATAACCTGCATCGCCTTCAGTAATGCCAACTTGTTGCAGATATTGCAATGCTTCAAGTTTGGTCATTGGCTTGGGAAGCTCAATGAGGTTAACTTCAGTGTGGCCTGCACGATGCAATGCCTTAATACGTGATACCAAATCATTGGCAAAACGTGCTTTAACTTCGCCCTTAAGGTTTGAAGTACCTGCTACTGTAAATAAATTTTCTTGTTTCATAAGATGCCTTTCTAAGATGCCTTTCAAAGTTGATTTAAAATAAAAGTTTTACTACATTACAATTATAGTTGACTTTTTTTCAAAAGTCAACCATTATTTGTATTTTCAATCAATTACTGCATATCTGATCCTCCAAGCACCTGATTCGTTTGCTTTTGGATTATCTGACCTATAATCTATCTGTGCTGGGAAATACAAGGTCATATATAAATAAATTCGTTTGCCAGAATCTTTGTAGTGATCAACAAAAGTCTTTAATCCGTCAGTGTCTTTGATAACTTTCACTTGTGCCTGGATTGGTTTATTTTCTAAAACTGCAATCGGCGCTCCCATGTACCCAGCAACATCCATGTTTTCAGATAACCATCTCATCCCATCAAAATTAAAATACTCAGCAATTCCCGAAATACTTGCAGGGGCTTCCACCGCAGTTTTCCATTCGTCAAAAGTATTAAATATACCTAACGTGCCTACATCTTCATCATTGTTAATTTCCATGCCGTTCTCCTTGTTAATTTCGTTCATTTACATATCCCGGTCGTTGAGACTAAATTGAAATTGTTTGTGACTTGGGCAGTAATTCAATGTACCATGAAATCGCCAGCCCAACTTAAATCCATCTCGTTGATTACCATTCCAAACACTACTACAACGTCTGCATTGATATGGCGCAAAGTGTTTCATTCTTCAATCTCCGATGTATTCGCCTAGAATCAGGTTGCCCTGCAGATCTTCTAAAACCATGAACCCCACTGTGTCCTCAAACACATCGGGGGCCAAATAGAATGTACGAATGGTACTCAAACGGTCAGCGGGTGCGCTGCCATTGCGGTGTCCATACGCAGGATACCACAAGTCATATCGGTCTTCTACACGATAATGATCACCAGTGGGCTTGAACTTTTCACGCCGTACCCATTTACTTTCCTTCATAGCCGAGACCACCAAATCAGTGGGCGGTTGACTTCCATATATACTGGTAACAATCTCTGGACGGCGAGCGACCTCTGCTACTAAAAATCGCTTGCAATCTGCTGTGGTAATTTTACTCATTCGTCATCTCCGAAGTGTCTTGTAATATGCTGAGAAGTAATTAGTTCATCTCCTCGAATATAATAATATCTTACAACATCAGCACATTCCCTAATAATCGACTGGGCGAACTCTTGTAATTTATCTGGAGAAACAATGTAGCATCCGTCTGCAATATTTTCCATTCCCTTCGTGGTAAGAACGGTTACATGAGTCTGTTCGGCAAGTTGTCGAATTCGTTCGTTCATTTATTTTGCTCCAAATAACTCATTCCTACTCTGACCATGGCTTGGGCATGTTCGCGATCCTTGGGCAGAACTACACGTTCACCATCGTTGAGTTGGCGTAATTCTTCTGCGTATTCTCCTATCAATAACTCGGCGAACTTTTCGATAGCATAATTGCCCACAAGAGAATCGCCCATGTCGATATCACCGTTACCAGTATAATCGGGATCAGCTTGTTTTGCAAGTAGTCTAATTCGTTCGTTCACACTTCGACTCCGACTTTAGCCAATGGATCAGTATTGTACTTTGATACCCAAGCTGTGTCTAATGCTTTCTCGGCATGAAATCTGTTGCCAGTTAGTTGCAAATGTTCTTGATCTACTTCTCTGCCAACAATTCCCATTTGCCACCCATCAGTTACTGGATACAGTTTACTCATTTCATCCCAGTATTCTCGTGCAGTTTTTTCATTCGAAAATAATTCAATGACATGCAAACTGCCGGTCTTATCCAATACATCAACCACCCAAATAGTATTTTTCATTTTAAATCTCCGTTAATTCCATCTGATAAAATTCTGGCTATTTCCAGCATCCATTTAGTTTGTATTTCCCACACTTCTTTCATCTTGGTTTCCTTTCTTTGGCTGCATATTACTTGCCTGCAGGTAGAGTCATAAATGGTACCGGCGTATTGGCATACATATTTTGCGGCAGTTTACCATCCCAACGCTTGGCTTGTTCCAAGCTAACCAGACTGGGATTCTTACCCAATGCGTCTGCCATCTTGATTGATGCTTCTGCTTGTGCGTTACCTAGAGCCTTGACTGCATCTGCTTCTGCGTTTGCTTCCAATCGACGAGCGTTAGCATTAGCCGCCGCCAGTGTCTCACGTTGTCTACGTTCACCGTCTGCTTGTGCTGATAGACGATTAGCTTCACCCTGAGCGGCAATCAGCTTAGTTTCTGCTTCAATCTTAGCTTGCTGTTGTTGACGCTGTGCTAGTACGATTGCCGCTTGTGCTGATTGTGCTGAAGCCATGCGCTGATTGTACTCTGCTGGCAATTCATCAATACTTACTTGAACCTCGTTGACGTTGATTCCCCATTCTGTACTTAGAATTTGAGTAACTGCGGCTTGAAATTCAGACAGAGTTTTCTCACGATCTTCACCAGCGATCTGCATCAAATCGTGTTTACCCATAATATTACGTAACGTGTTAATAATATTTGGATTCAAATTAGCCGTGATGTCACCACTACCTTGTTTACCTGTTTGATACAATAGACGATATACGCTAGATGGTGGAATCTCTGTTGTTACACCAACTTTCAATTTCAACGTGAAAGTGTCTTTTGTAGTAACAGCAACAACACCAACGTTATCTGTATTTCGACTGACCTGCAAACAATCTACTGATTGAATGAAAGGAATCTTAAAGTGCAAACCAGAACCGATCGGACCTTCATTTACATTAATAGCTTTTTGAAACTGAGTTACATAACACAACTCTGTTTGAGGTACTGAATAGAATGAGCCAAATAAGAAGCAAATTCCAATCAATGCAACAAAACCCAACGACAAAATTTTAATAATACTGCTAGTACTTTTATCCATGATATATTTCCTTTTAATTAGGCTGATGCCAAACGAGCACGAATAACTTCAATTGAATCATCTACCAAAATGTTGCCATTAAGATAAACAGTTTTAAGCTCACCCTTTTCCTCGCCTTCTGCACTTACACCATCAACTAAGATATAGTCACCGGAAAGTGGTGCCTTGTGAACACATAACAACCCACGTGCAGATTTTTTAGTTCCGTTATCTGTCTTTGGGTCTTTAAAGATTGCACAACCTTTACCATTTGTAACGCGATAAGTTGCTTTCATTGCAAAGCCGAGTGTATCACGAGTTTGATATTGATATGTGTATGAACCTACACCAAATACGATGTTATCAGAAGCATAACCTTTCGCCGCCAATTGTCGTAAAATTTCTTCACAACGTTCAGGTGTAATAGAGTCACCATAGATCAGGCCAACACGTTGATTGAGTGTTTTGTAACCTTTATCATTTGTGGTAGTACCAAAGATTTCAGCAAGACAATCAACCGCACCTTTTTGCTCAGGTGTCAGTGTAACTTGTTCTACAGAAAGTACTTCAGTCCCATCCATGTAATAGTATTGTTTATCATGACGATTCCACTCAATTGAAATTTTCACTTTAAAGTATTTGTCACCTACTCGGAAAATATCCTCAGCCTCGCTGTCACCTGGATTACCATGTCCGGCTTCATCACTTACTCGTTGAGTAATACGATCCATAGCCCAATCACCGATGATTTCAAGATTATTTTGTTTTTCTTCAGGTAACGGCAATGTTTCAATGTTTTCGCCACAGATAATTTTAACTGGATCACCAGAGTCTGGACGGAACACAACTTTAGCAAATCCCATGGAATCTGGAACACGATTTAAAATATCGTCTTTCAAAATTGTTGCGTATGTCGTAACAACTTGGAAGAAATCGTATGTATCAGATACAAGTGAAACAATGCCACTCGGATACATTTTAATCAAACGACGAAATACTTCTAGTTCTTCATCTTTAGATTCTGTTGACATAACAGAGTGTTCACTTGCCGGTACACTGCCGCCGACAAATGTTGATTTGCCATGGTAGTATTCATTAACATAATGTACCGCTGACAGTACATCTGTTCCAGCAAAACTCAATAGGTGACCGGCACCTGACTTGGCGCCATCAACCACGCCCGACATACCACGCATAGAGAAGTCATGTCCTTGGAAGGCAACAAACTCTTTGTTGCCGCCAGTAAGGTCGGCGTACTCATCAATAATTTTACGATAAACATGAGCCATAGTAGCCGAGGTAGTTGTCTTCCACAATTCAGTTGACAACCATGTTTCGAGATAGTTAGGCAACCAAAAAGCCGTATCTACTGTATTGGTAATAGTAAACACTGGCACTCCAACAGGCACACGAGCACCTTCTGGCAAGGCTTTAATTTTAAGTGGTAAGTAGCCAAGTGCGTGAAGTTCACGCAGTCGGGTAACATCAAACCCGTTCGGTCCACAGAATGGAGCGACAAATGCGGAAAATTCGTCGCATACTGTATCTATATCAAGATCAAAAAATGTTTCTTTCCACACCTGATTCAATTCATGCAGAAAGCCTTGCAGACCAAACCAAACAATTTTCTTGTCTGCTTTGTATCGATCCGGCACATTAAAATGCGACATCGAACGCGGAGTAAAATTACTATAAACTTGAGTCGTGCCATCCTGATACATGGCGCTATGGCCTAACTTGTATGAGTCTGTATTGGTTAGTGCTGTTTGTTTCATACTATTTCCTTTGATTAAAAGATAATATATTATAAATGAACTATGATTAATTGTCAACCACGATTATTAAAAGCGTCAATGTCAACATTGTTAATGTTGTTCTGTGTATAGATAGCATTAAAATCTATAAATGCATCCAGGCCCTTACTAAAGATACCGTGTGTGACACAGAGAATTAATTTACCAGTAAATCCACGATTTCTAATAACTTGTGCCAATTCAATAAATGTACGACCGCCATCGCAGATATCATCAATAATAATAGCAGTATCTACACCTACCAATTGACCAATGGCAATTTCAGTTTTTACAATTTGCCCTGTGGCAACGTCACGAACTTTTTTAGCTTCTACTGCATCTAATCCAGTTTGCTTGGCTACTTTATAAATCTTTTTTAGTGCGCCAGCATCAGGACTGACCAAAACGGTTTTGCCAGAAATCATGTTACCTGCAATTTCATTAGCCCAAATGTCTTCTTGACTAATGTTAACAAATACACCAGCGGGAAACATTGCACCTGCTACGTCGCTGTGAATATCCCAAGTGGTAACACCAACAAAGTTACACATTTTAATCATGTCAACCACAACTTGCAAACCAAATGATTCGCCATCAGTCATTACACGATCTTGTCGACTAAAAGGAAAATATGGTACAGTCAATTCAATTGCAACATCGGAACCATACCAATGTCGTAATGCGTTGACTGCTAACATCATGTCAACAAGATCGTCTGAATTTTTAAAATCCATGCGAATTTTAATTGGAAAACTACTAGGGGTTTGGGGTGTCAGTTTAACACTGCGCTCGCCACCCGGAAATGTCCAGAATTTATTTTCAAAACCGTCTACTGTAATCATTGTAATTCCTATTTGATAAGTTACTAACAGTATAGCTGATTTTGAATTAAAAGTCAATAAAAAACCTACCCGATACATTTCATATTTCAGAAAGCAGAGGGGTAGGCCGTGTTACTAGTATTTATAGTTCCATTAATTCGTAGTCATTTTTACTGACACCACACTCTGGGCAGTTTACTTCATCAGGTAAACTTAACCAGTCCGCTTCACTTAACGTGTGTCCGCACACGACACATACATAGACTCGTTCCATTATAGACCTCCTAATACAGTTTGGTATGCTTCTGCATGACGTTGTTCAACTTTCGCTAATGCTGCAAAACGTTTTTCTGCTTTTGCTAGTACAGCCTTAAATTGCGCAGCGTGTTCTTTACTTTCGTCAATCTGGCTTTGTGCTTCAATAGCGGCATGTTGATTGCCTTCTTCAATTGCTTCAGCTTTCATTGTAGGATACATGTTAGTGTATTCTTCTGTTTCACCTTCGATAGCCATTTCCAAACATTCTTTAGTTGTTGGCTTTCCGACAAGCAATTCCAAATGACCCCACGCATGTAGTATTTCCTGATCTGCGGTATGCTCAAAATGTTTTGCTACTTCTTCGTATCCTTCAGCACGGGCCAATTTGGCAAAATAACGATATTTAATATGCGCCATACTTTCGCCAGCCAAGGCACTTTCAAGATTTTTTAATGTAATACTCACGCTGTTTCTCCTTTAATAAATGTATTAGCGTTACTACTAATATATACATTATATATCCTTTTTTAACCTATTGTCAATGCATTTTTAATAGATTTTAACTAATATATTTTTATGGCAACAATAGGAAAAATTTATTGCAGTCAATAAAATGGGCTACATTACTGTAGCCCGAGTAACCCTCCAAAGTGTGCTTCTACGAGAGGCAGGGTAGGGTGTTGTTAACGGGTGGTACCAATTACTTCAATTTCAACACGACGATTTTTAGCACGACCTTCGGCAGTTTTATTGCTAGCTATAGGTTTACTTTCGCCTTTACTTTCAGTATAAACATTATTTATACCTTTTGAAGACAAGTATGCTGCAACTGCATCAGCACGACGTTTGCCAAGTTTCATATTGTAAGCATCTGTACCCACGCTGTCGGTATGTCCAACTGCAATAAGGATATCAATCTTAACAGCGGCTAACTTAACTGCCATGTCATCAAGTACTGCACGTCCTGCTGGTTTAATGATTGACTTGTCAAAATCAAATAATGTTTCAGCTTGCAGACTAACTTTAGTTGCAACCAATCCAGCAGGAGCAGGTTTAGCAACTGCATCGCAGCCAACGACTGCATCAGCGGTAGTATAGTAACCAGTATGTAAACATAAATCACTGCCGGTTTTAACTACGTTGCCATCACCAGCAGTTACATATCCACCAGCAATAGCTTGAGCTGATACTACTGCTAAAATAATTGATAAAAATTTATTCATTTGTATTTCCTTAATAAAATTTGTGTATGATTAAAAAGCCCCTTATTCGGGGCTTTTTGATACTACATAATATAACTTACTTACTTTCAGAATGAGTGTCTCATTCCTAATCCATACACAGTACTTTGTGCATCTTGGATAAACGCATAGTTATTAGCTTGGCTAATATAACCATATAAGTTAGTACGCTTGCTTAGATCATATTGATAACCTGCTGAGTAAATTGACAAGTTAGCAGTATTAGCCATTGAACTTACTGGCTGAGCATATTGGAAACTAGCAAATAACTTTTGCGTACCACTTAACGGAACAGTAGTACCTACCATGTAGCTGTTAGCACCAAAATTTGGATCTAACAATACACCACCTACGGCATTGCCATATGTGCCAGCACTGAATGTTGAGTCAGCGGCAGCTTGGCCATTAAACCAACCGTTGCGTGTTTGGCTGTATGCCAATGATACTTTAGCAACTGACAAATCATACATGCCGCCCAGGATCCACTGTGTTGGATTTGAGTAGTTAGACAATGTAACATTGCTTGCACCATACATAACATCATACGAAGCAACTGCTGTCAATGGTCCATTAACATACTGACCACCTAATGTCAATACACGACCATTGTTGTTAGTGGCAAAGTTACTGGTATTGGCTGCGACAACTGTTGGATTTGTTGGGTCAGCGTAAACATTGGTCATACCGTTAGCAAAACTATAACCAATACCGCCAGTTAAACCAGAAAAAGTTGGAGTCTGATATTTCAACATGTTGTTATAACGAGTTGTGTTAGCAGTACCAAAAGTTGTACCAATGTTAGCTTGACCAAATCCTTGGAAGAATGGATCAATTGCGCCCACATAGTCAGTGGCAAAGTTGTATTGTTTACCAGCGCGGACATAACCCCAGTTGCTGTTTTCTAAACCAATCCATGCTTGACGACCAAATAGTGCGCCACTTTGTCCGCTTACTCCAGAACCTAAGTTGAAGCCTGCTTCGAGATCAAATGTAGCACGAAGACCTGAACCTAAATCTTCACTACCTTTGAATCCAAAACGGTTACCACTTTGGGTACCGTTTGCCATACCATAATTACTTGATGAGTAATTGGGTGCGCTGATTGATGCGCCTTGTACACCTGCATCCACGATACCATAAAGGGTTACGGATGTTTGTGCTTGTGCTGTGCCTAAGCCCAGTGCTAATAGAGCTGTTGCCAGCATTTTTTGAGTAAAGTTCATTTACTTCTCCTTTTTAAAGTTACTGCTTTGTGAGTATATTATATAGTGAAAATATTTACCCACCAAAAATTTTGGATAACGTAGTACTTATTTGGGTTAAGTACGTATATTATAAAATAATATTAGTAGTTTATTGTAAGTTTAATGATAATATTCTGTATCAACACTACTAAAAACAATACATCCTCGACTGTGTGCTTCATCTAATCCTGTCTGTATCGATGCTTCAGAAAGAATTTCAATCATTTCATTTATTTCTTTTATAGACAAATGTTCTGCGCTAATTAAACCTTCAACTACAGCCTCGGCTATCATCAATCGATCTTCAGTCATGTTAGTTTTTCTGTGCCAGTAAATAAAAAAGTACTGCTTGTGCATCAATAATAACTATGTCGCTGGGATATCGATTAGAAACGCTAGTCTGTCCATTAGGTCTCATTACAGAAAGTTTTACCATTTTGGGGGTAAACCCAATAACTTTCGCAATGATCAAACCATTGGCATTGTATGCTGAGGTAGATGCTACGCAGTCATCTATACTTAATAGACGACCTATACGATCTTTGTGTTCAGGGATAGTTTTCATATAGTATTAATTGGCGTATTTAACAATCATATGCTCAATTACCAAATAGTAACTCCAAAACGGAATTACTACAGCAAAGAATGTACTCCAAAAACCTTTGGCCATAACAATGCCTGCAATCCAAGCAATAAACCAACCTGATTTAACTAGATTTTTCATAATTATTGATTATATGTTGCAATTCGATAATTGATGTAGGTTAAAGCTGCATATATGCTGGCCATCAACCATTCTGCGTTTAAAATCATTATGAATACTGTAACACTTACCACACCCAATGCAAACCACCCAACTTGGCGTTCGTATGGCTCAATCCAATCTAAAATTTTAGTATACAGCAATATAAGATATTTCATTTTTTTCCTTAGTCTAAGTTAAATCTTGCAGGTCTGCCGCATCGTTCACAACGACAAAAATGTACTTGACCTATCATTCGATCACCGCGAAAAGATTCAAACTCTTCTATAGTGATCCATTTATGCCAACAGCCCTGCAGTAAAAATTCCCACAACCTAATCATAGTCCTATCCCTGTGTGACTTGCAGCCCAAATAATAAATGCAAACGGCAAAAATGCCCCAAACAATACAATTAGAAAAAAGAATATAATTTTAAACATTTTTCCTAGTTAGATTTGGTTGAAACATTAGCCAACATATTATAGTATGAATCTGAAATAGTCACAACAGTAGATGGCACAATTGATCCAGATTCAACTATCAATCCATGCACAGGTTTACTGTTAATAGGCGACTCTACACTGTTATATGGTGTATTTCCGCCGGTTTTGTTTATAGATTCTATTTTCATTTGATATCTTTTTTTACCATACCGTGGAATCTGTAATATTCACTGTAGTGTCAAAATCCTTTGCAGGATCAAACATGGTAAATTTAACGGTTACTGATTCACCAATGTCATTTTTTGATTCCGACTCCAAAGAAAACCATGTCGCTTTGGGAAATTTTGCGGCCAAGTCGGCCAATTGTAATACCTGTTTTCTTGTTAATGCAAATTCTGTCATACCACCTCCTTTGAGTTTTTATATATCCATACTATGTGTGACATCAATCGGGCTCGCCGGTCACCTAACTCGGCCAGCACGCGAACTTGATTAACGGGTAAATTGAGATAATCAGCTGATTCCGGCCAAGCAACTAAGGCCATTATAGCAGAATAAGCCAACTCTCTTACCTCATACCTAATGGCACCCAACGCCTCATTAAAGGACGCATCCCAAGCCGCATTCAACACCGCATCTCCGACTGCTGCACGGCCTACATCATACGCCTCATCCCGCGCCGCAGAAAAATCTGCATTCCAAGGCGTAGTCAAATAACAGGCTTTACTCCAGTTAACTGTATTGTCAAATAGATCAGCTAGTATACGATCTATATGCTCTGCATTAGGCAAATGATTCCACGCTGTAGTCACTGTAATTCTTCCGCTGTTAAGCTCGTCTAAGAGTTTTAATCTGAACCAATTTGCAACCATCGCAAGTTCTCGTCAGATATGTATGTTTGTATACTCTTCCATTCTCAAATTCTTCTTGGGGGTCTGAATATTTTTCCCAATTGTGTATTCCCATATAACACCATAGTCTAGTAACCAATCGTTTCTCACCCTTCAATGTCTTAAATGTATTTGTAGATTCATTCATCATGCACCGTACCAAGTTAATATAACGACTATTTTAGTAGATAGGGATTTATTTGTCAACCTATGATTTTAGATTATTCCACGCTTTACTTGCAGCAAGTTCACTATCGGACACGGCTGCTACCAGTCTAATCCAATCTTTTTGTAAACATAATAACACGATATTTTGATACTCAGCAGGCATATTTTTGCTAAAACTAAGACTTGCCCTGCTGTATACTATATTATTCTCAGTTATGAAAAAATCTGGGTCCTGCTTATGAAGCAGTTTAATTTCTGATACTATTTGAGTAATAGTCATTGACTGGCCTTCAATAAATCAAGTGTTACGTGTGGGTCATTGAGATCGCGAACCATGGCCTGCATTGCCAGGGTCTCTCTCTCCAAAATCTGACCAATTTTATACATTAGCGTAATCCCGCCCTGTGGTCTCCAGCCTCGCTGCATCATTTCATTCACCTCAGTGGATAAGGGAAGATTCTTACTGGGCCCAGATTGAACCCATTTGGGGTTTGTCAGCACATACCCATAGACGATAGTGTATTCCATATTACTGAGCTTTGGCTAATCGATTATTTCTAGCATTATCCCAGGACCAAGTTAAGTCAGGACTGTGATTGTACAACCCGCTGATCCAGCCACCTTCGGCAATATGTGGTTCAAAGAAATCATACTTCACAGTCCAGCGTGATTTGTCTGTAAACACTGCATCACAGTCATGCAGCAAAGGCAATAATTGCCATTGTGCCACTAAGCATTCAATTACATTGGCCCAGTGTTGTTGTGCCCATTCTGTCTTAGCTCGTGCCAGTGCTGATCTAGCACTGTCTAGTCTTCGGCCTAATACCTCAATATTGTCGCCAAGATAACGATAGCTTTTCATTCTCATGTTGCATCCTTTAAATTGCGTCAGTGAATAAATCTGTTGGATCCAAGTCATCTGCCGCCGGGTTCAAAATAGGCGTCACTGTGACTTGGTAGTTGTTGGCAATGTTAACTGCCAACATTCGAATCAGCTGTGCTACCGCACCATCGTCCATAGTCAAAGTCATATGAGCAGAATGTTGCCGCCCTACAGACAGTTCAGTCTTACCATCAGTAGTTTGCCCAATTCGGTAACAAGATGAACGATCTTCATCTACGCTATCATCTGCGTCATCCTGTAGAGTTTCTTCTACATTGTCAATCACTTCGGTTGTAGTGTTTTTTGAATTAGTGTCGTAGCCGGCTCTATTAAAAATTCCAAACATCAGTTAACTCCAAATAGTTTAAGTACAGCTATTATAGTTTATCTTAGCCATATTGTCAACACCATTTTATAATAAATGAAAAGCAGTCACGCTTAGAATCAAAATAAAAGATATATTCGCCTTTGATAGACGATATATCGTTATGTATTTGTTGCCATGTCCAGTTGGATTTAACTTCTTGTCTACACCATTCGATTATAATGTCAATTTCATCCTTGCGTTTTTTAATGGTCCTAGCATGTGCATAGCCTGTTCTTATTGACAATATATAAACTCCCCGAACTTTAATCTAAACAATACTGCATCATGCGCACTTTTAAAATAAAAAGTTAGGGCATTTTGTGTGGTACCTGTTATATATCTATCGCCCGGTAAGCCGAACAATTCTAATGTTTGACAACAAATTTCATTCCAGTGAACTATATTGTCATTATCGTCAAATAATGATATTGAGACTGATTGTTGAAACTCAACATTTCCCATGATTTTATAGTTGGTATTATGCAACATAGTTGCTTCTTATGTGCGCATCAGCCGCACCCTGATTCAGAGCATAGAACAAAATATTATCTGTAATATTAAACTTATTACAAAAACTCTGACCATATCTCAATCCACGCAATGCATCAAATAACGCTTCCTTACGCCAATCTTCATATTCTTGAGGAGTGATTTGTAACCGAACGTGATTATATGTAAGATTGGTAAAATGTGTACCGACTATATTTCCCCAAACTGTCATTCTAATCCCACAACCCTTGGTAATATTTTCCAAATAGTCGGAATCCATTTTGTATACGATTTTCAACAGCTTGCATGCCATCGTAATCGCATTTATAAGTATGGTTTGGACCCTCGTTCCATTGATAAAATTTTGCTTGATCCTCTGGCATTGGGTTACCTTCTCGATCAACAGGTAACCATGCCATATCAAAGTCGCCTGAGCGGAATGCATCTTGCCAGCTGTCATCAATTTTGCATTGAAAGGCAAAAATCATTTCCTCCATGACCCAATCCCATCGTGAGAAATGATTTCCATCAACATCATATTCATTTTCTTTTGGAGGAGCTGTGGTACTACGTAAATGCTCAGGAACATCTTCGTCATCTACAAATGGAGCACCGTGTTTTGTTTTGTTTAACTGTATCAGCATGGGATGAATAATATGCGCCAATGTACGATCCATAGACCAAGTATCCCAACGATCAAGTTTAACTTTAATCTTTTGTTTGCGTTTTGATTCCACCCATTGGAAGAATTTCTGTAGCCAAGAGACTTCATCTTCGCCGCCAGCTAACCAAGTACCAAAATTATGAACCCATTTAGCATTATGTTCATAACCCCATTCATCTTTTTCTTTCTTGGCCCAAAAGCACAACAGCTCAGCTAATTGATAGCAACCGAACCACGACTTATATTTTCCAATCACAACTTTCATTCATCGACTCCGATATTGACTACATTCTTTACACCGCTTTTAACTGCATTAATATCTGCTCTGCCCTTAGTTTCTTTCATAACATCGCCGATGGTCTTTGATTGTATACCAAGCATTGTTGTTTCAAGATTTTGAAATTCATCATCTGACAATATACACCCCCACCCACCGTCGGGAAGTTTGACGAAGGGTAAAGAAATTTTGTATTTGAAGAAATTAAAAAGTAATGTCTTTGTAATCATGTTTACCAACTCCCGTCATCTATCCAAATACCTATAGAAATACACAACCAGTTCGCATTGCATGACCACCAGTGTATATCTGGCCATTCATGATTTTTTGCATATACTCCTACGTCTGGCACCCACTGCCAGTTTACTGGATTCAGTGTTATTGTAACAGATAATCCTGAATTGCACAACCACTTAACTATGTTTGTCATTTCTAGCTTCTTTAAATTCCGTAACATCTTTAACCGCAGATAATAATGCAGTAGCATAATTGACTGTCTGCTGCTGGGTCATAATAATACTGGCCTCATATTCTATATATCCACGGGTCAATAGACGCCAAATAATCGCAAAGCGATTCGTGCTCCACCATTTAGTTTTTTGTTTGGTAAAGGTCGTAACGGTAACTGAATCATCGTCTGCTTCTACACAAACATTGTGTTCGCAATCTGCACCACAGCATCTACATGGAACAGTATACATTTTTGTATCACCCCAGGTATGGTGTGTCAGTATGCCCTCTGCTGGTATTTGTGCGTTCATTCTTCAACTCCAAAATCTTTTTTAATCCAATAAGCACAATCTTTTGCCAATGCACCATCGCCTGGTAGTCCTGCACATTTGGCGGCCATCTCTAGGCAAATCTCAGCACATTCCCCTGCAATCAACTGGGCAAACTTTTCAATGTTGAGTTCGTTTGCTGGGCCATCATCACCATCATAGTCTGGATTAGTGGCCTGCCTCATTAGTTCTTGAATTCGTTCATTCATTATTCATCCTCACAAACATCATCTGGAAAATCCAGTACCAATCTATCGTGATCTGTTGGATCATCAAACACAAAGAAGTCCCAGGGGAAATCCTCACTGGTACAACGATATGAACTTGTTGGAATCCACTCGTGATAGAATTTCTTGTATATTTCACCAAAGCCACGACACCGATAGCCTCGGCTGCCATCATCTTTAATCCACCAATAAAAAGTAATGGATTCTTTATCGTAGTTCATTCTTGGCTATCTCTTCTGGTGATGCGTTGAAATATCTGAGTTTCTCTTGAATGGCCAGTGGACTTAACGTATTAAGTTCATAGTCCTCTAAGTTTATCCATCTCCGTTGCACATTTAATAACATCTTCAAAGAGTCAAGCTCTGCTTCAAGCTCAGAGATACGATCACAATAATGTTTTACCGTATCCGATGTAGGCTCTTGTTCAGACAATTTTATTGCTGCCCGAAGTCGCTTTTCTTGTCGCTCGTTAATAAGTTCGTCATTTACCAAATCATCAAGTACCTCGGTGGCATATCGACGTAAATCATCAGGCGAGTCCGGCGCCCATCCTTCACATTCGCACACATATCTATCCTCCTCGTGCGAGGCATCACGGTCAAATCCATGTGGTGCTTCAGGATTAGGGTTACAGTTGCCTTGCTCGGGCTTGGCTAACTCTTTCTCAATTGCTTGAATTGTTGATTTAGCTTGTACTACCCAACAATCTTTTTTATGCTGATGTGAAGTAGAACGACAACAAATTGTGTACTCTATGTCGTCACTATCCTCACAATAAATTGCGCCTCCATCGTTGCCTATGGATAATTTGATTACATCTAACGCTTGCCGTAATAGTTCTCTCATCAGTATTCAACCTTATCAATATCTATTATGCGCCAATGTCCCGCTCACCTTCCGCAATTGCGGAAAATAAAAACAAAGCAAATAGAGCGACAGCTATTAAGAATATCCATACTATGATTTCGCTTAAACTCATTAGCCACGAAAGTGCAAACCCAAAGATAATCGGTGTAATTATATATTTGAATATCATTTCAACCCCTCAATTCGATTCATAATGTATTTCCTCCATTGTGATAAAAATCAATCATCACTTAAGTTTCTTTTACCCACTGCCAGTGTTTTTCCACAAGGTCTTCCCATTTATCCAGAGCCAGCAGATACTGCTCACTGGCCTCCCCGAATTGTCGAGCCATATCATTGGTGTGTCTATGTGCGGCTCTGATGTCTTTCATTAACTGCTTGTCATCATTCATTCTTTAACACCGAAATGTTTCAAAATTTCTTCCGCTAATTCCCGTCTACCTCTGTTATATTCAGACTCCCCGCCCACAATAACATTTTTATGCCGCAACTTTACACATTCTGCCACAATCAACTCGGCAAACTTTTCGGCAAAACAGTCTGGAATATACATCTTATCCAATTCGTCATCCAATATTTCATTACCTGTGACAATATCAACAGACTTAACAGTCTGTTCAACAAGGTATCGAATTCGTTCGTTCATATTAGTCCTCAATTTCGAAATGATCTAGTATATAATTTTGAACAGAAAGAGCACCGGCTGCTTCTTTATCGTCCCCATGTGTCGTATGCCCCCAGGCCGCAGTATCGCACATCCAAAGACAATCCTTCACAATCAACTCAGCGAACTTATCTCTTAGGTTGCCTGGAGTTATCATACCATCACGCATAGAAACTGCATCGCGTGCCTGAATGTAGAGTTCTTTAATCCGCTCGCTCATGCGCACCCTTGGACGTGAGTCGTAAGTAATTCTATCATTTCGTTGTAATTGTCTACCAATATCATACTATAACGATCACAGACCATTTCAACATTACCTTTGCGCCAGAATCCGTCTGGACAGCATACAATAACATGCGCTAATCTTTCGTGATTGGCGAAAATCCCCAATTCCATAAGTGTAATGGGCGATTTGGTAGTAGGATCAAAGTAAAAGATTACAATGTCGGCCGTATCCAATCCATCAAGTTCCCATGTAACCTGTTCGTTGAATTGTGGATCATCAATTGATTGTCGCCACGATGAATCCCAATCATCACGCCGTGGATTTAGCAAAACTACATCATAATCAGCCATATCCTTAGCGACACGGGTTTGCCAATTTTCGGCTACGCCCATTTCAATTGATCCTGCCAAAAAGATTCTTGGTATTTTGTAATCTATGCCAGTATCCTGGTGCGGTGCTTTTATTTCAATCATTTGCTATTTCCTCGCAATTGCTACGTAGTTCAGTCCAAAATACCTCGCCCTGCAATCCACTGTCAGTTTCCACACGGCAATAATTAACTCTGCGCACTCGTCTTGGTGCATTAATAACTGTTAGGGTATCGCCTATATATGCACCGGCGACTTCTATCCATGGATCATCGACGTTACGAATAGTAATGCAATCAAGTGTACGCAGGGAAGGGGCTACTGGACCTCCTCCGATACCAGATGTGATTGCTTTGAGACTCTTAACTCGAATTCGAGTGCCGGGTAAGATATTTTTATTTAATGCCATTATTCAACTCCAAAATGTTGTTTAATCTTATAGGAACATACATCACCTTCGTGAGGAGTGTCATCAATTCGGGTAGTATCACTAACCTCTACGCATATTGTAGCACATTCTGCGATAATCAGCTCGGCGAACTTGTGAGCAATAATAGCATAATCAAAATCTTTATAGCCAGCTTGCGTAGCAAGTTCGCGAATTCGTTCGTTCATTCTTCAATTCCATATTCTTTTTTAAGATCATCTAATGCCTGACGAACTCGTTCTGCCATTGGACGATATTTAAATGGATGAATAGGATTATAGTGCCAATCCATACCACCCCAAATTCTATCTCCTGTCAATAGGCGATCCATATCAACTAATAACTGAAATCTTGGATCTGCCCACAGTTTTTTAACTTGCTCGTTCATCATTCAACTCCTGCGATTCAGATATCTGATTTCTTGAGCACATAACCTTGCGCCAAACTGTCGATCTCCGCCTTCATTTTCTCTAACAACATCACATATTGTAGCACATTCTTCGATAATCAACTGGACTAACTTCTCAGCACTCTCGATGCTGATCCATTTACCACTGATATCCGTTTCTGTTTGTGCCAGTAATTCTCGAATTCGTTCGTTCATTCTTTAACTCCAAATTGTTGTTTAGCCGCCATCCATCCGGCGAAAAATGCGTCAATTTCCTCTTCTAAGTAACCTATATGGTTGCCTTTGGTTTGACGGCCACCTATATTCTTTTTCAGATAATCATTAAATGCATCTAGTTGTTGTTCCTCATATTTCCAATCAGTAATATTCAACATTATCAATCACCGTTTTTCAATAAAAAAGTATTAGAAATAGCTTTGAATGTAAATCCGCCGTTATTAGATTTAAACACAAGGCCCTCACGTTCTGTTTTTGAATTCAGAATAGATTTACCTTCTGCCAATTCCAACAGACGATCAACAGTATCAGTTTCACTGAGTATGCAAGCGGCATCAATCACAGGAACGTGTTTTAAACTCGCCAAATAACAAAATCCTTGAACTTGATTTGGACCTAGATAATCACCTTTGTTAACATCATAGATATCATAAACGTGAAATTCCTGTCCCTTGATGTTATATGGATTCTTTTGAATGCCTTCACCAATCAATTCACCTTGAATCGCAAGATTATCACCCATAGCATGCATTTTGTTTTCTAAATCAAGTTCACGAGCAACACGCCAGAAAGTATTGCCTTCACTTTCTTTCAAATTTAAATTACGTGAGCAGACACCAAACTCGCCGTCAAGAAGATACACAGTCATTGAACTACCATCGAGTTTTTCAGTAACTTCAAAACTATTACCCACGGCGGCGGCAATTTCACGTTTCAGATTTTGACAACGTTCTTGATCTGTTTTAGGAATTTGACTTGGGAAATTACCCTTAGCAACACCGGCAAGTTGTGCAGACACAGGTGGTTCGTACTTGACGATACCAAGTAGTTCTGATACATCATCGTCTGCTCCTAGAGGAACAACTGCATTTCGTAGAACATCAAATGGTAATAACAACCCCTGTGAGATTTGTCCACGTAGTTTAACGGTACGCAGACGTTCGCCCTCAACACCTTCATATGTTTTGGGATAGTGACCTTCTTTAGTCAAGAATGGTGCAATAGCAGTTGGAATAAAACTATCAATTTCGCAATACACTGCTAGATCACCAACATTGTAGAGACCTTTTTGACAAACAACTTTCCAACCACCAACGGTTGCGACTTCAATTTTGTCTGCACCTTCAATAGGATTTAATTCATCAATACGACGAACAGTAGCCATTTTACGCATTTTCAATTTCCTTTTCATTAAACAGATGCTGTGGAATTGCACCAAACATCAAAAATAAATCTTTACTCGATATTGAGTCAACACTTATACGCATACCTTGTGCTATGGCCTGCTTTCGGTAATAACTCCTAGCAATTCTATTTCGGCTAACACCGCGTTCATTATTACACTGATAACAAGCTGCCACTATATTTGAATCAGATTCAATTTTTACATGACCTAGACTGGACCATTTATCCACTAAATGTTCGATAGTTGCTCGTTGTTGTGATGTCTGCCGTCTATTCATTTGGCAAGCACAGTAATAGCATTTATTAGTTTGATTATGAACTAATTTGCCTAAACTTATACGATTTTTTTCAATACGATCCAGTTCAGGCATACGCTCAGTATTTGCTGTTGCATGCATGTTCAAATTCCTCAAAACTAAAGTGTTTATTATATAGCTATTATAAACTGAAATTATTTAATTGTCAATGTATTATTGCTTTAGTAATTCGATTAATTCGTTGTGTTTTTCTTCTTGCCATCGACGTAGCCAGGGAGAATTGTCGCACTCTTTAATGTGATCCATCACGGCTTTCCTAGATGATGATTCAATAATTTCATGTATTGAAATATAAAGTATAGGCTCCATGGTCACAGCATCAAAAATTTTAACTCGCATGTCTTCGGGATCAGTAAGAGTCCACCCTATTTTTTCTGCAAGTTTATGCGGTCGTTTCATCAGTTGACTCCCATGCGTCGATACAGCCCTTCAGTTTGCCGTGCAATCTCATCTTTGTATATGATACATTCAATATCCAACAGTACGCAGGATATCTCATCACTTAAGATTTCCAATTCTTTCATTTTTTCTTTTTGGAATTCGATAGGGTCATCCAACGCAGCTAACTCATTGGTCAGTTCACAGTATCGTAAATGCAGTACAAGAAGTGTTTGAAGTAAACTATCCATTATTTGATCTTTCCTCGTATACTTCCCAGCAATCATTGTAATGATCCCAGTGTCTATTGTCGTATATTTGAAAATCCACTGCATATCCAAATATGCCCAGTGTGACCTTTACGCCAGCATGACTTTTGTTTTTGGACCATTCTAGCCTAAACACTAGCAATTCAGGACTGTGAAATGAATGTTGTATTTCCCAAGACTTATACTTGGATAATCGTACAAAAATACTGCCAAAATTGATAAAGTAATCCCATCGATCAAATGGGTTGTTCAGTACAATGCGTAGATCTAATATATTCATTTACCAATCTCTCTCGTTATCTATGTAAATGCAAAAATCTAAAAATAACCATCTAAATGAAAAGAAAAAATAACACCCATTGGCCGCATGTTTTTTGTTTGAAAAATGATAACTGGGTTTCCAATTCCAAAGAAAAGGATTCACTGTTATTGTAAAATATAAATTTGAGTTTTTCAACCATTCAATCATTCCGCAATTCCAAATTGTGCTTTTATTTTAAGTTGACAGAATTCAACCCCTCTGAGGAAATCGCCTCTGTGTCCGTCCGATGGAATAGATGCAATACATTCCTCTACAATTAACTGGGCGAACTTTTCAATAGTATGATTGCCCAAAAGACAATCGCCTAAGTCAAATTCACCGATGCCAGTATAGTCTGGATCGGCCAGTTTAGCAAGTTGCCGAATTCGTTCGTTCATTCTTCAACTCCAAAATGTTGTTTAATCTCTTTTGTCGCTCTTGTTGTGCCCATAGTATAACCAACATCAAATGCCACATCAGTTCTAGGGTACAATTTGGATAGTCCGCTAGTAATATCGGCACATTCCCGGACAATCAATTCGGCAAACTTTTCCAACTCTGTATTGTCATATTCATCAATCGGACACATTGGGTCATCTAATCCAGCTTCCTTAACAAGTTCTTTAATTCGCTTGTTCATTCCGTAATCCTTTTCCAAAAACGAAACTCTTCGGTCATTTTTATCCTGACCAAATTCTCTACCTCTGGATTTTCGTTGATTAATGTAGCATCTACTAGATCATGAACTTGATCATATAGTTCATCTATCAAATCGTAAACTCTGCCAAGTTCGTTTTCGTTCATTTTACTACCACAAAATCAACATTTTCAACTGCATCGATTTCAAACACTCTACCTAGATTTTCAGTACCAACGGTACCAGACTTACTCAAGTAGTAACGACCGCCTGGCATTGACATACCGTAAATGG
>Ga0208741_10000196_pt1 | contig 33938 bp, 34 predicted proteins | sample CryBogCBE03Jun09_FD_184576 | JGI IMG/M metagenome (GOLD analysis project Ga0208741, IMG submission 184576) | Freshwater microbial communities from Crystal Bog, Wisconsin, USA - CBE03Jun09 (SPAdes) | ecosystem: Environmental > Aquatic > Freshwater > Lake | place: Crystal Bog, Wisconsin, USA...
GTTCAGCACTATCCATCTTCTCGCCGTACTCGCCAATTTTCTTTTCGTATGCTAAGTAGTGATAAACGCTAGCAATATTAGTAGCGGCAATAGTAATCTTACTTTGTACCCAAGCTTCTAATTGCTCGTCGTCTTGAATGTGTTCTTGTAGGTTTGTAGCATAGTTAGCTAGTTTAATTAGCTCTTGCTTGGCCATTGCACCTTCTTGATCGCCGTGGCCCATATCTGTTCCTACTGCGTCCATTCCTGGATCTTCAGCACCCATCTCTGAGTCTGCGCCCATTTCTGGGTCCATATTGTCTAATTCTGCTGGCATTGGTATACTCCGTTATCTTTATATATTTAGCGTCTTTTGATGACTACTGACTCTTTAGCTTGGCCAAACAAGCTGGCTTTAACATCTAAGCCGTTTTTTGCTGTACCGTCGCTGTTTTTAGGCTGTACTACTTTAGGTTGCGCTGGCGATTTAGTACCACTTCCTGTGCCAAAACTGCCTGTGTAACTCTTTTTGCCACGTGATTTACCTGGACTTAGTTGCGGTGCATCTACTGTACCGATATTGGCGGCACTGGTTGCTCCTGCACTAGCTGATTCTTTAATACCAGCACCATTGGCTTTTTGAACAGCTTGATAAAATGCCTTGGCTTGTTCTTCGGTAGGATTCTTATACATCTGGCTTAGCAAACTATGTGCATCATTCAAATGAGCCACAGCAGGATTTCCTGCACCTGCATTTGCTATGCGCTGAGTGATTTGATCTTGTATTTTAGCAATCGTTTGTGAATCTTTTCCTATGGTATTTAGAAAACCAGGCAATTTTGCCATAGCCGCACTAGCTATACCTTCATTCTCAACTTCTGAGTTACCAAACGGATGTACTTCAATCCACTTGCCGCCTTGATTTTGTATCCACTTACCGTGATGATATTTGCTCCTAACAATGCCGTGTACTCTTAATGCAGCCTCTTGCCCATCTCTGAATCCTGCGTTACGTGCAGCACGTTCTTCGTGCCCGGCAATCATTCGTTGTTTAAGTCTGCCGTCTTGCGGATCGTATTTGTACCATAAATTAGCTTCATCGCTAGCACCACCACGCAAATCATTGCCATCGCTATCGTAATAATTTGTTAGGCTGTTACGTCTGTAACTTTCTTCTAATTCATTAATTTTCATTTATCTGTTCCTCTCCAACCCTGTCCAACCGCCTTCTCTCCCTCCATAAATTTTGGTAAACTGAACCAAAGTTTAAACCATTCAGGAGTTCCAGGTTGGATATTTTGTTCACGTTGTATACGGCCTTTTTCACTGCCAGTAACACTAATATTACTGCCTTGATTTGCACGGTATTCGTGTAGCCTTGCTTCGCCGCCTAGTCCGCCCATACCTGACAAAATTTTTAATTCCTGTATAGGATCATTAGGTGCAAGATAACAATCGTCTGGACTATCTTGATTCAAATCGGCTGATGTTATTTTATATTGTTTCATTTTAAACTCGATCTTAACATCCAGCTGTGCTTCTTATGTGCATCTTGACGATCTGCTAAAAAATTACTTAGTCCGTGATCACCATTTGCTTCTGCCATATCAAATGTAATGCGAAAGATTTCTGCCATTTTATCGCTGTCTGCTAATAATTCTTGTAGCATATCGCTCCACATTGGTACTTCATTTTCATCATCTACAGTAGTTAGCATACTAAATTTTTGTAAACTAGCTGGAGTATATAATTGTAGTGCGCGAAGATGTTCTGCAAATGTATCAATACTTCCATATACTTCTGAGTAGATACGTTCAAACAGTTCGTGTAGTTGACCAAACAAAGGTCCTTCTACGTTCCAATGAAAATTATGTGCCTTCAAATAAAAGCTAAATTCACTAGCAAATGCTGTTTTTAAAGATAGATGATATTTGTTATGTTCCATTTAAATTCCGTACTTGTTCTTCTTAGGTTTAGCCACAGCACTGATTTTATTACCGCCTTCTGGCTCAGTACTTTTGCTCCAAGGATTAATTTGATGATGCTCTGTAGGTATAGTCTTACGAGCCTGTTTAAGCATTTTATGTTCCAACTCGGTAAACGGATGAGTAGTCCAATAAGGCCCCATCCAACTTTCGTGTGGAACATCGATTTTTTTATCTGAACCGTCCATCATACCTACAACCATACCTGTACGATATTGATGATACGTTGGATAGTAACCGCCGGGATCACGTTCGATAGCATATCCTTGCTGAACAGAATCGTGATGAGGGTGTGCTTTTCCGGTATGCTCTGTAATAAATTCTTTTGCTCTCATTATATACCGTATCTATTTGTTTTAGGTTTTGCTACTGGACTAACAGTATTAGTACCATCGGGCTCGTTACTAAACTCATCTGTTAAGTGAGTAATAGCGCCTGCTCCTAGTGATTTAGCTGCATCTTCAACTTTCTTTAATTCTGCGTCAGTGTATGCTGTAATCAATGGATCACCACTCATAGCACCTGCACGTGGCATATCTGGGTTAGCCATAGCCATACCAAATCTATATTGCATATAAGGACTACCATTAGCTTTGTTCATACTAATATTAGGAATACTCATAGCATTCTTTAATGCTTGAATATGCGTATGGTGTAGTTTTTCAGCACCTTTGCCAGCATATGGAACATCGCCTTCTGCTAATTTTTTACGTGTAAATTCTTGTGCTCTCATTTCTCGTATAACCTTATTAGCATATTTAACTGAATTTTCATATGCGTGTCTTGTATGTACCGCTTGAACATTCTTATCATCGCCGGGTTCTTTATGCTTTGGTGGTTCTTTGGCTTTTTCTTTTTCAAAGTACTTACGCATTTCTTCTGCGCTAGCTACTTTCTTTTTAACTGAAGTTTTGGATTTTGATAATAAATCCATCATACCTTCGGCTGCTACTTTTTCTTTCTTAGGCTTTTTACCAAACGCAGGATCCGCCATACGTTCTCCTGCCTTGTGCATTAGTTCACGTACTTCGTCATCGCTAAGTTCCGGACTCATAGCATCACGCCAGGCCTGAAAACGTTGTTCTTCGCTAGCACTAGGATCTTTAAGTATATCACGCATTGGAGTAGCACGTGGGCCTTCCTCTCCGCGACTTGGATCATTTGTTTCTTGACGTGCAATAACATCTAAACGGTCGAATGTAAATGGAATCTCGCCTTGTTTATTTGCTATACCGTTATAGTGTTTTACATAACTTAAGGCTTTAACTTGATCGGCACCTACTACAACTGTACATTCAGTGTAGCCCATTTCGTTTAACTTGCGTAGTACGCGAGTTAAGTCGGGCATTTCTTCTGTAGCCACGTGAAATATTTGTCCGTGTTTAGGAAATACTTTGCGGTAGATATTTAATTTTTCTTCCGGATGTAGCGGATCGTCTTTACCAACAGAGCGACTTAGCACAAAATATGGATCTGCACCAGTCTCATCGGCCTGGGTAATTACACTACTGGCCAACATCATATGACCTTTATGACCCATACCGCGGCCCCAGCCTACTACAGCACTTTTACCTTCACCAGTACGATTAAGAAATTCACGCAACTTCATCGTCTTTCCTTGGAGCCCAGTTAGCCTGGTCAATAGTTTTGACAAACTGTCCAGGCAAGTCATTCTTGAACTTGCCGCCAGGATGCGCTTGTACATAACCTTCTGGTTTAGTTTGACGGATACCGCCGTGTGTACCGCTACTTAATGCAGCGATTACTTTCATCTTTTCGTGCGTTAGCAATTCAACAGCAGTTAGAATAGCATCTAGCCCAGGATGAGTTAATACTTTTTGTGCTTGTGTATTACTTAACTTAGCTGTGGCCCATTGCGCGAATTGTTGTTTAACTCCGGCAACACGTAAATTTTGATTAAAGAAACTATACAATACATCACCAGGCTTACTTAAACCAGGTTGTCCAGCAACAAAACTATCGATAGCGGCTTTATTTTGTTTAATAAAATCTTCAGCGTGATCTAATCCTGACTCATCTACTTGCGGTGCGTGTTCGACATAAGTTGTGCCTTGCACTAGCACATCACCGTTTGATAATTTTTCAGCATTTGGATAACGAGTTTCTTCAGCACCAATATGTGTATAGTAGCCAGTTGCGGCAACCATCATCTTTGCGTTAGCAATCTTTTTACCTAATTCGCTACTTGCTGGAATGTGGAAGCTAGTTATATTAGGAGTAAAATCGTATTCGTGTGTACTAGGATTTAATTGTGCTGGTTGTAATGGGCTGAATAAAACTCCGCCTTCAATAAATCCTGTCTTAGGACTAATCTTTTCAAACAACGGCCATAAGTCTGCAAGACCTTGTGCAAATGCACGACGTTGATCTTCTTGACCAGGTTTAGTATTTCCAGTTCCTAAAATAAACATAGCAACGTCATCTGGATCATTCATTGTAGTACCAACACCACTCTTAGTATGTGTTGTACCACGCTTTAGGTATTCCCAGGCATTCTTTGGAATCATACGGAACTTGCCGTCTTCATCTCTGCCCCAGTATATAACAGGACTACCATCCCATTTTAATTCAATAGATCCGCCTTTGCTAGTCATATGACGTAGACGTTCAATAGCGTGTAACCCGCCAGTACTACCATTTGTAAACACTAAGTCTTCAATATGTTGATACTTACGACCTACAGTAGGTTTAGCCGCCGCTTCATTAATTGCGGTTGGACTAACAGCTTGCCAACTTGCTCCACTACTAGCTTTTTGGAATATTTCATCACGACGAGCTTGATCTGGGATAGCGGCCAAAATACTTTCAACACTACCTAAGTCAGTGCCTTTAGCGTGTTTGCCTAATAAATGTTGAGCAATTACATCTAAGTCATCGCTAATAAAATGTGCTTTCTTACCTTCTGCATCGCGTGAGTACAATCCTTCGTCCGGTGACCATAACATATTTTGACTACTTGCTAGTGCATTCATCATCATCTGTTTGTGTACACCTTTGTATGGACTTCCCGCAGGAATATGGTGTGTATGAAACTGAGAAACTCTTTCGGCGTTCTTAACTGCTTTAATATCGACCTGGAAGAATTGATTATTGAAAGGTAATAAAATATGAACTGTAACACCAGTACGGCGAGTTTTTAAACCTTTAGCCTGTAATTGTTTTTCTAATTCTTGACGTGCTGTCTTAGGATCTTTAATTTTAAATAGATCCATAATACGATCTAGGTCAATCATTACATCTAAATCGCCACTCATCTTTCCAGGAGTAGGAGTTGCCGCACTACCAATAAGGTGTGCCTTTGTTCCTAAGTCAGATAGGTATTTGTTTGTTTCTTGTGCTAGGTCTTGTGCGATAGCTTGATCAAAGTGCTCGGACTCTGACCAAATATTTCCACCTTCGTTGATGATTTTTTTGTTAGGTAGATTAACAAATAACTCTCTTAGTAACATTGTTAATCCTTATATTTGCCGTTAGATACGTGGTCTTTAAATTCTTCGTGCAACTTTTCACATATTTCTTTAAGTAGCTCTTCATCTAATGATGATGGTAATGCTTTAATTGGAAACTTTTTACTATAAATTTTATAACTGCTTTCTACAGCAGGTTTAAAAACACCCATTTTAGTTGGGCGTTTTGCCTTAGCATTGTCCAAACATTTTGCTAGACTAGGATATAAATGACGGCGATATACGTCATCGTCATTGTGCATAAAGTGTATTAAGTCTTCGGCTAAATCAAAGTTAATTTCGTTATTGTCGCCCTTACGGTCAACAAATTTCTTTTCATCGAAATTAAACCCTTCTAATAATTCATTTATTCGCATTTTCAAGCCCGTTGTGTATTGTCAGCAGAATACTCTGCAGTTAGAGTATTTATCGCTTTTGTAATCAACCAACTATGCTTTGATAATGCGTTCGACTTTAGAAATAGCACCTGCAAGGTGCATTTTAGCCATCAGCAGGTTGTTTTTTCCTGTGATGTAGAAGTGTGTACCGCCCCAACTACGAGGTTTTTGTAAGTCTCTAATACAACTCTTAGTTAGTTTACAATTCTTATTACTTTCGGCCCAATCAATAAACGCAACGTTAGGCTGTACAGTTTTACCCAATGTAACCCTATAGTCGTAGTCTGTCTTGGGCATAACAATAGTATCTGTGCTTAACGCAGTAGAATTTGGTGGCACAGATATGTATTTTACATTATCGTGATTTATATTTGCTAAAGAATCTATATCAGCTTTACTATTAGAATAAACAGTGACCCACGGAGATTCTACCCTAACATCAATATCTTTTAAGTTGCATAGTATACTTTGCAAAGCAAAAGCATAGTCTAAATCATCTTTACCTTTGATATAACTAGTGCGCCAACCCGACCGTGTTTGATTTCTAGATAAATCTATTTGTTGTAGCTGGGCCAGCGCATTGTCCATATCGGCACTACGAAACAACTGCGCACCAGCACACACCAATACAATTTTGTATTGGTATACGCCTTTGAACAGTCGAGTAGTAGTCTTATACAGCATCTGTTGGCATATCCACTAATGGTGTAACTTGATCAACAGTTAGCAAGGGAACTTTAACTTCTTTTGGAACAGCAACAATTAACAATTGATCGCCGTCTATTGTAATATTAGCACTACCGCCATTCTTCAATGTGCCAAACAACATCATCTTAGCAAGATTGCGTTTGATTTCCTTGTCAATAACACGCTGTAAAGGACGGGCGCCCATCTTAGGATCGAAGCCTTTAGTAATCAACCAATCTGTAGCTTCCTTGTTAATTTTGATTTTAACACCTTTGTCTTTAACCTGTGCCTTAAGTTCATCAATAAACTTAAGAACAATCTTAGTCATTGTTTCTTTAGCCAATTTGTTAAAGGTAATGATACCATCCAATCGGTTACGGAACTCTGGTGTAAAGAACTTTTTCAAGTCTTTGTCGCTGTATTCTTTTTCTTGAGCACCAAATCCAATAGCATTCTTTTCAGCTTCGTTTGCACCAGCGTTCGTAGTAAGAATAAGGATTAAGTTACGGCAGTCTGCTTGTTTTCCATTTGAACCGGTAATAAAACCATTGTCCATCATTTGTAGTAATACCGTGCTAACATCTGGATGCGACTTTTCTACTTCGTCAAACAACAGAACAGCATTTGGGTTCTCTTGAATCTGTGTAATCAATAGGCCAGCATTTTCTTCAAAGCCAACATAACCAGGAGGGCTACCAATTAGTTTACTGATGCTATGTTTTTCTTGATACTCACTCATATCAAAACGTAGCAATTTAACACCCAAATGTTTAGCAAGTGCCTTGGCTGTTTCAGTCTTACCGCAACCCGTTGGACCCATAAACACAAAGCTACCGATAGGTTTATTCTCTGATTTCAAACCAGCCTGTGCAACAATGATCTTATCTACTACTTCAGTAAGCGCCAGGTCTTGTCCATAAACTTCTGCTTGTAAGTTATCTTGCAAACTAGCCAAGTTACTTGATTCTGTTTCCATAATCTTTTCTTCTGGCATCTGAATCATCTTAGCAAGTTCGTATTGAATTTCACGTTCGCCGATAGTACGCTCATCTGCAATCTTTAAGTTAAAGCGTGAGCAAGCAACGTCAATTAAGTCAATTGCCTTGTCTGGCAATTTCTTATCTGTTTGATATTTAACTGACAATTTAACAGCCGCTTGTAGTGCATCGTCACGAATTTTAACATTGTGGAATCCTTCGTAGTATTTCTTAATACCTTTAAGGATTTGTAATGCCATTTCTTGGGTAGGCTCGTCAACAGTGATGCGTTGGAAACGGCGCATCAACGCACGATCCTTTTCAAAGTGTTTGCGATACTCTTCCCAGGTAGTACTGGCCACAACTTTAATGTTGCCTTTGCTTAGAGCCGGTTTCATCATATTAGCGAGATCGTTAGCAGAGTTGCTAGCAGATCCTGCGCCAGAAATCATATGTGCTTCGTCGATGAACAGCACAGTCTTACCTTTCTTACTTAGACCTTTTAGAACCATCTTAAAACGTTCTTCAAAGTCACCGCGGTATTTGCTACCAGCAAGCATAGCTGAAATATCTAAACTGTAAACTTTGTATTCTTTTAGGAACTCTGGAACAGCACCGTTTACAATATTATAAGCCAATCCTTCTGCAATAGCTGTTTTACCAACACCAGGGTCGCCGACAAGGATCACGTTATTCTTACTACGACGGCCTAAAGCTAGTGCAACATTTTCTAATTCGTCTATGCGGCCGATAACTGGGTCAACTTTCTTTTTAGCAACTTCATCATTTAAGTTTGTAGTAAATGCTTTTAGAGCACGTTCACCTTGGCCGTCTGCTGGTCCTTGCTGATCTTCTTCTATAGCATCTGCATTGTTTGTAATGAAGTCGTTAAATTTATCTTTGTCAATTTCTTGCTTGCTGATGAAATAAAACGCCCAACTACGTTTTTCTCCAAACATACTTAGGAAGATATCAGCTGCTTCAATTTGTTGACGTCCATTAAATAGGACCTGGGTGAACGCACGATTAAGTACACGTTCAACCGCTTGTGTCTTTTTAGGTTTAACTACTACATCTGGTATAGTAATTTCACCGCATTTATTTTGTAAGTAATCTGCTAAGTCTTGTTTTAAATTTGCAGGATTTGCTCCAAACCCTTCTAACGCATTATTAAAGTGCTCGTCAGAGAGCATACCAAATAACAAGTGTTCGATTGTTAAGTACTCGTGATGTAATTTTTTAGCGGACTCGATTGCTCGTTCAAATACCGCTTGTAGATTGTCACTTGGTTCGACCATTGCGTTTTTTCCTTTGTTTTTTAATCGCTAATGCTAATTTTAACGGACTGATATAATCTGTAAAACACACTCCGTCCAAATGGTCCAGTTCGTGTTGAAAACATCTTGCATCTATCCCCGATAACTCTATTATACAGTCTTTACCTTTTCTGTCAAGGTATCCGACTGTAATAGTTTGTTGACGTTTTACGTTGAAAAATAAATCGGGAAAGCTCAAACAACCTTCTTCTCCTTCTACAATAGTTCCGTCACCTTTTATTATATGTGGGTTAAACATACAAAATGGAACCTGATCTTTGAGACAAATAGCAAAAACTCGTTTGAGTAATCCTATTTGATTTGCAGCTAGCCCGAGTCCGTTATTTTGAATCATAAGCTGAACCATATCAACTTCTAGTGCTTCTGCACCAGTGTCTGTTTCAAAATTCCAGTCTTCCGCTTTTTGTTTTAATACTGTGTTAGGAAATTTTATTAATTTCATCATTAAGTTTTTGTAACTCCGCCACTAGTTTTAAATCTGTAACTTTTGGTGTTCTTATATTAATAACACTAACAAATCTTCCCTTTACTCCAGTATTTACATTTGGAAAACCATTTCCGTTACTGGCAAATTCGACACCTGTTTCTACTCCTGGGCGTACTTCTAAATCTAATACAGTACCTGCTAGTGTAGTTACATTCTTTCTACATCCAATCATAGCCTCGATTGGGTTGATGTTTACCTTAGTATAAACATCATCGCCTCTGCGTTCGTATCTAGGATCAGGAGTTACAAGTATAGTAACATTAAGGTTACCTCTGGGCATATTAGGAATGCTGTCATCGCCCAGTCCGTTGTAGCGTATGGTATCACCGTGTGTGATACCAGCTGGCACGTTAATAACAACATTTTGATTGCGGCCACTAGGCAATCTGTAATTTGCTTCTAGTTGTTTGCCTGCAAATGAGTCTGCAAAAGAAACAGTACATTGGATATTCAAATCTCTGTTTCTACGCATTTGTCCTCGCATTTGTCCAAAAATATCGCCAAACGGATGGCCACCGCCAAAGCCGCCAGTGAACATATGGCCAAACGGATCAAACCCTGGACCGCCTCCAAAGTTAAATGATTGCCCGCCACCAAACTGTCGTTGTTGATCGTATTCGGCTTTTTTTTGGGCATCGCTTAGTGTGTCGTAGGCAACACTAATGTCTTTGAACTTGGCTTGATCTCCACCCTTATCTGGATGATGTTTATTAGCCAAGCTTCGGTATGCTTTTTTAATTTCGTCTGGGCTAGCGTTTTCGCTAACACCTAATGTTTGGTAATAATCAGTCATAGTCGTAAAAATAGGTCCAATCTAATATAGTAATTATACTATCTTAAACGGGACCTGTCAAGATTTTGGCTTACTTTTTCTTGACTGGAGTATCCGGTTTAGTACCTTCTACTTTTTCGCCGTCAAATTTCTTGTGATGCTTAACTTCTTTTTTAGCTGGAGCTTCTTTTTTTACAGGAGCTTTTGCTTTTTCTGTGGCCATCGCTGATGATGCAACTACTGCTACTACTAATAATGCTAATAATTTTTTCATTTTGGTTTCCTTTATAGTGCTGGTTGATCGTCTTGTGGTACTACTTTCTTTCCACTTGCATTTGTTGTAACCGGTTGCGGTGTGCTTGGCGCTCCAAATCCACTACTGAATCCGGGCGTTGCTGTTGCCGATGGACTTGGAGATGTGCTTCCAAAGCCGCCTCCGCTAGACCCAAACGCTCCCGCTCCAGTGCTTGTACTGCCGCCAAAGCCGCCTGTGCTTGGTGTTGATGAACCAAAGCTACTGGTAGCTCCGAATCCTCCTGATGACGTCGAGCCAAAGCCTGTTGACCCGCCTGATGATGAACCGAATCCGCCACTTGATGTTCCTCCAAATCCGCCTGTTGAACCACCGAAGCCGCCTGACATACCACCGCCCATTCCTGGTTGGTTACTTACATTTACCATACCTTGACCTGGCGGAACGTATGTTGTTCCTGCGCCTTGTGGGAATTGCATTGTAGGTCCAGCTGCACCGCCTAGTTTTTCTTGTGTGCGTCCATACGCACTAATACCAATAACAGCACCCATTGCGATGTGGAATAAACCAGCGCCCTGGAGTGTTAGTGGTTGCCATTGACTAGTTACGTTTCCGTGACTAACCATTTGTAATAAACTCCATAGAACTGGGAATCCTACAAAATCCATTGTACAGACTAGCATATACATCCAGCCCATCATTGGACGCCATTTGCTGTTCATCCAATCTTCTTTTTTCTTCTCGCTTGCGGTCTGCTTAAAATCTTCATCTGCCATAGTTCGCTCCTTTTGGCTTTATATACGTATTTATTTCACGCTATTGTATATTTTCTGTTGAGTATTGTACCAGTCCAACCAGTTATCAACTTTATCCTTACAAAGGTAATACTGATTATAATTTGCTGTTACGACTTCCAATGCATCGCTTAATTTTTGTGTTGTAGGATCTACAGTTGCTAAATCAGGACACGCTGTTTTTAGCTCGTCGGGTGTGCCTGGAAATTGCATAGATACGACAGTTTTGTTTGAAGCACACGCTGTTAACATAGCAATTACAGCTAAAATTAGTAAACGTTTCATTTAGTTGCTCCTAACGGATTCTTAGCCGCGTCATTGAGAATTTTAGTCGCTTCTGGATCTAATTTACAGTCTGCATCAATTTTCTTTTCAACTTCTTTAATACGCTCTTTGATTACAACTTGTACATCGTGAATAACTTTAGTTTTTGTTACAATCTTGGTATGTAAATTGCCGTTAGCATCTGTACTAGCAGTTTGTGCCGCCGCCATTTTTGCCTGCATTTCATTAATTTGTGCTTGATAGATAGCGGTAATTCCAGCTCCTCCATACATAAACACACCTACTAGCATTACAGCAAACGAAACAGGTTTTACAAAAAACGCATAAGGTTTAATTGTAGGAAATGTATCGACTATTCTTGCTAAAAAATACGTAGTAGCACCTGCACCTGCAACAACTGGCCAAAGCCAGGAAGGTAAATTACTTAGGATATGTTCTATTAGCCAGGCAAACATATATTAACCTACAAGTATTGAATGTGCTTGCGCGGTGTGTTGCTTACGTTCGTCTAACCCTAGTGTTCCACCGTTAATCTTTTTAGTTAGACCAAGCACATCTCCGTTATCAGCTAATGCGTTTAGGTTGTTGCTTTCCCAGAACCAGCAAGCTGATTGAATAGCACCTTCGAATGTTCCTAAGAATTCAGGAACTTCTTCTACTGGTGTATCAATGCTTTGTGCAAAACGACTGTAATTATCCTTACCAGTAATTTGAATCAGTCCACGACCACAGAACTTCCAGCCATCGCCACTTTCTTCTGGACCGTTGCCCATACGATTGGCATACGCTCTATTAGCAATTTTTTCTGGTTGGTGAGCATAGTCATTTGCATTACTTTCATTAAAGTAGTGAGGCCATACTTTGCATAGTGTTTCTGGACGGTAGTTTAAATTTTCCACAAGTGCTTTGTATCCAGCACTTTCTACCATTGTCTGTCCTAAGAAGCAAGCCACACGTTCTGGTGTATTGATATCGTAGTCTGGTAAAATTTTGCACAATGCTTCGTGCCAATGCTCTGAGTATGGATTATTTTGTAGTATCGCTGTGCATTTTTCTAATGAAAAATCAAATGTAAAATCTGCCATTATTGTATCCTTTCAAGTGCAACGGCCCAGCCGCTGTTTTCAAATATAAATGTACTACCAATTTTGGTAATGTTGTAATTTCCAATAACCTTAGTTAGGAACATTACTTCGGCCATATCCTTACTTTCTAAGATAATAGGGCCTTTGACGTTATCGTATACTTCTTGTTTTCTTCCACTAGCTAAAATATTGAAACTAACTGGACCGCTGTATGCTCTTTTAAATGTAATACTTTCTCCAAGCACGTTCAAACTTTCAGCGAAACTATTACTAAAGAAATTACTAAAATTATTTAACCCATTTTCTTGAGTGGCAATATCGTAGCTAGCTTTATCTTTAGGAACAGCTCTTTTTAAATTTTCTAGAGTAGCTTCTTTACTTTTAAAACTTTTAAAATAACGGAAACGCAATTCTTCTAAGCCAGTTAATTTCTTAAGACCTTCGACTAGTTCAAAAATTTGTTCAGCTGATTGACGTCCACGTTCAATTTCAACGTAAACCCGGTATGTACCTTCGTCAGTTTCTCCTGCGGTAACATCGCCGTCCAAGACAAAATTGTAACCCATCTCGAAGAAATTTTCTAAATCTTTAGCCGGATCTTCTCCGTCTACTGTAAAACTTAAAACAACAATATCTTCGTCTTGACCAATTTTACTTTTGTAACTGTCAATTTCAAATACTTCGTCTACTAAATCTCGTAGGTCATCCGCCTGCAAACTTTCGTTTAACTTCATACAGCACCTCCAGGAGCTGGTGGAGCACCACCGCCGGCGGCAGCTGGTGCAGCAGCGGCAGCTGGTGCGGCAGGAGCCGGAGCACCGCCTGCTGGATTGCTAGCCTGTGTTGGGCCTTGATTTTCTTTATCTTCGTTTTTCATCTTATCCATATAACCTTTGTAGATATCAAAGGCAATTTTCTTTGGCATTGTAATTTCTACAATCCAAATAGGTTTGCGATCTAAACGACCTTTCTTTGTGCCAGGCCGAATGTCTTCTACAGTACGAATTTCGCGTGGCTCTAACAAATGACTCTTTTGATATGTGACTTTACAGCCTAACTCTGTCAAACGTTTGCCCGCAATAGGATTAGGCATCTTGCTCTCTGGCCACATAAAACCAGCTGTAATCCAGTGGCGGTCTACCTTGGGTCCATAGGCTAATTCGCCGTCCTCCCAGTTTTCGTATACGTACATATCCATTTGATCTAATACACGCTCAAAGTCCTTTAGCACAGCCAAGGATGAGTTGTTTTCGTATAGTTCTTCAATGTTTTTAATAACGTCTAAAATATCGTGCATAGTGGATTCCAGAAACTTGTATACTTATTTAGCTGGTTTAAAATCATAACGTATCACTTTATATTTCTGCGTATTCGTTAAATAATAGTGTAGAACCTCTGTAGTTATCAGGGCGGTCACTACAAGTCCTACTTTAACAGTAAAGCAGGAGCACAACTAGATGAGTAAACAACGAGTGAAAAAGCGTTTTACATCAGAAGTTAACATAATTGATTTTCAGCCATATCTTCCGGCGAAAAAGCAACGTGTCAGTATCAACGCACGTAACGTTAATCAAAAACTTTATCTCAGTAAACTTTATGACGAAACCAAAAGCATAGTGCTTGCCATTGGTCCAGCCGGCACGGGTAAAACTATGCTAGCCGTACAGTTTGGGATTAAGTTATTTCAGGAAGGGAAAGTTGACAAAATCATTGTGACAAGACCCGCCGTTTCCGTAGATGAAGATTTAGGATTTTTACCAGGTGACTTAAATGAAAAGATGGCACCTTGGACTCGTCCTATTTTCGATGTATTTGGGGAATATTACCAACAAAAAGAAATAGCCAAGATGCTAGAGGAAGGTGTTATTGAAATAAGCCCACTTGCGTATATGCGTGGACGCACATTTAAGAACGCATACATTGTTGCTGATGAATGTCAGAATACAACTGTAAATCAAATGAAAATGCTACTAACCCGACTAGGAGAGGGTTCTAAAATGGTGGTGACAGGAGATTTAGCCCAAGCAGACAGATTGAGCGACAATGGTCTGATAGATTTCTGTAATCTATTATCAGACAAAGAATATTTGGAACATATTGATTTTATTCAATTTGACACTAAAGACATCGAACGCCATAATGCTGTAAAAGAAATACTGGCAATATACGGAGAATAAAGTAGCAATACTTTAGATAGTCAACAAAAAGGGCCATTGCGGCCCTTTTTTATTATAAGTGTGACAAACGGATTAGTGTTGCCGCTAGATTAATTTCTGGATCACTAACTAGCGTGTGATCTACGAGACCTTGCTTGATAATAAGAATGGCATTATCTTGCTTTTTAGCATCTCCAAAGATTGCTACATTGTCGTACAACCAACGATAGATTTCTTCCATTTCCTCTGGACGAGCTTGCCCGCAAACAAGTTTACGTGCTTCAGAAATTTTACCAGCTTTAAATAATTCAACCATTTGAATTTTATAATCTGCTTCTCCAGTATCACCACGTTCTGGAGTATGCAACGAGCCGTCTAAACTATTCATTTGCACAGTATTGATGCACTTACGCAAATCTGGATATGTGGCCTTAACAAACGTATCTAATGTATCAATTTCAAAATTAATATTTTCTGTAATTAAGATTTCGGCTACCCTAGCAGTAAACTCAGTAACGTCGACACGTTCAATGTGAAAACCCTGACAACGTGAATGAATAGCAGGAATAATACGATTAGGATAATTGCACGTAAGAATGAAACGTGCCGTAGTGTGATATTCTTCCATAACACCGCGTAGCGCCGCCTGTGCGTTTGGAGATAAGTAATCAGCTTCATCTAATAGTACTACCTTAAAATCTCCAAACGGAATCATTTGGACAAAGTTAATAATCTTATCCCTAACGTCATCAACGCTGTTTGTACGACTTGCGTTAATTTCTAGTACGTCGAGATCATTTACATCTAATTCATTAAACAAGATTTTGGCTAGAGTTGTTTTACCAATGCCAGCGTTTCCGCTAAACAATAAGTGTGGGATTGATTTTTGTTTAATCCAGCTTTGTACTTGCTCCTTTTGATGGCTATCTCTAAAAACATAGCCATCAATAGTGTTAGGACGATATTTCTCTACCCAAAGTTCTTTCATACTAATTCCTCGGCAATACCTAAAATTTCTGCTAGTACTAATATAAGACCAGCACCTTGAATGTATGGATTCATTTCTAACCAACCACCACCAGCAAGTGCCAATCCTGCGGCAATTCTAAATCCGCTCTTTATCATACTAACACTAGTATGTGTAAAAAACTTTTTATTAGTTGGTGTTGCTTCCAGTACGCTTTTTGCTTTCTTAATATCTGCTACAGCTTCTTCGTGTGTGCTCATAAGACTCTCCTTTTATGTAGTATACAGGTGAAAACAGGGCTAGTCAATAGCCCTGTTGCTCGAACTGTAATTTTATTGTTCGAAACTTGGTCTAGCAAATGAAGAAGGATCAAAATTTGCGTGTTCTACTTTACTGTGTACACCAAACGTATTGTCGCCTGGATCTTCGTCAGTTACCATTAAAATGGCTTTTATATCTGCTCGACGAATAACGATTTCATCACCGTTTTCATCTACGACAGTAACGCCACGGGTCCAACGGCCGTGCTCTAGTAAAATCCATTCACCGACTTTGACATCTTCTTGTTCTGGACCAATAGCCCAGACTCGGCACCATCGATGGCGAATGCCTTCACTTTTACCATCATCGCTTGGTAGCACAATACCGCTAGCGGTTTTGCGTTCTTCAAAATTCATATCGGTGACAAGGATATTGTCACGAATTGGAATAATTTTTCCTGTTACTACGTTCATTCGTTTCCTTCCGGATCCATATCTTTAATTAACTTGGCTTTTTGAGCCGGAGTTAATGGTTTAGCTGGAACCTCAACCGTTTTAGTTTCAACTACCGGTGTAGCTGGTTGTGCTACTGGCTTGTTGATAGTTTCTGGAATAACTGTGCTTGCAGGATGTAGTTGTTCACGTTTGGCAATAATTTGACCACCAGGACCAATTTTATCCCCACGTGCGTTTACACTCATATTTCCTACAGCCAGCGTTAATTCGTTTTGACTGATTAATTTAGTCATATCGATTTCTCTGCCCTTGGCAGTACGATATACTTGTCTTTGTTGTTCTTTTTGTGCCATCTTAATCTCCTAGGATTATAGTATTACTTATCTCAGGAATTCCTGCCAGTCTAAATTATATTTGACTGAATCTATTTGATGTACGCCCAATAAGTATAGTACAAAACTAGCTACACTTGAGCCACGCCCTACACCCCAAACAATACCATTAGCATTACAAGTATCTACAAAATGCTTAGTCCATTGTAATAATGGAATCATTCCACGGGTTTCAAATGCGTCCATTTCATCCATAACCCTGTTTCTTTGCTCATCTGTAGTACAGCGTTGTAAACACCATTCTTCTACATCGAACTCTCTGTATTCTGGTGGCATAAACCAATCGCTTTGTAGTGCAGAATCAAAATCTGCAATATCAATTGAATCTAATTGCTCGTTGAATCGTTGGAATGTAAATCCAGCCGTTTGCTCCAACTGTTCAATTTCTTCATTGTAGTCTACAGTGATGTCTTTGATAGTAGTAAGTTTACCCTGATAGAGGGCTCGAAATATATCTACTGAATTAAAAATAGGATTACCGAATTGATCTAGGCGCATAGCCTATATTTTAGTTGACTTTAACTAATTTGTCAAGGTTCTTTTCGCTCTTTTGCATTAATTTATCCAATGCAAGTTGACGACGTTTGCTCAATTCTGTTTTATATGTTTCTAATAGCATACTCATTTGCTGGCGAACTTCTACATTATAAGTCATAAAATACTTACGTGTAAGTGAGTTTATCTTTTCTTCCAGTTCGTTATCTTTGAACTGTGACATATCGCCGGCTAATGGGTGCATTAGTATGTGCCTGCCAATTTTAAATAGGCTACAGTATCGCCCAAGTTCCAAGCTTCGATAACATAGGCTGTATTAGCTGTTGCTAGGCTAATAGTAGCATAGCTGTTATTCTGAGCAGGAACTAGCGTTCCTACATCACTAGCAGAAACTTTAACAGTTCCGCCTGTGTTTTGAATAGTTACAGTTAAATTATTGGAAGTAGGAATTAACATCAAACGTAGTGTACTAGAATAAGTAGCACCAGTTGGTGTATTGTTTACAGGCCAACCTGTAATTTGAACGCTAGTACCGCTTTGTGTGATATTAATTTTTTGTGTATTAGCATCTGTAAAATTTGCAATTACAGTTGAACCTGGAGCATTTTGTGGAAACAGTACGCTACTATAACTTTTTAATAGTGCATTACTAACAACATTGTTAGCTAGATTGTTATCTAAACTATCGTTAACAGTTAATTGAGCTTTCAACAATGCCTTAGCCTGCAAATCTGCAAGCTCATCGTGTGCGTTTGATAGCGCAGTATAGATAGCTTGGAAATTATCACGGAAACCTTGGGTATCATTATCTTGCCCAGGAACTGGGTAATTTGTTGTAATTGTTGAAAAAATTATGTTGCTCATACTGTTATCCTATCGTTTTTGAATACTAGATATTTATCGCCGTAAACCACGTCACCTTGTGAATTTAGTACAGCGTTTATTGTATATCTATCTACTGTATAATCTAATGCTTTGAAATCAAACCCGCTTAATTTAATAGCGGTAATAATGGTGTCTGCTGTGCCAGGTTTGCAAAAACACAACGGAACAGCCAGAGTGTAACCTAATTGTTCTTTTTGCCCAGATCCTATACTACGCATCCATAAGGGCAAATAGTTACGTTCGCTTAATCCAACCTGTGCTAAACGGTATCTCCAATTGGAAATACTGTTAGGAAAATACTCATTGGTATTAGGGCTACTTACTTCATACCCTGTGCTATCAACACCAATAGTCTGATCAATAGTTATAGTATCTTTATATCTAGTGTTGGATTTAATCATTTCTGGCAAGTGTACGCCATTAGGTTCTAACGGATCTAGCATTTGAACATAGATAACTTCATACACTTCGGCCTGTGTTGTCGGATCATTTGCCACAGCTTTCATAACACTACCAAACTGGAAACGCTTCTTCTTATTATTTAGACCCATTGCGCCTACATACGCAGCTGCAACTTCTGTTTGAATGCCAGCATATACTAACATTGTTAATCCAGATTGTAGACCAAAGTTTGTATCGTTAGGTCTATAAATGCTACCAGGTGTGAAGATACTAGTGTTGTTGATAAAATCGTGCCATAGCAAACGCTGACTAGGTACTAGCATTGGTTTAGTTACAATGTTGCTGTATGTTGTAGTATTAGGTTCGCTGATTGTTACTGTGAATGTTCTAGTTACAGCACTATATCCAAACTGGTTTGATGCTGTGATACTAAAGGTATACTTTCTTTCAAACGTAGTTGTTGCGTGGTCGAAAGTTGTGGTGCCACCGTCGAACGTAGTTAGTCCTAATTGTCCAGTAGCGGCATCATAAAACTGATTAGGAGTTCCAATAATTTCACCGTCTGGATTTAGTGTTAACCCAATAGGCAACTTGCCAGAAGTTAATTCATACACAACAACATCGTTAGCCAAGTTTGAACTAGCATTAACAGCTAAGGTAGTAATATAGTTTGCTGGGATTGTTCCTAAGTTACTAGGTGTGTTCCAAGTAATTTCACTGTTGATAGAACCAAGTATCAACATTGTAAATGTTTTAGAAGCTGTTACACTATCGTTTCCATCTAAGCGTGTTGCTGTAATTGTAAACGAATAGCTCTTAGTAACGCTTGGTTGGTATGGAACAACTCCATACAAATCTCCAGTGTTAGCATCAAATTGTAATCCTGGAGGTAATTGGCTTGCATCTACAATAGCAAACTCTACATCGCTAGAGTCATACAATGCCATTGGTACTGTGATATAATTGTTAGATCTAAACGCACCTAAGTTGCTGTCAGTAATCCAAACTGGTGAACGTACAAAACTAGCATCGGCACTAAACTCACCGGCTAGTCCATCTAGTGTAGTTGAGTCAGCGTGGAAGTCATCTGTACCTACAACAAATATTCTAAAAATTCTTTGAGTAAGATTAACACCGTCGCTTAGTGTAACTTTAAATTGATAATTGGCACTTAAACTTTGCGGCTGGCTTGTTGGAGTATTAAAATCGTAAAACACTCCATCGTATACATAACTGTCGTAACCATCTGTAGGAGTTTTACCAAAGTCAAACGCAACTACGTCAAACAAACTTTCGTCAAATGTTCCAAGTCCGTCAGACTTGCTGATGATTAAACGTGGTTCAATAAACCCTTGTATCAAACCAGTTGAGGACATTGTTAGTCCAGGAGGCAATGCTCCGTCACCGTCTGCAATAAAATAAGTTAAAGGCTGACCAGTAGTAGTATTATAATCGTATGCTTCCAGTTGATATTTTACATACGTGCTGTCCAACACATATAGTTGACCGCCTAGGCCTATTGGCAAATCTCCAGCATCTGTAATGAACTCCGGTCTTGCCGTAGTATAAACATTCATAGTAAATGTTCTATCAGCAATTTCAGTTATGTGATTAACTGTGCGACTAGCTCTTATGCAGAATGTAAATTTAAGATTATTTGTTACTAGAAAAGGTGTACCAGTAATATGATTACCACGAATGGCTAAACCATTTGGCAAACTGCCAGATATTAACTTATAAGTTACACCGCTATCATCGGTTACTGGTAATGCTAGACCTGTTGGAGGACTTAGAGTAATTCCTTCTTCGAAACTACCTAAACTGTATCCTGATGATTGTGTCCATACGTTTAATGACATAGTGATTTGATCAATTAGATTGATCCAAAATCTAATAAATTAGAAATTTGTGGACCGTTAATTGTCCCCATATCAAGGTCGTAGCCGAATGGATTAGCTACACTAGTTCCTGATGGAACTAAGATGGATCCTAACTCTATGCTGAAAGCATTTGATTGGATTAATAATTCTACTAGTGCGTTAAGGATGCTTACGTTGTATCCGTTAACAGTAGAAGTAATGTTACCTCCGCCGATAGTAAAATTATTTTGATTTAAATTCCCGCCTAGCGTAGGATTTGAATCTGTATGTAAGCGAGTGTTAGCTCTTAAGTCAACTGTAGTGCTACCTGGCACAATAGTAACTGTGTTATCAATGCTGGTTAAAGTTTTAAATTCTAAGTTAAGATTATTTCTTTGTGCAAAAATACCAGCGGCATTGTTGCCGTCTGCAACTAAGTTATGTCCGTTGCTGATATTAACTGAGCCGTATAGCTCGTCAAAATTAGCCTGTACTTTGCTGAACGCTGTACGGAGATCATCACCCGTGCCGTCGTTTGCATATTGACCAAAATTAATAGTCTGCTTTGTCATAATCCGCTCTCTTTAATATATTTAGCTGGTTTTAATCTTTGCTAAACCTACGATGCTTAATACACGTATATAAAACCAACCAATATCAAATTCCCAAGGTTTACGACTAAACTTAGGACTAGCCGGATCTAAATGATGATTGTTGTGTAGTTCTTCGCCGCCGATTAAAATCCCAATAGGACTTACGTTTCTAGAATGATCTTTAGTCTCGCCGTTGCGATAACCCCACCAATGCCCGATGCCGTTAATAAATCCAGCAGCCCAGAATGGAATCCAAATCATCTGTACTCCCCACACTAGAAACCCCCATAGTCCAAATAATAACAAGTCTATGACTAACATTAAGAGAATACCATAGCGGTGATATCTAGTGTAGAAAATTTCTGCTCGATCTTTAGGAGTACCTACACCGTACTTGATGACAAAATTAGGATCTTTAGTTGCTTCGTGATATAAACTCCATCCGCCAAATATTAGTCTCCATATTCCAAATATGTGCGGACTATGAGGATCGCCTTCTACATCAGTTGTTTGATGGTGCTTGCGATGTACAGCAACCCAGGCTTTAGTGGTCATACCAGTTGTTAACCATAACCAGCAACGGAAAAAATGGTTCAACGCCGGATGGAATTCTACGCCTCTGTGTGCTTGACTACGATGTAGATAAAGTGTAACACTAACAATGGTTAAATGTGTGAATAGTAAGGTAATTAGTATAATGTTCATAGTTTTACTTATGACACATTAAGGATTAGTTACTGAAGTAATGATCCAAAAGTCACTGCTCATACTAGCATTATTTGTAACAGCATAAGGCATATAGAAATAGCCGTGATCGCCCCAACTAACACCCCAGCTGTTGCGGCAAATTAAACGTCCGCCGTTCAAATTATCATCGTATCCGACTACTGCTACAGCGTGTCCGCCTAGCAGCTGTTCACCAGCTTGCGGATAAGGCATCATACCTGTTGTTGTGTTAGCGTGACCTTCAAAACTAGCATACACGTCAAAACCAATAACTACTGGGTATCCTTGATTTAGTGCTGTCTTGATGCCTGTTGTTTGAGTTGTAATCTTTTGGTAAGCGCCTGCCTTACGTTTTGCGGCATCTGTGTAGGCTGCTGTACTTGGCCGAGTAGAAAATCTACTAATAATATATGGCCATACGCTTTCTAATGGAGCACCATATTGGTTAACTGCTTTGATGCCATCACGAATGTAAGCACCGCTATCATAATTAACTGTACCTTCTATTAAGCGTTCTTGATAATAGATAAACAATCGACTAACAGTTAAATTTTTACTAGCTTTCTTGTCTAGCAAATCAATTATACCGGCAATAGCGTTTCCAGTACACGATCCTAACTGTCCCTGATCTTGTATAGGACTGTCGTAGTTACGTAGGTCTACTCTAGCAGGTAGTGTAGCAGGAACTGTGCCTAGTTTAGCAGGATCATAGATATGATCTCGTGCGTCTACTGGTTCACGTTTCCAGTGATATTTCGGTATTGATGGTATTTTTAATCCTGGCATAATGGTTCCTTGTTACCAATAGTAAGTATAAGTTTCGCCTGTAGTGCTTCCTGACAGACCTGTGGCATCGTATGTTATTAAACGACCGTACGGTGCTGGAGCATTCGATACTACAGTTCTAACACCGAAGCCTGCCATAGTGCTAGTGATTGAAGCTCCCACAGGAACAGTTTCAGTGCTTTGTGTATTACCAAATACATAGGTAATGTTACCTACTGTAGTTCCGTTATTGTCGCTTAATGTACTTGCTATATGTGGATAATCAACAGCAAATTGAACGCCGCTATAAATTAGTTGGTGACCTTGTACGCTACCAAATAATGAATCCTGAGTTGGTGTCATTATTAGTTGTGTATTAGAATCTGTTGTTGGCGGATGCGAAGTTGTTGCTGGATCAAACGAAGTTCCGGTATAACGTGCTATATTGCTGATGCGTATATCTGTTAACTCTCCGTTAAATGGAGTAGCACTATTAGTCGAAATTGTACCTGCCTTACCGATATACAAATCGTCTGCGCCGTTAGTAAAATTAATATTTAAATCAGGATGATCATAAACTTTCTGTCCGTCAACATACCCTCTCACGTGACCGCTATCACTGCTGATAGCTATATGAGACCAAACACCTGCGTGTGGTGAAGGAATAGTAAAGCCAGCATATGAGTTAGCAAAATTAATGTTGCCACCGTTTACATACTCTACATCTAAGTTATTCCAACCGTTGTTATTCTGCACGTTTAAATCAGTATTTTGACTCAAGACAGTTAACTGATCACCGGGTGCTCCGTTAACTCCTGGAATAATTGTTGGCTTAGACCAGAATTCAATAGTCCAAGTTGTGCCCAATGCCCATTGTGAATTAGTATTGTTGCTTAATCGAGTAGTGGTCAATGCGCCAGCTGAGCCACCCGGATCTATGGTTATAGTCCAATATGGATCATTGTCAACTACGTTAGTGATAGTTCTCCAATTTGGATCATATGCGGCAGTTGTCCATTTCCAACCAACTTGTGGTTGAGGATAGTCACCTTTTAATATATTAACTTGATTTGAACTATTGTATGCTAGATTTGGAATATCAGGGTATATAGTATTGGTTAATTGAAAGTGACCACCGTCTCCAACAAACAAGTACGTAACTGGAGCTCTTGTACCTGTGCTAGTATCATTAATTGTAATGTAGTCGCTGGTTAATACTACTGTTCCACTTGTGCTACCAGTTCTTACTTGAACTTTGAAAAATTGGGCACCTTCTGTTAATCCATCTGCTAGCGGGCTTACTGTAAATGAACCTGCACTGCTGGCAATATTAAAGCTGCCTGAGGTTACACCAAAGTCTGTTGGATCCGCAGTGTTGCCAAGGAATGGATCAAAATCAATAGTCCAGTACAATGTTGTGCCATCTGGTACATTAGCAGTTGTTACGTTTACTGTTATTGAACTACCTTCATCTACACTTAGATCGTATGCGCCAAAACTGTAGGTTGGAGGTAGGTATCTGCTCTTGGTATTGTTGTACTCGTTGGCAACATCCGAATCAGTTAAGGCAAAGTTCCACATTTTAACTTCACCCACCGAGCCTGTAAAGAAGTCGTGTATGCCGTACCCGTCACCGTAAGCACCAATGACTAGAGGATTATTGTTCCTTCCTAGTGTCAGGCCCGAATGTTGACCTAGTTGAGTGCCATTTAGATACAATGTCACGTGACTAACATCTACGCTGGCTGTAACGTGATACCAATGGTTGGCTTGTATAGCACCTCCGCTGGAAACTTCTGTGTTGGTCCAACTATTGCCACTACTACTAGTAGCCCAGCTTAGAGAACCATCTCCGCCTATTCTTAGATTATAGCATAGTTCTTTAGCTAATATAGTCTGTGTAGCACCAATGGCTGGAGATTTAATCCAAGCACTGATTGTGACGCTTTGATAGTTTGAATAAGTTAAATCTGGCAATTGAACTCGTGCACCTACGTTGGCATCAAGCAGTAGTGTTCCACCGTAGTCAGCGGATTTTGTAGCATAATATCCTAGTCCATTAAGGCCAAATTCACCTGTGTCAGGACAGTTAAACGGAGCACCAAAACTCATAGTAGTATCTGTAATATTAGCTGGATCAATATCAAATACTAAAGAAGTACTTGGAGTTGTGCTGGTGTCATTGACAGTATATGGTCCAAAACTACCGTATTCAGCACCGCCCTGTGTGGAGCCAAGCCAAATACTATAGTTCCAACTGCCCGAGGTAACGTGGTTAGCTTTGGGATGGATTTGAAAAATACTAAAATTAGATCCATATAATTGTGAATAACCGTCAGTTGCGCCAGTAAAGTTAAATCGATCACAAGTATTGATATCGTAGGCTATAGACCAATATACAGTTTCTCCGTTAAAATTACTGTAGTTATAATAGACATATACTGTAGCACCTTCGTTGGCTGTAGCATCCGATATGTGGTCAAATGTCACAGTGGGAGGCGGTAGAGACCCTCCTGCTGTTGCTACTATTGCTTGTTGAATAGCTGACATATTTTAATCCTTAGTCGTTAAAGCTCAAATTAGTACCACTTGCGATCCAGTAGCTAGTTACAGAACCGTCACCAGTATCAGTATAGTCTGACATTTTCTCATCACGCACTTTAATTAAAGTAACAATGTTACCACCATTGTAGCTAGGAATTACTAAGAAGCTATTAAAGTAGTCAGCGTTCCCGCCACTGATACCTAAATAGGTAGTGCGGTTTCCGTTAGCCCACCCATAGTCTCCAGATTCATAATATACTTTGCGAGTGTTACCACTCCAGTTTATGATAGTGATAACTGTGCCTACTGGGAACTGAACATCGTGATAGCTTGGTAACCATACATCTTGATTGTAAGTTAACAACAAGTGTCTGCCAGCATCGTTAGCACGGATCTTGTAGCTGTTCTGATAGTCAGCACCGCTGTTATAATAACCTACTAGACGTTGTTTCAACAAACTAGCACTAGTTTCTTGACGTGTACCGTCACCAAACACAATGCCTCCTCCTGTAGCAGATAGCATAGGATACTGAATAGTTTCGTAGCCTTGCTCAGGAAGTGATATCATTGAAACTGATGTAGTTGTAATACCTACGTGTGAGTGAACGGTGAAAGGAGTCCAAGCACCGTGAATAGTAGGATTACTAGTGTTAGCAAATGGAATCTGTACTTCTTCATAAACAAATTCGTCAATGCCGTCAGTACCTTCTCCGGTCAATGGCAGTTTAGCAACAAAACCATTGTAATCTTGATTACTACCACTAATAGCATCAGTAGTACCGCCTGTGAACACGTGATCACCGTAAACTGCTGTCCAACGTGTACCATTATTTTCATACTGTTGGCCAAACCAATTAACTGTTCGTAGTCTGTTTTGCCACTGTAGAGCACCAGATGTATCTAGTTTAGTAATGACCCACTGATTCCAATCGTCCTCTCCTGTAATAATAATGTTGTCATCGCTGTCAACAGCTACACTACCGTCATATATATCAAACACATTTTCAGCATCAGTATTAGCTCTCCATAACGCGGAGCCATCTGTACCTCTTAATTTGTATAGTTCTTGGTTACGTCCATAGTTAGATAAACAAACAATGACATCGCCTATGCTGTCTACACAAATGTGTGAATTGTCTGTTGGTGCATAGCCATCGTTTAAGTTTACGGTCCACTGCATAGCACCCGAGCTATTAAACTTAGATACCCAAACAGTAGGACTACCGCCGCTAAAGAAATCTGGATGCTCACTCGAACCAGTTACAAAAATATCACCAGACATTTTGTTTACAGCAACACTATACCCATAGTCGCTGTGATCTGACCCAAAAATATTGTACCAGTCTGGTGTCCATAACACAGCATCATTGTTTTGATAATATCCAAGTTGCCAAGCTCTGTCATTTGTAGTATTGCCAAAGTCTACTGCAAGGTCAAACAATAAGCGAACTGTAGCTAGACTTATAGTACCAGTGCTACTAATACCAGTAATAGCGCCACCGCCGTCTACTCCATTAACAGTGATAGTGATATCGTTGGTGCCATCTACTCCACCTGTTTGTGAGCCTAGAATTTTTAGAATGTCATTAACTTTATATCCAGAGCCACCGTTGTTAAAGCCAAGTGTGTAAGCAGGACCGCTGTCATCAAATTTGTATACGTACCAAGTAGCACCGTACCCTGTTCCAGTTACACCAGGTTGTGCTGTGTATACTGCATCAGCGCCAGTTGCTGTTCCAGATACAATACTTACACCTGTAATAACACCAGCATCTACTGTATCAACATTGACTAGTAGGCTGTTATCAGGTGTAGCACCACCTAAGTTTGTACCAGGAATAGTAATGATATCATTAACCTTATAGCCAGTACCGCCTGCTACTACAGCAACCGCGGTATATGCTCCACCACTGACTGTAACAGTAATAGTTGCACCAACGCCAGGAACATTAGTTGCTGTCAATGGATCATATTGGTTGATAGCGTATGTGTATTGCTCGCCAGTGACATCGGAACCAGTAAGATACCAGTAGCTTCCTTCGTTAAAATGCGGAGGTTGATCACTGCCAAAGTCTGTTACGGGAACATCCATATAGCTGTAACCATTACCGTCATTAGTACCTCCATCTATAGGATGTAGTGCGTAGGTTTTTGCTCCACCATAAGTAGTACCAACTACAACAGGAGTTCCGTTGTCTAACACATCAACATCGTACATATTGAAAGTTGATTGCCCTAATTGGAATTTAGTTGTTGAATATACGTCACCAGTAACGGCATTAACTGTTACTACAAAACTGTCATTATTGGGATAGTCTGTAACAATCATAACCACACGGTCGTGACGTTCATCATACACACCGCCTTCGATATTTCCTATAACGTGATTATTACCGTCGTACCATAGTTGTTTTTGGTATTCGAGGCCACCGTCTAGATTGTATTTTACAAAGTATGGTATAGCACCGCCTTGGTCAATACCAAAAGCATAACTGTTACCTACTGTGTCAACACAGATACCTTGGAATTCAACATTATGATCGTAATTGATTTTATGTCCTTGTAAGTTTACCCAACCTACTGTGCGCTTGCCAATGTCTAAGTCACCGTCTGGTGGTAAGGTCAGATCACCGTTAGTACCAAACTTCCAAGTATTTGAATCTTGTAATAGCGTTGTTACTTCTAGTACTGAACTTCCAGTATAAGAGACATCTGATCCTGGTCCCCATTCAAATCCGTTAATGGTGCTAAATCCACTAAAGTCTACTGACTTATATGATTGCATTCTTCCAGGAATGCGGCCTTCATTTAATCTCCAGCCACTAATATCAACTAATTCTCCATTTGATGGAACTTGTAATACCCAGGCTTTAACATCGCCGTAGTATAAGTTGTTGTATCCATTTTTACCAATTGGCACTATAAAACCGCATACAGCTAGACGACTACCGTGAACTGCGATTGCACCTCCAGTATTATATTGAGCAGGTGCATTATTGATAAGTCCAGGAGATGACAACCCAAAGTCTAACGGATCCATAGTACGTTGCCATAGAACTTTACCTGTATCGGGTTGGTAACAAGCCATTAATAGTTGCTGGACAAAATCTTGATATCCTGCGCTAGTTTGAGTGTATATACCTCTACTAGTATATGCACCTAGATACACCAAGCCATCATCGCCTACTGTAATGCTAGTTCCAGCACTGCCACAGTTGCCTCTAATATCTCTACTCCATACTACATTACCGTTAGAGTCTAACTTCATAACAACTACTTGTGTGATTGGCTCACTAGAAATATTAGCAGAGTCTGTATAATAGCCTGTTACAAATACATTACCACTGGCATCTACAGCTATACCTGCACCGCCATTGTCATATATGGTGCTGCCTCTTGAACTCTTAACTGATGGAATCTTTTTAGTCCAAATAGGATCAAGATTAGGATTTAATTTTTGCACAACTAAGACATAAGTTTCAGTAGCAGGATCAGATGAAACACCTGTAATATAAACATTATTGTTTTGATCGACAGCTAGTCCGTTTGCATCGTTTTCGTAATCGCTATTCCAAATCTTAGCGTGAAGTATAGCTCCAGATTGCGAATTAAATTTGATAGCATAAGCTCGAGGAGGGTTACCGTCTGTACTAGTTATACCTACTAATACTGGCATATTATCTGGGCCTACATCTAGCCCACTTGGAGTATTGTATTGGTCGTTATCAAAACTTTCAGTCCATATAGAATTACCGGTCATACCGTCAATTTTAATCACAGTACCGTAGCTATGGCCATCCTCGCCTACTAGAATCGCAACATAAACATTGTCGTCCAAATCAACAGCTACACCACCGCTGAATGAAGTTATGTTACCTGGAATATCGCTAGACCATAAAGTGTTACCATCTTCGTCAAACTTGCTGACATTCATAAATGGAGCATCATAGCCTGTTGCGCCACCATATGATGTAGTAACAACAACTAAACTACCTTGACTATCGTAAGCTAAGGCTGTTGCCACACAAGCGTTTCTTGGCTTACCAACCATATTAACCCAAGTAGCAGGATCTTGTGTGGTAATATTAACCGGATCCATACTCTTAATATGACTATTAGAGTAGCTTAGATCTCGCCAAGTAGTAATGCCGTCACCATATTTTACCTGTTTGGTATCTGTTTCTAAACCAGGCTCACCTGCGCTTAGAATTGGGTTAGCGTCAAACCAATTGGCCGCTGTATCTCTACGTAGTTTAATTCTTGTTGTCATAATGTCCTCCGCCTCCATCAAGCGTGTTATCTAAAAGTTCGTTGTATACTGAGGAGGCCGATCCTCCGTAATTTGCGTATTCTGCTGTACCATTGTGGATTGGAATACTACTATTCCAAGCTATGCCGGTCCACACATAGGTTACAGCGTTATCCGCTAAGAATTCCTGTCCTATGTTTGGTCTTGTGGGAAATATTATTGCCATATCTATATTTACCTTAAACTGGAAGTAGTGAGCTGTAAGCATCACCACCATCTACCACTGCTGCTGTAGTCTGTACGCTACCATCTGGGAATTGTAGCCCTGCATCTTCCCTGAAATACCAGTTGGCACCGCGTACATTTACGTGTACTAAGTAGCCTTCTGGAGTATACGGATCTCCGCTATATTCACCGTCTTCTAGCGGAGCACCTACGTTTACGCTAACATTTGGCCCGTAGTTAGTATTCATAGAGTTTATAACACCTAAATCTCTATTGCCGCCCAACCACAGACCTAGATATCCTTCTCCTTCAATCTCTGGTGCCCACACGACCATATCGCCGTCAGATATTTCTCCTAAAATCATAGGATCGCTAAATCCGTTATTGATTTCCAAGTAGCCAGAAGTGTTTAATTTAACCTGCCCAATAACGCCGTTTTGATTGGAAGTTTGTAAAAAAACTCCATCCGTATTTGCCCAAGCAAAATTAGTATCATTCCAGTTTAGTTGACTGTATCCGTTGTTATTGTAAGATTTTAAATCAATGCCCCAAGCAGTTCCGCCAAAACTTTGTTGTAGATTTCCTATGCCAGTTCCGTTAGCAAACATTAACGAACCATCAGCTTGTATACTTACAGTTAAATCACCGTTAACTAACGCACTAGGAGCGTCCAGCGGAGGAGGAAGTATAGTTGGACTAGCATCGATCCACTGACTATTATACATAATGTACAAGCGGGCTTCATCACTGTTAAACCATAAACGTCCATTTTTAGAACCTTCGGGCGGCGCATCACCAGCTACTGGATGTATAATACTATTGCCAAATCTATCAACAATGTCAGCAGTATCGTATGAAAGGGTTTCTGTTTGTACATCGATCTGATAAATTAATGTTTCTAAATTACCTTGATTATTAATAAACCAAGTGCTTTGCGCTTCATTAATTTCATTACCATCTGGCGTGAATTCAATAAACATCGCTGGCCCGGGCGAATCAGTAAATCCACTATCACCAGCAACAAAACCCGAGCCAAATATTGTGCCAGGCACAGTAGGATCCACATCTGGATTAGTCCATTGCATCAATGAATAATAATCACTATTAATTTCAATATAGTAGCCTGAATTAATCGATAGACGTTGTGTACCAGCATTCAGCGTATTGTTATTAGGAAATATTGTAGTACCGTCAGGATTAAAATGCCACTCAGCATTACCAAATCCTTCTGCATTTGCTCTAATATCAACTCCGAGAAACGGTCCGCTATGCGATCCACGGATCTTAACATTGTTCCAGTCGTTACCTAAGAATAAATCTTGGTACGGAACTTCTATGTTACTGTTAGGAAACGCAATATGAAAGTGTTCGTCTACCCCTGGAACTTCAATAAATGTACCAAGAGTAAGTGAACCGTGAGCGCCAGCGTTAAAAGTAAATCCATCATTCTTAACAAAACTACCATCGGATCCAATCTTTAATGTTTCCTGCCCACGACTGTAAAATTTAAAACCACCATCTGCTGTTGTAGGGTCGGTATCTGTAGCAAACCATACGTGATTGCCTTCAACACCTATGGCATAGTTGTAGCCTTGACCTATAGGATTTTCATTATTAAAGTTCCATAATGTAAGTGTATCAGTAGTGCCTAAGGGTGCAGGAGCACCTAGTCTAGAGTTGTCCTTCCAGAAATCAATCTTAGCCTTACCATTGGTTTGCAACACATTATTGCTGAACAACCAACTATTGCCATCGCTAACTGTATTCAAATCAGTGGTTAGATATACAGCATCGCCTGCACGTAACCATAAGTCTGCAGGATTAGCAAATCCATCATTGCCGATACTAGTTTTATTTTGATAACTACCAACATTCCATTGGCCGCCATCTTGTAAGTCTAAGTGACTACCGTCTGTAAATGCTTGGAATCCTGTGTTAGATAATTCAACTCGTAAACAGCCGTTAGCGTTATTAGTCCAGATTGTACCACTGGCTCCACCGGCATATGATAATTCGGACCAGTGGTGTACACCGTCTCCATATTTGACTTTGTTTGTATCTGTTTCTAACCCTGGCTCAGCGAGACTTAGTACAGGATTGGCCGCCAACCAGTTTGCGGCGGTATCTCTTCTTAGTTTAATAGTTGACATTCTTAAATTCCTTGTTCCAAGATATTAGATATATCTGTTCTTTCTAATCTATTGTGTACATAATCTTGTATATATTTTAAACTATAAGTTTGCTCTTGTAAGCGTAGCCCAGTAATATATTTTTCATCAATGCCTGCAAATTCTTCTACACTACGTAGTGCTCTATCATCTTTAACAAACTTCATATCTACTATAGGATAGATATTGTTAAATCTGTTGGACGTTAAAATACCATCAGCAAACAAGTTCAAGTGATACTGTGTCCATACATTATAGTAACGTGTTGGAGTTGTTACCCTTTCTTTACTTACTAAAGTAACTTCTTCGCCACGTTCATTGAAAGTAATTGTACCTATTGGAGTTTCGGCAAGTTTTAGTTTGGTAAATGCGCCTGCTTGTTTGTTAAACACGTGGTGTCCAACTGTGCGTAATTCAGAACCATCGCTGAATTTATAGATATCGTGTCCTGTAGTTTCTTCTGCTGCTTTAATCCAAATAGGCTGTGCTTCGCTAAACTCGCCTAGGTCAAAATTCCAAACACGGATAAGTTCACCGTGGGCAATATCTTCAATGGCCTTGTGTGTGCCATCGGCCATAGTAATCTGCGTACCCTCTACTAAACAAGGGCCGTGCGGCACTTCCCAGGCGTCTTGGACTAGTTTGTAAAAAGTATAACCTCTGCTGTCAACAACATAGGCTGTTACAGAAACCAGCTGTTCCCAGAACTGATAAAATATTCCACCTTGTCCCCAGGTTACTGTATTGTCGCCTTGATCAAAACTTCCACCTATAGTTTGTGTATCGTTGATTGATATACCTTTGATAATAATGCCAGCATCAGTAGCACCACCATCTCTAATGTTATATGTCACTGAACCACTGTTATCATACTGTGATAAATCGGACTGTAGAGTATATCCTGTTATTGTTATGCCTGCCGAGCTGTCAGCGGTACCGCCATCGACATCTCCACTAGCAAATGCACTAACACCGTTACGAGTAATATCACCTGTTACAGGAATAGTTAAGTTACCATCTGAACCAAATTGCCATACTGTTGTTAATCCATTATTACCAGCGTTTCCCCTGCCCTTTAATGCTATACTGAAATTAGCACTATAATTGTCATCGTCTACTGCTGACAATCTAGCACCCGGTAATCCATTACCTTGATCCACATAGGTATAGTAGTCAATAGCACTACCAGTTCCACCGTTACCTGCTGTGTTTATAAGATTTAACTGCGTTTTAACTTGACCTACTGGGCCTGTGTTGTTTAGGTTAAGTGGGGCTGGAGTCACTGTGCCTATATCTTTACTGCCCGAAAATATATTTCCAGGAGCTGTAAAAGAACCATCTGCGCCAAACTGCCACAACCCACCAGTGCTAGTGGGTTTAGAAAAACTATAACCCAGTGTACTTGTACCGTTAGTATCCATTGGTATACTACAGGTTATAGACAAGTTGATAGTATTATCAACACCAGTTATAGTGGCTATATGACCATTACTTAAATCAGTTATGATGTCGCCAACAGCCACATAGTACAGTCGGGGATATAAACCAAGGCTAAACTCCATCTCTGTAATATTCGTTCCATCGTTTTGGAACTCAAATGCCACAGCTCCTTCAAAATAGTAAGCACTGCTTTTAACACACACAGACCCATCAATGTTCACTTTGACAAACTTGTTGTCGTCACCTAGCACTATCTCTGTGCGATTCAAATCGCCGGAAGCAAGATGTATGTGTTGTGTTTCTGGATTAAATGCTGTGTTGTAAATGGTTAGATTATTCCACGGATTGAAAACATTATTTGGTGTTAGTACTAGAGTTCCAGGTGAATCACCGCCTTCAGTAACCCTTGCTGTTTCTGTAATAGTTCCACCCAGTGGTAATGTCAAAGTACCATCACCACCAAAGGTCCAAAAATTTTGATTACTATTAATTCTTATAGGACTAGGACTTTGTATTAGTGCGCCGGCGCCGTCTAAGCCGTTAGGTAGATTTAAATATCCATCAGATCCTAAACTGACAGTATAATCACCGTTGACTAATCTGTCTATAACAAGATTGGACCATTGAGTATTATAATCTGTATTATCAACTTTGCTTAATACTTGTCCTGTAGTACCACCTGCGGCAACGCCAGCCCCTGTATCGCCTTGCGGTCCTTGCGGTCCTTGTATACCTTGTATACCTTGGAATCCTCTTGGTCCTTGTGGACCTACGTTACCTTGTGGTCCTTGTGGGCCTGTTTGTCCTTGGTCACCTTGAATACCAGGATCGCCTTGAGGTCCTTGAATAC
>Ga0208741_10000197_pt1 | contig 33873 bp, 26 predicted proteins | sample CryBogCBE03Jun09_FD_184576 | JGI IMG/M metagenome (GOLD analysis project Ga0208741, IMG submission 184576) | Freshwater microbial communities from Crystal Bog, Wisconsin, USA - CBE03Jun09 (SPAdes) | ecosystem: Environmental > Aquatic > Freshwater > Lake | place: Crystal Bog, Wisconsin, USA...
TGGTCAGAACTTGTTGATGCACAGTCGGGAGACTGCCAACCTTTGTGGCATCATGGCGGCTGAACTAGGCTTGAACCCTAAGTTGGCAAAACGTGCTGGTTTATTACACGACATCGGTAAAGTTCCCGATGAAGAAACTGAATTGAGCCACGCCTTGCTGGGTGCTAAACTAGCTGAGAAGTATGGAGAAAATCCAGCAATCGTTAATGCAATTGGTGCGCACCACGATGAGATGGAAATGCAATATGTAATTTCTCCAATCATTCAGGCTTGTGATGCCATCAGTGGTGCAAGACCGGGTGCAAGACGTGAGATTATGCAGCAATATTTACAACGTATCAAGGATCTGGAATTGCTGGCACAAGGATATAAGGGTGTAGAAAAAGCTTATGCTATTCAAGCCGGACGTGAACTACGTGTAATTGTTGAAGCAGACAAAGTAACAGATGGCGACAGTGATAAACTCAGCTTTGAAATTGCGCAGAAGATCCAAACAGAAATGACTTATCCAGGCCAGATTAAAGTAACCGTAATCAGAGAGAAGAGAGCGGTGAATGTGGCGAGATAATTATGAGTTATAACTCATGAATTTCTAAATATGAAAGTCCCAAATGGTTTAAACTGTTTGGGACTTTTTATTTGTATCCCTATCAAATCTATACCATTAAAACTCCACTTATTTCTTTACCAAGAGAGCCCATTTAATGTAGAATAGGTAACCCTTAATTCTGGTCAATATTTCGTTAAAACCCTTAACTGTGAAGGGTTTGGTAAAACCAATCCTCAATCTGACTATCTCTACTTTTGGCAGGTTACTTTATTGCAGGGATCGTATCAATAATAAATTAATCACATTTAAAACAAACAAAATGAAAAAGAGAATGATCGCCATTGCAAGTGTTATTGCAATCACATTTACAGTAGTATCCTGCAATTTATTTGCTCCTACCCCTGCACCAAAACCAATTGTAGATTCACCAAAAACTACAATCGATTCTACAACAAAAGACAGCAGCAAATCGATTGTTGATTCTACAAAGAAAGACTCTACAAAAAAGTAGATTCCAGAAGCAGACATTTCTAATGCAGAAAGACCATCTCTCACGGGATGGTCTTTCTTTTTTATGTTCTAAACTACTTGTGTTTATTATTCGCCCGGAATATTGGCAAGACCAATAATAGTATCTGTTAATACTTTCCAACTATACTTTAGCTTTTCGGTTTGAAGATGGGGCAGAAAATGCTTTTCCCCGATAGAATATAATTCTACTATTTTGTTTGCAATAGATTCTGGGTTAGGTTCGGCTACCAATCCTACTTTCCCATCTGGCACCAAAGATGGTAAGCCCCCAACATTTGTAACAAGCATCGGCTTCTCAAAGTGATACGCCAAAGGAGTAACGCCACTTTGCGTTGCATTGCGATAGGGCTGAATTACAAAATCGGCTGCACTGAGGTAATAACGCACCTCGCTGTCTGAAATAAAGTCTGTTCGCAGAATAAGCTGATCAGCGATATCCAGTTCATTTATCAAATCATCATACTGCTGTTTGTCTTCATAATATTCCCCTGCTATCAACAATTTACAACCTTTGAAACTTCCGTTGAGTGTATGTTCCTTCAACAACTTCATGGCATTCAATAATAAGTCCAGCCCTTTGTACTTCCGGATAAACCCAAAAAACAAGATTACATTTTCATCAACAGAGATACCCAAGTGCCTTTTTGCTTCTTCCTTTGATAATGCTTCACCAAAATTATCATAAAGCGGATGTACAATCTGTTTGGCAGGTTTTGTAGTAATTGTTTTGAGATCTGTCAGCACCTTTTCACTCATCGTAACAAAGGCATCAACAGGCTTAAAACAATACCTTGTGAATGGCTTATCGCCAGGGCGTTTCTCATGAGGAATTACGTTGTCTGCTATACACAGCAATTTTGTACTGCCATTTGCCTTTGCACAACGGAGGATTGTTCCTAAACAGGGTCCCATAAATGGCAACCAATAGCGAATAACGATGATAGCAGGCTTTAGCTTACGTAACTCATTACCAACCTTTAACCAATTGAAAGGATTGACAGAATTGATGCACACTTTTATATTGATATCGGTAGGCTTAGGCTCGGAAGAATACTGTGTAGTACCCGGAAAAAGAAAACCAGGATATTGCAAAGAGAAAGTATAGATTGTAGTATCATACCCTTGGTTTTGAAATTGACGGGCAAGACGTTCATCAAAGGACGCTAATCCTCCACGTAGTGGATGCGCTGGACCAATTATTATAACTTTCTGATTCATAAAATAAGTAAGGCGAGTAATAGCTGCGAAAGTAGCTTTAAAAGATTACTCCAATAAAAAATGATAGGTCAAGCCAAACTGGTTTGTCAAGCAGAAATTGAGAACCATCTCATATTGTAGAGATATTACACGCGTCTACCCATACAACTCTTTTATATGCTTTACATGGCTTAGTATCATCTTGGTAAGTATGTCTATATTGATGTCTGCAAGCTTTTTCAGATGAATACAGCCTTTGTATGTCTTATGTTTACCTAGCTTTCCGAGTAGTTGTTCACGGTTATAAAAATGTCCCGATAAGTAAAGCGCTATTGATGATACCCTTGGCGAAAAAGCAACAAGCTGAACATCCTTGTAAACCAATGAGTGTATTCGGAAAAGATTTGACAAATCTCTTAAAATTATCACATCTTGCATAATCCTATTCTTTTACCATCCCTACCCCACTTAGTTTGCCATCTGTTGTTTGCACACGTAGATGATATACACCCACTGGTAAACTAAAAAAGTGCAGCCCCACCCCACGTAGAGCTGCACTGTATGCTATGCTTGGTTTTGGTTTTTGCAACGGTCGGACGGTTCAAAACCGTCTGACCGTTATGCGGCAAACCTGTTATTCCTTCATTATGCCTTCGCCATTTACTTTAAGTTTAGGGTTTATATCTACGCTACCTGATGAAAATCGGGGTGTCAGCCTGAGCTTGTCGAAGGTGAACAAAGAAGGTGATGGCTTATACTTACCCGGTTTCGACAAGCTCAACCTGACATTGATTTCGACAAGCTATAACATCTTTATAAATGTTTGAAAATCGATATAAACAATTTAAGATATTTGCCCTTCGACAGGCTCAGGGAGACAATCGGGTTGATTTTCGAAGAAGATATTTTGTCATCTCAACAAACTTGAGAACCTCTAATTAATGCCTCAACCTGACAGTAGTTCCTTAATAACATTGCCCCACTCCACTTACATTGCCATCAGTTGTTTGAATCCGAAGTTGGTATACCCTATAAACCCAAAAAGAGCAGCCCTACCCCACGTAGAACTGCACTGTATGCTATGCCTGGTTTTGGTAACCAATAAATTAGATATTTGTAGGAAATAGTAACCCAACTAAATTGATCCTTTGTAATTTCCGTTAAAGTCATACTTCTCCACTTTTCCATTTGATTTTGTAACAATAATCATATCGCCACTTACTCTTGCCTTGATAGCATCTGTTGTGATAACCCCTTTATAATTATCGTTGTAATCATACTTTTCTAGTTTACCACTTAATTTTAACACAAATATAAAAGTGCTATTACAATCAACATCTACAGCATCTGTAGTTGTTACCCCTTTGTAATTGCCATTGTTGTCATATTTCTCTACTTTCCCGTTAGAAATTTTAAAAATAATTCCATTACATTGAGCTTTGACTGTTCCTATTGACAGTAAAAATATTATTCCTAAAAATATATTCTTCATGATTCTATGTTTTATTTATATTATTTTAATAGTTGTATTTTAGTTTCGAATTGGTTTTAATCACTACATAAAATCTCGTCAATAATAGTTTCAAGTTTTTGCCACTCTGACATCCCTTCCCTCCAAACATTATTTTCTAATTTAATCATATCTGCCTCGAGAAGCTCTTTAACTGTAATTCTTTCAAATGGTCCTTTTTGTACTCCATTTATATTTATAAAATAAAGTTTTGCTGGTAAAGGGGGTGGAGTTACTTGAATTACATCTTGTCCTAAAACATTTACAGGAGGGGGTATTGTTTGCAATACATGCAGTTTACTAGTAGACGTTACCTGATTTAAATTTCTATATAAGTCAATATTTATGTTAGTATCTTTAAGGTTAGGAAACAATTCTTTAATTGCTTGTTGGCTTGTTGTTATTATTTTATTTTTTGAAATATTAGGTCCTACGACACCTGATATAATACGAATCAATGGCCAAAAAACCATTGGGAAACCAATAGTTACATATTGGGTGTTTCCTGTTCCAATACCTCCTAAAACAAGCAATATCCCAAGGACAAAAATCATAAAAGATAGGAAGGAAAGTCCTGTATAATACTCAAGTTCAGTCTTATTATTTGTTGTAGGCTTATAAAAATAATACAGGTATTTATTTCTAACTTCTATAATATCATCCTTTGCTTGCTCAATAATACCAGGAGGAATGATTATATACTTACAACCAATAATTTGGCAATGGGTTTTAAGGTCAAACTTAGATGCTAATATATTAAATGGGATATCTAATTCAACTTTTATACTTCCTAATTTTATCATTTTTATTTATTTAATACTTCTATTTCGCTAATTTTTTTCCAATCAATCATTCCTGATGTCCATGCAAGAGTTGTAATATCAATTACTCCTGAGTTTAAAAGTTGTATCACACTTCCTAAACTTAAAGGTCCTTTTTGCATATCATCTATTACTAAAAAGAATTGTTGGTCTATTTTAACATGATCAGTTTTTAAAGGGGGAGGAATTTTACTATTCAGAGTTACTAATTGTGGGGGTAATTTATTTTCATTTCTAAGACCATTTTCACAATTTGAGTTATTTAATACTGGATTATTTATTTTACTACCAATAATCTCAAACATCTTTACTCTTTCTGTTGAAACAATTCTTAGAATGTTCCCTATTTTTTGGAAATCCTTTTTGCTATTCAGACTTACATAACTATCAACCGATATTTCACCTGCATTCATCATTTGTTCCAATTCACTAATATCAAACGGTCCTTTAATTTCACCATTTTTTGGCAAGTAGTATTTATCCATAGTTAATCTTTATTTTTTTAAAAAGTTTAAAGATTAATTTAAATTAACTTTTGTCACATCATTCAACGAAAGCCAACCCTTGCTATGTTGGTCTTCGGAATTAATAAAGTCAACATAAATAAACCCATTCTCAATTTTTAATGCTGTTACTTTTTCTCTACTATCAAAATAGGAGTTGCGTACTGTATTCAAATCTGGTGAAGAATAAAAATGTACATAATTATTTGCAGAAGCATTTACATAGTAATCATTAGAAGTATCAGTAACCACATTTGTAGAATCAATAACGTTAGAATCGGTTTTCGTAGACGAATTTTGGTTTGACTCTCTAGGCTGGATTACATTCTTATTAGATTCGGTATTAGATTGAGTTGATTGTTGCTGCGAATTATTTGTTGTATTATTATTGGTATCGGATTGACTGATTGCGACTACAAAAAAAATAATAATAAATAACAAAACTATATATCGAATTTGGCTTCGAATTGCCATCTCCTTAGGATTATTTTGTTTGTATTCACGATAGCACCTGTCTCCACAAAATCCCCAGCTTTCATTTTGAATTGGGTGGTTCCCACAATTTTTACAATACGTCATCCTTTGTACTTTTATCCAACAAAAGTATCCCCCACTCCTCAATCCAAACTTGCCCAAATTTGCCCAATACTTCCTTTCAGTAAGTAATTCTAATACTTTTACAGGGTGGCTACAATAGAAGATTTAAAACTTAGGGTACAAGAGGTATTTGGGCTGCCCATAACCGTGGGCAACCAATGTAGAAGTTTGTACCATGCCATTCTGGAACAAACGGGTGAAGTGGTGTCTTTTAATACCCTCCGTAGATTCTTTGGACACCTCGAAACAGATAGTAACCCATCCATAAAAACCCTAAACACACTAGCTAAATATTGTGGGTATAAACATTATCACGACTTTACCGAACACTACAATACCCAACTTGCCGCTTTTGATAATTATTTGTTGAATATCTACAAAATAGACCTCCGTACTCCCGAAGATCTCAACTACCACCTTGCCTGCAAAAGCATTGCGGAGCTATTATACCAAGACCTTAACTTGCTGGATAAACACTTGGTTTTCTTTAGCACATCCAAAGTGGCACAAGTATTTCTATTCGAGAAATTTCCATTTATCGATCATTTGAACAATCCCATCTATAGACGAGCCTTAAAAGAGTATGCAGTAGCAAAGAATACAGCAGACGGGTACATTTATACTGAATCATTATTGCTGTTAGGTACTTACTTAAAGAACGGCAAGGTGGGAAGGCTATCTCCTAAATTTTCAGATAAACATATCGACACTCTCCATCCATTTTTACAAGCTAGGATGCTAGGCACGTTGCTAATGGCAGAGAGGAAACCACCAAGTGTTATCATAAGTAAGGCTATTGAGCTTGCAAAACGACAAGTGAACTCTTTGCTATTAGATAATAAGTTTCCTTTTTTTAATTATATGATGGCGGATTACTTTATTTTATGCGAACGTTATAAGGATGCCATGACACTTATTGAAATTGCCAAGTATAAACGGAATACCGAATTAGGCAAAATGAAGGAGAAAGGATATTATGAAACGTTTGATCTGCTTTATTGCGCCTGCCTGCTTGGAACAGGACGACATGATTTAGCCCTAGAAGCTTTTGCGCTTATAGACTTGTCTACTTTTCATTTTATATTTAAAAGTTATTTTAAGATACGTTATCTAAACGTAAAGAAAGCGCTTTTTGGGTCAATCATTAAAGATGAGGAAGAAGAACTAGCCTTATTAAAAAACAAAACGCAATTTATTACCTTAAGCTACTAATCAAGGGGAGTTGAATACCTGAAAGCTTTGATCTTTTTGGGAAGCTGATAGAAGACAGGAAAGATAAGCTGAATACAGCCTTTCCGCCTGACAAGACGATAAACATAGCCTGATACTCCACAGTTAGATTTATCGTGCCTCGCAATGACGCTCACCGGGTTTGGAGTAACTGAAATTAAATTGACGTCATCGCAATTTATTTCAGATTTGTAAAGGAAGGCTTCGCTAGTAGCGAAACCTTCCTTAGAAAAGCAGGCAAAAAAAGGGGGTAAAAAACAGATATCAATTAATGCTTACTTGACCCTCTCCCGAATAAGGAGAGGGTTTTGATTTGGGGGCATAATGGCAAAAACATAGGCAAACAGCGGTTGGAAGGTGGTTGTTGGTATCTGGTAATGACATCTTTATAAAAGTTTGAAAAGCAATAGAGATAATTTAACATGTTTGCCCTTCGACAGGCTCAGGGAGACAATCGGGTTGATATTCGAAGAAGATATTTTGTCATTTTCAATAAACTTGAGAACCACTAATTAATGCCTCAACATGTCATCGAGCCTATATCAAGATATGCCTTGGGGTATATAAAGATGTCCTTCCTTGTATGTTGACATATCCATCAGGAAAGATGGCATGTGGTACGACTGACATCCTGATATGGGGGGACCGACATGTGGATGTGCTGTAACCGACATGTGGATATAGGGGAACCGACATGTGGATATGCACCCATCGACATGTTTTGTACTAAGACGAAGATGCTGAACTACTACCATCGATATCCTGATGTGGGTGAACTGACATGCTAATATACTTACAACACGCATCAGATATGGGTTGACCAACATGTGGATGTGCATTGACCAAGATGTGTTTCGGCAAATACAGGAATAAAAAGGGATTACTATATCAAGTTATCTAGACATATCTGATCCATACATCATAGAAATAAATAAGTAGAGCCCCTCATTCATCACTAAACATTCATCACCCAATCTTCCCATGCAAAGTTTAGGTAGTCTATTCTGCCATTAAACTTTATTTTCGCACTCATCAGGAAAATACCGTAGGGAATATGTTCGATTTAAATAAGATAACAAGAGAGAATATCAAGAATCTGGTGGCTTATTCATCCGCCCGTGATGAGTTTAGCGGCGAAGCAGATGTATTTCTGGATGCCAATGAAAATAGTTTGGGTAGTCCCCTCATCAAGTGGTACAATCGATATCCCGACCCGCACCAACACGCTGTGAAAGCTGCTTTGAGTCAAGTGAAAGGTATTGCCCCCGAACACATATTTCTGGGTAATGGAAGCGACGAGTGCATCGATTTACTCTATCGCTGTTTCTGCCATCCGGGTAAAGACAATGTAATTATTTGTCCGCCTACATACGGCATGTATCAGGTGAGTGCCAACATCAACGATGTGGCTTTGAGGGTAGCACCACTATTGGACGACTTTCAACTGAACCTTGCCCACATAGAAACCCTGATTGATGAAAATACTAAGATTATCTGGTTGTGTTCTCCCAATAACCCTACGGGTAATTCGCTGAACAGGACTGATATTGAAACGGTACTGAACAACTTTGATGGGTTGGTGGTGATAGATGAGGCGTACATCAACTTCGCCAAACAAAAGACCTTTATTCAGGAGCTAGGCGAATATCCCAACCTGATTATACTGCAAACCTTTAGCAAAGCGTGGGGATTGGCTGCTTTGAGACTGGGAATGGCATTTGCTTCTAAGGAAATTATTGCAGTGATGAACAAAACCAAGCCTCCCTACAACATCAATCAGGTAACGCAAGAACTAGCACTGAAAGCATTAGAGGAAGTGGGACAGGTGAATGATATGATTAATGAGATTGTAGACATGCGCAACGCACTTGTCGACGTATTGACACAAGTTCCTACCGTTGAGCAAGTATATCCGTCGGATGCTAACTTCTTGCTGGTGAAGATAAAGGATGCACACAAACTTTATGAGTTCCTACTCACCAAAGGTATTGTGGTGAGAGATAGAAGCAGTGTAAAACTGTGTGAAGATTGCCTTCGCATAACAGTAGGCACCGAGAAAGAAAACACTGAATTGATAGATGCTTTGGCAGAATGGATTGAGAGATAGTTATGAGTGATGAGTAGTGTCAATCTATTTTCTTCACTCATAATTCATATCTCATTACTATTTTCCCCATCTATAGCTACTTATATCCAAACCGGCCAAGTCTAGCAATCTATCCACTACCGTGGCGGCAACATCTTCTATTGTTTTGGGTAAGCTATAAAAGGACGGGGTTGCAGGGCAAATAACACCACCTGCTAGTGTTACCGTCTCCATGTTTTTAATGTGTATGAGGTTGTAAGGAGTGTCTCTTACCATTAACAGTAGTCTTCTTCGTTCTTTCAGAATTACATCGGCAGCTCTTGTTATCAGGTCGTCACTAATGCCATTAGCAATCCTACCCAACGTCCCCATGCTACAGGGAGCAACAATCATGATATTGAATTTAGCTGAACCTGAGGCAAAGGGAGCAGAAAAGTCGGTCTTTTCAAAGTATCTTACAGGATAATCTTTATAGTAGTCGTTGCCTAGTTCGGTATGCCAAACTTCCTTTGCGTTTGCACTCATTACCACACCCACTTCCTCCCATTGGTCTTTTAGCTGCATCAGTTTATCTAACAACACCTTTGCGTATACCGAACCACTAGCCCCTGTTATTGCCACTACAATCTTATTTTTCATACTGAGTCTTTAGAGGGTAACGTTTATTACTACCCATTAGTTGTTTGATATATTGTTGACAGAAATAAAAAAGGGAAAGACTTGAGGTTATCAAATCTTTCCCTTATCAGTAGTTAAATCTACTTACTTTTTATCTATAATTTCTTCTACACGTGCCTTAACTTTCATCACAACCCTTCTGTTCTTGGCCCTACCTTCAGGGTTATCTTTATGATTAATGAAGTCTGGCGCAACCGGATTAGACTTACCATAAGATTTAAGATTCAACCTAGACTGGCTGATACCCTTAGAAATCAAGTAATCCAAACAAGCGATAGCCCTTTCCCTACCTATCCTCAAGTTTACAGCTTCGGAACCAATAGCATCTGTATGACCTGTAATATCCAACTCTAACGAGATACTAGGATAAGTCTTCATGATAGATAGCATTTTATTCAATGTTTCTATTGCATCTGGTCTGAGCTCTGTATGATTGAAGTCAAAGTGTATCGTTACAGAATCACTCTTGTTGATTGTTTTCACAACAGCGTCAATCTTAGTTGGATCATTGATTGGCTCAACGTTCGTAATTGCATCCTCAGGCTTAAACTGATTCATACAATAAGTAATCTTGTAGGTCGTATCTGCTTCCAAAGAGTCAGATGGCAACTTAAAGCGTACATCCTTATCGTAGTATGCCTTCTTCTCAAACCACAATGCATTGATAGAGTCATTCAGTTTGATAGAGAATGCACCATCCTTCAAGCTACTTACCACAATATTCTTGGTGCTATCAAATTGATTGCTCGCAGTGATGTAAACCTTAGAAATAGGTTTCTTTGTTTCACAATCAACCACAATACCTTCTAACAATTGTTTATGGTATATCTTTTTAGCTTTTGTCAACGGTACTTCAATCATGAAAGTTGTATCGGTATATATCTCTGGATCGTATTTAAACGGCTGTACCTTTTCATCATATCCTTTCCTTTTGAAGGTAATCTTTGAGGTAGAATCGTTCATGTCCAACAAGAACAAACCGTCTGTACCAGTTACTACAGTCTTGTTTTTTGTACTGTCATAACTGTTGGTAACCGTTATCGTAGCATTACTGATTGGTTTTCCTGTGGCTGAATCAGACAATAAACCGTCTATCTTTTGTTTGAATATCTTCTTAGGTAATCTTTCTACAGAAAATATCTCAAAGCAACATTGAGACTTACGATCTGAGCTTACATATACCTTCTTCATCAGTGTATCTTTTGATGCACTAAAGAAGTAATTATCATCTTTGATTGAGTTGATTGGTGCTCCCAGATTCACAGGAGTCTGCAATGAAGTAATATCTCCCGTAGCGGAATACAAATCAAAACCACCCATACCAATCCTACCATTAGAAGAAAATACCAATGTTTTTGAATTGGTATGATAGAATGGTGCTTTATCGTCTTCTCTTGTATTTATTTCTTTCAGGTTAAATGGTGTACCTACCTTACCAGCCGTATCCAAGGGGGCAGCCCAAATGTCATATTTACCAACACCATCTGGTCTGTCAGATGCATACAACAAGTATTTACCATCATCAGTTACAAAAGGTTGATTGGAGTTATAGCCTTTCACATTGATGCTATCACTCAATTTGGTCGGTTCATCCCAAGTGCTGTCATTCTTTTTCTTGCTTACATAGATAGCCGAATTAGAATTTCCATTGATAGGTTCCCATCTTGTAAAGTAAAGGGTGTTACCATCTGGAGAGAAGGTAGGTGTGCCTTCATTGGCAGCAGTCCTTGATGGAAATCTTACCATATAAGCCTTTCCAGTTACTGAATCCCTGTTTGGGTTGATTGTATTGTAAAATAAATGATTCACGTGTGAGTTCACCTTGCTAGCCTTGTTCACGGTATCTACTATTCTTGCAGAGGTAAAAAGCAAAGTGGTATCGTGTATCAAAACAGGGGCATAAGCACCTTCTATCTGATTGAAATCCCCTTTTAATTTGTGTAAAGCATAAGCAGGGGGCTTTCTTGTTTCAGTTTGCTGTCTGATAAAGCTGATGTTGTTCAACTCGTTATTTGCAATCAGTATATACTCCCTGTTTTCCTCCTTATCATTGTCTTTAATAAACTTCTTTAGTTCCTTTTCGGCATTTTGATAATGACCAAGCGCCCTCAAGCACTGTGCATGCCACAAACGGGCAAAAGGCAAATTAGGGCTTCCGGCTTTCAATACTTTCGCATACCACTTTTCTGCATTCTCATAATCATTCAACATGCGGTATGATTGCCCTAAGTTGTAAAATACTTGTACAGCTCCAGGCTTGTTGCTATTTATATCATCAAAATCTACAAGCTTTCTCTTTTTATTGTTAGAATAAGGGTCAAACTCTACAGTTACGGCCCTGATGCCTAAATAAATCTCGTAATTGATGATAGCATTATAATAGGAGCTATCATGATAATACTTGTCTGCTTGTTTCAAAGTCTGCTTTGACTGACCAAAGGCATATAGTTGAAATAAAACAACAAAACCTAGAAAGAATATACGTTTCAACATCAATTTAATCTTTTACAGCATTACTAAAATTTCGTTCTATTAGAATCTTGGACATTTGAAGAAGCCCTTATCCGTTCCCTTTTTATTTGAATACATCAAAGAAAGCTCGTAACTACCTGCTCCCTTTGCACCTGTACCCAACTGTGAGGTATTAACGTCGTAACTTAATCCAATGATAAGCTTATCTAAGTTGATACCAAGGTAAGGATACACAGCATCGTTTATACGATAGTTGATCCCTGCCATTACATCAATATCATCCGTTACACTTCTTTGATAATAACCACCAAATGTACCTTCCCATGCTCCACCTTCCTGCATATACACCGCATTGGGAACAATGCTAGCCCTATCCGACAAAATAACCCTTGCACCACCGTGTAGCGTGTAGCGTACAGGAACTTTTGAAGTACTTGAAGTTGAAGCAAGGAATTCATCTTTTGGTTGATTGAGGTGTGCTGCTGAGAATCCTCCGAAGAAGTTTACATTCTTATCAGGATCACCATCGTAATAAGCAACACCTGCACCCAAATCTAAACTGCTGGAGGATGGATTTGATAATGTTTGTCCTGCTTTTGATGGATCAAAGCCAAGGTAAGGTGTGTATTGGCTACCCCATGTTTGTGACTGATCGAACCTGCGACTAATCAATCCAAAGTTCATCCCAAAAGAAATTACCTTCATGCCTTCTGCACCAAACTTAATACCCGAATAAGAGATAGACCCCAATCCATTAAAGTACTTGTATCCACCACTACCCGCAGCATATTGCAATAAACTTAAACCAAAGTTCAGGTTCTTGTTGGTCGTGATATCACCCGTAAGCCCCTGTGTAGAGAAGGCATTGGTAACGCTACTCCATTGATTCCTGTCTATTGCTGCCACCCTGTAATCGCCGTTAATGGCTCCTGTCAAAGCAGGGTTCAGCCACAAAGGGTGCATATAATATTGTGAAAAATGCGGATCTACCTGTGCTTTTACTATGGTGGAAGCACCTAGAAATACTATCAATATAAATTTCTTCATTGTCATCTTCTTTTACTATCTGATTAAGTTTACAGCACCTTTTTTATTGATTGTCTTACCACTCAACAAGGTAATCTTCGCCGTGTAAACATATACGCCACTCGGTTCAAACTTGCCACCCTTTGTTCCATCCCATCCAACAGCATTTTTATCTGAAGTCTGGAACAACAACTCACCCCAAGGACTAAATACCTTAAAGTCTAACGATGCTATGTCTTTACCAAGTACCATAAAGTTTCTGTTGGCAGCATCGCTGCTAGTAGGACTAAAGGCTGTTGGTATGTACACATCATTCAATTGAGGAAGAACAGTAATTAAGATATATGCAGGAGCTTCACAACCTGTAGGGTCTGTGTAAGTATATTGTATAGAGTCCGAACCCGGTGCGATACCTGTTACCCTACCTAGTCCGCTAGACACACCCTCAACAGTAGCAATACCAGGCTGTAAACTACTCCAAACACCCGGAAGAGAATCATCATTCAAGTCTATTGTAAGCCCTACTGCTACTTCTGTTTTAGCTGCAATGATTGGTGCAACTGCTGGAGTCGTCAACCCAATATGGAAAGAGACTGCTGTATCGCAACCATTGGTTACAACCTTGTACCTGATCGTATCATCACCCTTGGTCACACTAGTTACGTTACCTGTAGCAGTAATAGTTGCTTTTCCAAAGTCTGTACTCCATGTTCCACCAGCCGTAGCATCAGTAAACTGCCAGGTCTTACCTGTACAAAGGTTTGGCAGACCAACTATTGGAGCAATCTGAGGAATTGCATTTACAGTAATTGGTGCACTTACAGAATCCCTACAACTATTTGCATCTACCACCAGGTATTTGATAGTAGTATAACCAGGTTGAAACCCTAACACAGCACCTGTAGAAGTTACTGTTGCAATAGCTGTATTGTTACTACTCCAGCTACTAGTCGGGGTAGTGGTTGTGTTGGTCAATGTAACAGACCTTCCCGCACAAACATTGGTAGCACCTGTAATGGCTGCTACTGTAGGTAGAGGATTTACTGTTACTGTTTCTGTCACTGCATTGCTACAACTAGTTGCAGCACTAGTTACAGCATATTTAAGGGTAGTTTGCCCACTGGTTAATGCTGTTACAAAACCAGTACTACCTATGCTTGCAGCAGTGGCATTACTACTACTCCATACACCGTTAAGTGCAGTATCTGTATAAGTGAGGGTATCCTTCACACACAAACTTGGTCTGCCTACTATTGCAGGGATAACAGGTAGTGCATTTACAGCTACAGAATCATTTTTAAGCGAAATGCTACAAGCATTGGTTGCTACATATTGTATCTTGGCAAGTCCTCCACCAACCCCAACTGCCAAGCCAGTCTGGTTGTTGATGATATGCAAGTAGTTCTCGTTTAATGAGTTCCAGATTGTTCCAAGCGTTGCACCACGTGTGATGCTGGCAAGGGTTATTGTATCGTTCACACAAATTGGGGACTTAGCAATTAACTGTTGAATAACTGGTGCACCAATTACTACTGTTATTGAATCATACTTTGTACCACAGCCGTTAGTGTAAGCATAGATAATCGTATCCAGACCTCCTTGGTTTAATGCAGTCAAAAGTCCAGACGATGGGTCAATGTTTGCAAGATTTGTATTTGTTACACTCCAACTAGTATTTAAAGCCCCTGTGCTTGGATTGCTATATTGGAACTGTGCCCTATTACAAACAACTGAATCACCAACTGAATGTTGAATTGGCACACCTTGTATTACTTGTAATGATTGCTGTGCAGCTGAATCTTTACCACAAGTATTATAAACTACATAGTAGAGGGTCGTATTTCCTAATGCCTTACCTGTTGCAATACCACTTAAGGAATCAATAGTTGCTATTGTAGTATCACTACTTACCCAATAGCCACCAGAGATTGAACTATTAAATGGCTGACTAGACGATGCAGTACAGATAGGACTCGTTCCACCAGAAATACTAGCGGTAGTAGTTGGTCTGCCAACATTTATAGTATAAGATTGGGTTACAGGGCTAAACTGTGCGCAAGCATTATACGCATTTAAGGTTATTGTAGCAGATCCTGATCCAACAGCAGTTGCCAATCCAGTTACAGGATCTACACTAACAATGGTTGGGTCACTACTAGACCACAAGCGTGCGGTATCGCCAGAGACAACAACACTCAATTGCGATGTGCCTCCGATGGTACAAATAGTGTTGTCACCTTGTATTGGTGCCACAGTGGGGGCTCCTACAAATATGGTATCATATCTTAGGGTAGTACCACAATCATTTACAATAGAATCGGTGATGATTACCCTACCATTACCTACAGGAGTAACAATTGCAATAGGGTTGCCATTATTGTCTTGTCCAGTTGTTACAGTTGCAATTGTTGGGTCGGAACTGTAGAAAGTACCTTGAGGAACAATTGAGTTGGATATAGTATCTGACTGTCCAGCACAAATTGTTTTATAATACAAAGAATCAAATGGTACATCCGAAGGATTTACTGTAATAGAAAAGTTCTGCGAACCAAAACAAGATAGCGTACCATAATCTTGCTCAATTCTATAAAGTACAGAACCTGCACCCTGATTTAAACCAGTTACTTTACCTGTTGTATCAACACTTAGATTAAAAGGAGTAAGTGGAACCCAAGTTCCTCCCGTTGTCGTTTCTTGCAATTGAGTTGTTGCACCCACACATACAGAAGAATTACCTAGTATTGGTGCTACTACAGGTAACGGTTCTACTGTAATACTTAAAGTATCAACACTCATAGCTGTCGGGGTAGTTACGCAAGACTCGCTACTTGTCAGTACACAATATACTTGCTGAATTTGTGGTGTAGTACTTGTATTGGTAAGATAAACGATGGTATCATTAGCTAAAAACACATCCGATCCTGGCCCACTAGGCCCTACCAAGTAACATGCATAAGTAGGATTCGCACCTCCATTTACAGGGTAGGTATTAATTGTAAACGGATTGGTGTTAGGGTTATTAGGGTCATTGGAACAAGTAGTCAATGTTGGTGCACTGATGCTATCCTTTGGAACCAATGCCGTAGTAACTACAATTGGTAAAGTCAAAGGAATAGATTTTGGTTGGGCACAAGCAATGCTACTTGTAATTACCAAGCCAACGGTGTCTTTGTCCCTGATAGGACTATATACATAAGCCGAACTGTCTGTTACAAAAGTATTATTGAGTGTCCATTGATAGGTAGGATGCGCTCCTTGGTTTTGAACACCATCAGGTGCTAAGGTTACATTGCTTTGCAACCCTGCAGAACAGAATGGCCCTGCTGCCAGATTCGCCGTAAAAACAGGGATACCCGGATTCATCTGTATAACATTAGTAGCCGAGTCGCTGGTTACACACTTAAAGGAAGTAACCATGATTACGCGTACCGAATCACCATCCTTCAACAGACCCTTGCTGATGAAAGTAGTGGTATCGTTGTTGGCACTAAAGGTTAGTAAGCTACTATCCGTTACAGGCACCCCATTTATAAACCAGGTATATCTTGCGGTTTTGGCACTGATGGTATCTGCAACTGCCGTAAAGAGTACGGTATCTTTTACACCCAACCGTTGCAAGATGCTATCAGGACATAAGAAAGTCTGTGAAGGTGTAAGACTGATAGTAGGGGTTATTGTTTGCGTTACACCCAACGTTAGTGTGCCACTGGTATCATGCAGTGGCTGATAAACTGTGCTATCAGGACTAATTAGTGAATAACTCAAAGTGGAGTCATAATATGCACAACTATTATTTTTTGCAACCAATAATATTGCACTGATATTGTCTCCAGGATGAGTGGTACTGTCTACATATATTTTTTGTCGGGTATCACCATCAATATAAATGGTGGTATCCTCATAAGTTGTAGTACTTCCTGTGTTATTAATCAACCATACAATTTTATACTTAGCCGTTGTGTCCCCAATTTGGTTGGGGGTAAGTGTGGCAGTAAACGTATCTTTTATACCACTACATATTCCTGTATCACCTGTGATAGTTATTTTAGGGATGGCAATTGAGTCTAGTGCTTTTACAAATACCATTACTGTATCCCTGTCATCTGGTGAGACTACGCAAGGCAAGTTATTAATAATAGTAAATAATAAAACTTCGTCCTTTTGAACTTTCTCTGTGTATACGTTATTATATGATAATGTATCAAAAGTGTTTAATGTTACATTTTTCCTTAACCATATATACTGGTCAGAACCCGATGATGTATCTGGCTTAGCTGTAAATGTGGTTGTACTCCCTTTACAAAAGCCCATATAAAATTTGGTACTGTCTGGTTTGCCAGCAGTATCCCTACCTAAAGTATCAAATATCGGCTTTGAAGAGTCGGCAGAAATCCAAGTAGAGATAGGTGGCGGTATTGAACCGATACTAGGGCGATTATAGATAAAACTTTGCTGTTTTACGTGATTGGTAATACATATCAGACTGGTGTAAGCTGATAATCTTACACGTGTGTTATGTTCCATCAACACTGTAAGTTTAGATCCATAATAAAGCCCAGTGTCACCATCTGCAAACACATAATTACTATCTACATCTATCCCATCCACAATCCATTTATACGATACATCCTTGGGCTGCAAAGTAGACCCATTGTAAGTAAAGTGTATATTCTTAGGACACTCTGGTGCTGTTTTTAGTATTAAAGTATCTACTCCATTTATAGTATCATGCTCTAGATAAGTGCTTACTGGAGGTGTAACAGATACACTGATATTGAAAACGGAAGTTGCAGGCTTTAACAAATTTGGAATCCATCCATCTACTGCATCAGAATTTTCATAAGGTATTTCGTTCCCTCTTTGCCCTATCACCGACCAATCTGACACTTGTGTGGTAAAATCATCAGCATAACGATTTTGCAATACGGCAACATATCCTTCCTTGCTGGCATAGCCTAGTGCTGCTGGAGAAGCAACACTGGTATCTCTGGAAGGTATTGAGGAAGTATCAGCCCGTTCCAATGCACTCAACGGTATTTTAAAGAAGTGAGTTGCATCAACAGAATAAACATCAGGAAGATTCAATACAGGGTTCTTATTTTTATCATTGTATATCAATATCTGTGTACCATAAGAAACAGAATCCCAGATAGGACTATCAGGAAACCGGAATTTACCAGAACCTAACCCCCAGGAAGTATCTGTTCCGTGTATATAAAGTGAGTCTAGATTGGAATCAAACACCACAGTCCTTCCTAAATTAGCCACACTATCCCCAGTGCCACTCTCCGAACAATGATTGGTACCATCTACCAATAACTTGATATAATCATTGCCAGCACTTTTCCCCTTAGACCATTGGGTGGTAACTAATTTGTATTTCTGAGCCGAAGATGAGATGCAAATTCCGAGAAGTAGGAGTAGTATTATATTCTTTACCATAATGAACAAACATTGTAATGTGGACGAAAGTATTACTAATATGATTTCGTACCTTAACTTTTTATTAAAATCACCTAATTTTATAGGTAAAATGTTTATAAATTGAGAAAAACCTCGATTAGGGTTTCAAATTTTTACAAAATCTTTCCAAAAACCTTTCAATTCTAAATTTTCTGCTGTTAAAGGCACAAGTAGGGACGATACAATTTTTCATATAAGCATAACGAAATCGATTACTGTTTTAGTATGAGTGTTTTGTTTTTTATGTCAGAAAAGAAAGATCAAGCTAGTTTCCTTTTTTTAATTTATCAATTTCAATTTAAAACCTACACTATTCAACTTATTTTGTAAACTATTAATGGGATTTGTATTGAAGAAAAAATATCTCTTTTTTTTATTTGAAAATAGTTGAATATTTATCCGTAACAAGCACCCAACTTTGCTTCTTGATAAACGAGATTGCTATTTGAAGTCTTCAACTTTTAAACAATAATCTCTAGTTCTTTGAACTTAGTATTGATTTTTCAACCCGAAGTGGTTAAATAACCGATTAAACAGTACACAGTTTGATTCAAACTGTGTACTGTTTAATCGGTTATTAGTCCGTAACAACTCAAAGTATTAAGCTTTTGGAGCAAAATACCACAAAAGAGTGTCTACTTTCCTTCATTTTCTTTTAAAAGTAAGAAGTATAAGACCAAAAGCCCTTCAAATTGATTCAAAATCAAGCTATAAGAGATTAAACTGTACACAGTTTGATTCAAACTGTGTACAGTTTAAAGGATAAATTAGACCTTTTAAATGTAAATACTGCTTGATTTAAACAAACAAATAAATCTCTCCCTCTATTTTCTGTACTGATGGCATACGAAAACAAGGTTTAATGAGTTAGTTCATTTAATTTTTAACCAAGTTTAAAACGTAACATTATGGCACAAGGAGTATTAAAATTTTCAGATTTATCAGTTCCCCTAATTGTTGCAAGAACAAGGGAAATTGTAGATGCAATGACAGACAATGTCAATTTTGCCACGCCCAACCCGTCATTAGCTTTAGTAACGGCTTCCGTAGATTTATTGGAGAAGAAATACAATGCGTCGCGACGAAAAGGAAAAGCCTTGACCGATGCGATGATTTTGCAATTAAAAAGCCATCGTGCCTTGATGGTGAAGGTATTGGCTTATGTGCAACAAGAGAGTGGTGGGGATTCCATAAAGATTCAAAGTGCTTCTATAGAAGTAAAAGGTGCCCCAACACCTAAGCCTGCGTTGGGCAAAATTCAGAATTTGAGAGGTAATGTAAGTAATATTATTGGTGTAACTGATTTGGCTTGGCAAAGCGAAAAAGATGCAAGGACTTATGTGATACAGATAAGTCCCGATTCTATTGTGTGGGTGGATAGAAAAGAGTCGCCAACGAGGGCAGATGTAGCCATAACGGGTTTGGTACCAGAAAGTTTTTCTTACTATAGGGTTGCAGGCGTAAATGCTGCCGGAAGAGGTGCTTATAGTAATCCCGTCAGGGTAGGTGCTGGATAATCGGCATATTTTTTTTACCACAAAGCCTCCAAAACAAAAAGAAGCACTAAGCATTACTTTTTCTTCATTCTTCCCTTCGTGCAATGTCATTAAGCTAAGGATTATGACCGAAAATCAGGGTATCAGCCTGAGGCATTAATTAGTGGTTCTCAAGTTTATTGAAAATGACAAAATTTCCACTTCGAATATCAACCCGATTGTCTCCCTGAGCCTGTCGAAGGGCAAAAAAGCTAAATTATCACTATTGATTTTCAAACTTTTATAAAGATGTCATTAGCAGCTTGATGTCGGGATAAGATTGGGAGAACCTTAATTTTACCCGGTTTCGACAAGCTCAACCTGACAGCCATTCCTTAACTTAACGACATTGCCCTTCGTGCAATTTTAAGCCTTAGGGTCTTTGTGGCAAAAGACAAAGCTTACATTCAATATCACCACCAGAAGAAAATATACATACAAAAAGCGTCTACTTGCAAGTAGGCGCTTTTTGTTTATAGGCTCCCAGTACTACAAATAGTTTATTTTTCATTGTCTTCCACCATCGACCTTGTGTTTTCTATAAATTTACCGCTAAATAGATAGAACAAATGCAAGTAGATAAAACCACGCTACAAGATATTTCGATTTTTCACAGGGAGGAAGAACAGTCCGTTTTTTATCACCTCAACAGAACACAAACCAATGGTGGAAGGGAATACCTGCGTTGGCTGCTGTCCAAACCACTCGATTCTATCGCCGACATAACTGATGCGCAGCATACCATAAAAGACCTGTTGGCGGCACACAACAAGCTACCTGCAACCATTACCAACGGCACCATCATGGTAATAGAAAGCTTTCTGGAAGCCGGAGTAGACAACTATCCCTCCAACCCAAATATCGTTAATAGCCTTGTGTACAAAGTGGCGAGTGCTGCCGATTATTCCATCACCAAATACTCAACTTCGCATTTCGTAGGTTTTGTAAAGGACCTCCAGTCAATAGCTTCCCTCCTGCTTCCACATGCACAAAGCAAACAGATAGCTACTTGGTGCGAACGCATAAACCTATTGCTGCAACGCCCTGTTTTGCAAACAATCTTGCAATGGCAGCGCGACAAAAAGCTATCGCCAACAGAAGTGCTTTGGCTGGGACGCTATGTGAAACTACAGTTTAAACAACAGACACAAGAACTACTGGAGATTTACAATAAACTAGACGCTTATACCAGCCTCGCACTTGCCTGTAACGAATATCATTTTGTATTTCCACTGATTAATGAAAGCAAAGAGCCCTTTATAAAGGCGGAAGGACTCTATCACCTATTATTGGAAAAACCGGTTAGTTATGACGTGACGCTGAATAAAGACACCAACTTTATGTTTTTGACTGGCGCAAATATGGCTGGTAAAAGTACCTTCATCAAAGGAGTGGGCATCTGCATTTACCTGGCACATATAGGGATGGGCGTTCCTGCAAAAGCAATGGAAATAAGCCTTTTTGATGGACTATTGACCAATATCCAAGTAGAAGACAACATCATAAAAGGAGAGAGCTACTTTTTTAATGAAGTACAACGCATTAAAAGAACAGTTGACAAGCTGAGTGATGGCAAAAAATGGTTGATACTGATTGATGAACTATTTAAGGGAACCAATGTACAGGATGCTATGAAATGTAGCCTTACTGTAATTGAAGGTCTGCGCAAAACTGGGAATGCCTTGTTTGTGCTGTCGACCCATTTGTATGAAATTGCCGAGCCGCTGCAACAATATTCCAATATTGATTTCAGATACTTTGAAACAAGTGTACTAAATGACCAGCTGGTATTTGGATACCACCTTCAAAAAGGAGTGAGCAACGACCGTTTGGGGTATCTGATACTAAAGAGAGAGGGCGTGATAGAAATGCTGGAACAGTTATAATAAAAGTGGCTACAGATTAGAGCAGTAAAGTGTGTGAGAGCGACTGTTTTATGCTTTTTTCTTGCACACAAAAAGGTGTAAATATTGGTCTGAAAAATCTATACAAAACAAAAAAATCTACATATTTATCCCCAAAAAGGCTTTTTTTGATTATTTTTTTATTAAATAACATCTTTTAATAAGCAAAAGCAGCATTGGAATAGAAAAATTGTCTATTTTGGTGGGATAAATTTTATCTCAGATGAACGAACAAGCAGTTATACATGGATGCTTGCGCAAAGATCCTCTCTGCCAAAGGGAGTTATACAATCATTTTAGCCCAAAAATGCTAAGTGTTTGTTATCGGTTTTCCTCTAGCAAAGAGGATGCGGAAGATATGTTGCAGGAGGGGTTCATAAGGGTATTTACCATGCTGCACAGTTTTGCAGGAAAGGGTGCCTTTGAAGGATGGGTGAGAAGAATTATTGTACATACGTGCATCAATTTTTTAAAGAAGCATAAGAAATTCAATGAAAGCATTGGGTTGGAGTTGGCAGAAGAGCTTTCGGCAAAAGAAGAATCACTTGCTTCAATCATGCAAGGACGCCAAGTGATAGAATGTATCAGAAGCCTGCCAATGGGATATAGAACGGTACTGAACTTATATGCAATTGAAGGATATAGTCATAAAGAAATAGGGGAATTATTGGATATAGCAGAAAGTACCAGCCGAAGCCAGTACACAAGAGCAAAAGTATTGTTGGAGAAGGTATTGATAAAGAAAGGAATAATTGCGGATACAACCGCAGAAATAGGTTTACTTTCTCCAGCGCAATAATAGAAAGACATTAGATAGATGAACGAAGAAAGGAACTTTGATGATTTAGAACAATTCTTACAGTCTGAGCTGGACGATCAAAAGATGTATCCCTCCGATAAGGTTTGGTCTAACATTTCCAAACAAATCCAGCCCAAAAGATCCTGGCCTGCACTTACTATCATCAGTTTATTCATTTTAGGTTCATTGGGCGTTGCCACACTGTTAAACTATCCACCAGAAAATCCATTGAGCCACTTTCAGTTTTCCAACACTAAGAGTCAAGCAAAAACAACTACAAGCACAACAGCAAATAAGCAGTCACTTAAAGCCAATATGCAACAACATTTGTTGGCTTCGGCGTCTGGCACTACACATAAAAACACAACTACACCCAAAGCTTCGGCACAAACTAACAATGCAATACTTTCCTTCAATCAGCTATCCTCAGACTTAGCTGAAATAGAAGAAAACAAGCAAGGAAGCGCAACAGTACGTTCTTCTAATGCAGCAACTAACAGACCTTTTGAGAAAGGCATTCTGGCAAGTATCGGAAGTTTTACTGAATTGAAGCATCAGCCTACAATAAATAAGATATTGAAGAAGAGCAATCCAATTAAAGATGCTGAAAATGGAACTGAACCAGACAATTTAAAAGGTAAACTAGATTATGAAGTTTATGGTACGCCATCATTTAGCTTCAGGACATTGACGGAAGACAAAGTTGTTAATGGCGGAACAGGTACCACATCGGCCAATAGCAAGGTAAATCAGAAAGCAGGACTTGGAAGTGAACTAGGCATTGGTTTAAGATATAAATCCTCCAAAGATTTCACTTTGAAATTAGGACTTCAATTCAACATCAGACAGTATTATATAGATGCCTTTAGCTCTCCTGGAACAGCTACAATAGAGGTATTACAAAACAACAAGATAGATTCTCTAAATGTAATTTCCAAGTATGGCAATAACACGGTTGGTTCCGAAACAAGGTTAAATAATAGGTTATATCAGGTTTCTGTTCCAATAGGCATTGAATGGAGTGCTTTTCATACCAAACATATTGGTTTGAGTTTAAGTGCCTCCATACAACCAACTTTCTCCCTGAACAAAAATGTGTACATCATTTCTACAGATTATAAGTACTATGCCAATGGCGAATCGCTGTTTAGAAAATGGAATGTAAACAGTTCAATCAGTGCTAATTTCTCTTATAAACTAAAGAATACAACCCTATTTGTTGGACCACAAATACGCTATCAACACCTGCCAACCTACGTAGATAAATACCCTATCAAAGAATATAGGGTAGATTATGGCTTAAAAGTGGGCATCATAAAATCGCTCAGATAAATTTTACACTATTTTTCACTGGTTCTTGAATAGTTTTGCGCAATGAAGCAACTACTTTATACATCGTTGTTACTATTTGTGATAGTAAGCGCATGCAAGTCTAAAAAAGAGAATCCCCCAGTACAACCCGAGCAAACAAATGCCAACGATACTGCCACATTTTATGATGTAAAGGGCTTTTTTGAGAGCGAGATAAAAGAGGTGAATACCACTCCCTACTTTATTTATTACAAAAAAACCAAAGACAATAAAAAAAAGGATTCAATAGCTATCAAGAACAAAGATTTTAATGAATTGGCTAGCCATTTTTTGGATAAGGACATTACCCGTAAGGAAATTAAGCACTATTATAAAGAAGATGTATTCAGGGACTTAAGTACAAAAAGCATCACGCTTAGTTATAGTACAAAAAACAAGGAACTGGAAATTCAAAGTATCGATGTATTACTAGATGAAGTGACAAACAAAGTAAAGTTTATTTTTATCAGGACTAATAAGAACGAAGGAGATTCTTCCATCATCAAACAAATGAGCTGGAATAAGGGCAAGAACTTTTTAATCAGTACAACTACCATTAAAAGTGATGGAACTAAATCTACTAGCCAAGAATATGTAAGCTGGAATGACTATTAGAGCATATAAAGTATTTCCATCCACTACATCCCCAATGCAACCTAATACTTATTTCAGCGTTCATTTATTTAGATGACACAAGAACAGTTTAAAAATATTGCCCACACCATTCCCCATGAGCCTGGCATCTACAAATATTATAATGAGAACGATCAATTATTGTATGTAGGTAAAGCGAAGGATCTGAGGAAACGAATTGGCTCCTATTTTTCTAAAAGTCTGGACAACTTCAAAACAATTCAACTCGTCAAGAAGATAAATCACCTCCTATTTACGATTGTAGACAGTGAACAAGATGCTTTTCTATTGGAAAATGCGCTGATAAAAGAATATAAGCCTCGTTACAACATCAACTTAAAGGATGACAAAACCTATCCTTTCATCGTAATAAAAAAAGAGTCTTTCCCTCGTGTGTTTTTTACCAGAAAGAAGTTGAATGATGGTTCAGAATATATAGGTCCATTCACCAATCAAGATACAGTAAGGGATTTACTTACATTTATCAAAGAATATATACCCTTGCGTAATTGCAAATTGCCATTAACAGAAGCCAATATCAATAAAGGCAAGTTTAAGGTTTGTTTGGAATATCATTTAGGCAATTGTAAAGGCCCTTGCGAAGGGTTGCAATCTCTTCAGGACTATAGCGATGGCATTCAACAGATGCGTGATATGCTAAAAGGTAATGTAGGTTCTGTTATCAATAACTACAAATTGCAGATGCAAGACTTTGCTGCAAAGATGGAGTTTGAAAAGGCAGAGATGTTTCGCAGAAAGATTGAACAGTTGGAAAACTATCAATCCAAGAGTGTGGTGGTCAGTAAGCATCTATCCAATCTGGATGTATTTTCTATTTTACGGGATGGCGATATCGCCTATGTAAACTACCTGATGGTACAAGCGGGTACCATTATTCAGACACATACTGCACAACTGGAAGCGCATTTGGATGAGTCAGATGAAGAAGTTCTGACGTTTGCAATTATCAATATGCGGGATCGCTTCAATAGTCAGAGCAATGAGCTAATAGTGCCCGTTCCAATCACTTTTCCCGATGAGAGAATTGCTATAACCATTCCAAAAGCTGGGGACAAGAAGAAGCTACTGGAGCTGTCTCTTAAAAATGTAAATTACTTTCAAGAAGAACTGCGTAAGAAAAAGATTCTACATCTGGAGGGTAAATCAGATTGGGAGAAGAAAAATGTGTTGTATGAATTGCAGGAATACCTACAACTCACCGAAGCCCCTGTTCATATTGAATGTTTCGATAACTCCAATTTTCAGGGAAGCTTTCCGGTGAGTGCAATGGTTTGCTTCAAAGAGGGCATGCCAAGTAATAAAGATTACAGGCATTACAACGTAAAAACAGTAGAAGGTATCAATGACTTTGCTACCATGAAGGAAGTAGTGGGTAGAAGGTATAAAAGATTGGTAGCCGAAGAACAAAGCCTTCCACAATTAGTGATAATTGATGGTGGTAAAGGACAGCTAGGTAGTGCGATGGAAGCAATCTCTGAATTGGGTTTGGTTGGACAAATGGTGGTAGTGGGATTAGCTAAAAATGAAGAAGAAATATTCTTTCCAGGGGATAGTGAATCCAAAAAACTGCCTTGGGATAGTGATAGCCTCAAGTTGATTCGCCGCATCAGGGATGAAGTCCATCGTTTTGGCATTACCTTCCACCGCAATAAACGTAGTAAAGGAACTTTTAAAAACGAGTTGGAAGAGATTAAAGGGATAGGAAAACAAACTGCCGAAGATTTGTTGAAAGCGTTTAAGTCTGTTAAGAATGTCAAACTTAAATCAGAGAAAGAGCTAGCTGAACAGGTGGGCTTGGCAAAAGCAAAACTCATTATCAATCACTTTGCCGCAAAAACTTTATAACAATAGCAGATGCAAGACTACATAAACATAGGAAAACTAGTAGCCACTTTTGGTTTGAAAGGAGAATTGATTCTGCAACATAGCCTTGCAAAGAAACTGGTATTGAAAGGGGTAGAAGCCATCTTTGTAGAACAAGTAAAGGGAAGCTACCTGCCTTATTTTCTTCTGACTTCAAAGGCTAAAACGCATGATGAAACCTTTGTTCAATTGGAGGGTATTAGTACAAAGGAACAAGCGCACCGGTTGATTTCTAAACAAGTGTGGTTGTTGGATGCAGATTTCAGAAGGCTTGCGGGTAACTCTAGTCCTATTTCTTTGTTGGGCTACAAACTGTTTAATGAAGAGGAACATATTGGCAATATCGAGGAAGTAATAGAACAGCCCCATCAGGTACTCTTGAAAATAACTTACAAAGGCAACGAAGCCCTCATTCCGCTTCACGATGAAACCCTTGATAAAATAGATAGAAAGAAAGGTGAAGTGTATGTAACATTACCCGATGGACTGTTGGAGATTTATGGGTAATAACTTTACGTACTAGTATATAAATTAAAAAAGCCGCTTCAAACAATTCCTGTTTAGAGCGGCTTTTTATTTTAATGTTATTTCAAATTACCCCCACAAGTTCGCAGGATATTCTCCACTAGTCACCAATTTTTCTACACTTGCTTTCACGCCTGGTGCATCTTCTTTGTAGGTAACACCAAACCATTGTGCATCTGTACCAATCACTTCAATGTGAGCAAGCCCCTGTTTAATAAATTCGTCAGCAACTTTAGGAATAAAGAACTCGGACTTAGGAACATTCATTTCCTCATCCAGAAACTGTTCAAAAAGTTGTTCTGCAAAAGGAATAAAGCTAGTGCCAAAACAATAGAAGTTCATACTCACTTTCGTGTCGGCAGGTAAAACGGTGGTCGCACCTTCTTCCTCATACACAATCTCTTCGCCGGCTTTGTATATTTTGGTACGCTCGTTTATGCCCACCAAATTGCCTTCTCCGTCAATGCTGCAAACACCTCTGCTCACGCTTCCGTTTTCACTCAAGGTATTTTTCAGGTTGTAGCCAATCAGTGCGTATAAATTATCTGCCACTTTTGTATTAATAAATGCTGCTGCTTTTGCAAAACCATCCTGACCGTAGAAGTCATCAGCGTTGATTACTGCGAAAGGCTCTTTCAAAACGTCTTTGCAGCACAACAAGGCATGGGCAGTTCCCCAAGGTTTTGTTCTGTCTGCTGGCAATGTTCTATTGCCCAAAAATGACTCTAGCTTCTGATAAACGTAAACTGTTTCTATCTTTCCTGCTAGCTTAGGCTCGAAGATGGCCTTGAAACTATCCGCAAAGTCTTCCCTGATTATAAATACCACTTTGCCAAATCCTGCTCTGATAGCATCATAAATGGAATAATCCATTATTGTCTCGCCATTTGGTCCAAATCCTGCAACCTGTTTCATTCCTCCATACCTGCTTGCCATTCCTGCAGCCAATATTACCAAAGTGGGCTTCATATATTTGTAATAATTAATTTAGAAAAATAACCGTGGGGTTAAAAATAATTCTCAGTATGCAACTAAATTTTGCGGGCAAACATAAAGTATTTATCCAAAACATACAATTTAGTATAGAATCAAATTCTTGTATTGTTGATATCTTACGGCTAGACGAGATTCATCCCCTAATAAGTGGTAATAAGTTTTTTAAACTTCAGCTACACATTCTGGAGGCTATTAACAATCAATATTCTGCTATTGCAACCTTTGGTGGTGCTTATTCCAACCACATCATTGCAACTGCTTGTTACTGCAATCAACTTGGTTTTAAAAGTGTGGGCATTATCCGGGGCGAAGAACCTGCCAATAAAAGTAATACACTATTGCAGGCAGAGGCGTTTGGGATGCAATTATTATATGTTTCAAGGGAGTCTTTCAAAGAAAAAGAGCAGGTTGTTAAAAGTTATGAAAGCGAGAAATATTATTGGGTGAATGAGGGTGGATATAGCCGTTTAGGGGCTGAAGGTGCAGCGGATATCTGCAGTTGGATTGATGAAAGTTACACCGATATTGTTTGTGCTGTCGGAACCGGAACAATGATGGCGGGATTGATAATTGGGGCTAGGCCACATCAGAAAGTAACGGGCATCAGTGTATTAAAAGGTAACGAAAAGTTAATAGAGTCAGTCACGGATTTATTGACTGATGAGGAAAAAAAGAAGCATTTTGAATTGATTGATGGGTATCATTTTGGAGGTTACGCCAAACATCCAGAAGCGTTGTTGGATTGGATGAATTTCTTTTATAATCATAGCAAAGTGCCTACCGATTTGGTGTATACCGCCAAGCTTTGTTATGCGGTAAATGATTTATTAGACAAAGGATACTTTGCGCCCGACAGCAAAATAATGATTATCCATAGTGGGGGGCTTCAAGGAAATTCTTCTTTGCCAACTGGCAAACTGGATTTTAACTAAATGCTTTTGCACAAATTAATCGACTAACTTCCAATCATTCGTATGTGCTGCTACTATTTCATAGTACTAAAAAGGTCAAAAGTTGTCAGGTTCACACCTTCAACTTTTGACCCAAAACGTATAACTGATAACGTACAAATCTTGCCTTAAAATCTATTTCCTCCTTGGCGTTGGCGCTTTCTTGGCAGCCACAGCTTTACCAATTTTCATAGTCTTAACAGTAGCCGCCTTCTTAGCAAAAGCATTGGGCACCTGCTGTTCTATCATCTTCTTCACTTCTTCCAAAGGAATAACCGCAGCTTCTTCTTGCGAGTATTTGCCACCACCGGGTCTGTTGGTAAGCTTCAACGGCAACTTGCCAAAACGAATGAACGCTCCCCAACGCCCATTCTCTATCGTTATCTTTTCGGCAGGCCATTGTTGTATAAAACGATTTGCCTCTTTCTCCTGCTTCTTTTCTATCAATTCATTAATATCTTTTTGCGATAAGGAATCGTAGTTATATCCTTTGGGTATGTTGATATACACATCGTCCCACTTGATGAATGGTCCAAAACGCCCCTTCCCTTTTGTAACTGGCTTTTCTTGGTAATAACCAATCGGCGCATCAGCTTGATTTTTTCCTGCTATCAGTTCTATGGCACGCTCAATAGTAAGTTCCATTGGATCATCAGTTTTAGCAAGGGAAACAAACTGATCCTTAAACTTCACATACGGTCCAAACTTGCCCACATTCACTATCAACTCTTCCCCTTCATATTCACCGATACTCTTTGGTAACTGAAACAACGACAACGCTTCTTCCAGGGTTATTGTTTCGATACTTTGAGTAGCTTTTAGCTTAGCAAAGCGAGGCTTCTCAGTGGCGGATGTATTCTCGCCAATCATAACCATTGGGCCATACCGTCCCATTCTTGCTACAATCTTCTTACCCGAAACAGGATCCAATCCAACTTCCCTTTCTCCTTTCGCACGCTCTGCGGTCTCTAAAGTAAGTTCTATATTCTGATGAAAAGGTTTATAAAACCCATCTATCATATTCGCCCACTTTGTTTTACCAAGGGCAATATCATCAAATTCCTCTTCAATCTTAGCGGTGAAACTAAAATCCATTACCTTCTTAAAATGTTGGTTCAAGAAATCAGTTACCACCATACCCAGATCAGTAGGGAATAACTTGGCTTTCTCTGCGCCTACATTTTCCATTATTATTTGCTGCTCTATTTCATTTTTTGCAGTCAATCTAAGCAAGCCTGCTTGTCTTTTTACGCCATCCTTATCTTTCTTCTCTACGTATTTGCGCTTTTCGATGGTAGTAATGGTGGGTGCATAAGTAGAAGGACGACCAATCCCTAACTCTTCCAGTTTCTTCACCAAAGATGCTTCAGTATAGCGCGCATTAGGACGCGTATATTTTTCGGCAGCAGTCATCTCCTTAAAATCAAGCACTTGCTTCACAGACAATGGAGGCAGAATACCTTCCTGATCTTCTTCGTCTTCATCATCCTTTCCTTCCAGATAAACTTTCAGGAAACCATCAAATGTCATCACCTCACCTTTAGAAACTAGGGTCTCTCCATTAGTGCTTATACTAATTTTTACGGTTGTAATATCAAATGCAGCATCACTCATCTGGCTAGCGATGGTACGTTTCCAGATCAATTCGTACAACCGCCTGCTTTCGGCATCATCTACCGTATGATTGTTCATGTAAGTAGGCCTGATGGCTTCGTGCGCCTCTTGCGCACTCTCATTCTTATTCTTAAACTTACGTGGCTGATTATATATGTTTCCATAAGCGGTATTTATCTCTTTACTGATGTCGGCCAAGGCAGTTTCACTCAAACTAACACTATCCGTACGCATATAAGTAATCTTACCACTTTCATACAACTTCTGCGCAATCAGCATCGTCTTGCTTACACTGTAGCCCAACTTACGAGAGGCTTCCTGTTGTAAAGTTGATGTTGTGAAAGGTTGTGAAGGGCTACGTTTGGTTGGTTTTACTTCTATCCCTTCTACGGTGTAACTGGCATTGATACAAGCATTTAAAAATGCCCTTGCCTCTTGTTGCGTATTTACTTTACTTGGCCCATCAGCTTTAAACGTTACAGGTTTGCCGTTAATATCTTTTGCAGCAAAGAATGCTTCTATTTTATAACTACTAACAGGTACAAAATGGTTTATTTCTCTTTCCCTGTCTACAATCAATCTTACAGCCACACTCTGCACACGACCAGCACTAAGGCTTGGTTGAACTTTACGCCACAATACAGGACTCAATTCAAAACCAACCAATCTATCCAATACACGGCGGGCTTGCTGTGCATTAACCAGATCCATGTTGATGACCCGAGGATTATCAACTGCCTTTTTAATGGCAGGAGCAGTAATTTCATGAAAAACAATACGTTTGGTTGTTGCTGGATTCAATCCTAATACTTCTGCCAGATGCCAGCTGATACTTTCTCCTTCACGGTCCTCATCCGATGCCAGCCAAACCTCCTTCGATTTTCTGGCAAGTGATTTCAGCTCATTCACTACTTTTATCTTATCATCGGGAACAATGTAGCGAGGTTTATATTGATTATTAATATCAATACCCATGTCATCCTTCTCCAAATCCCGGATGTGGCCATAACAGCTCCTCACATCAAAATCGCTACCTAGTATCTTTTCGATGGTCTTAGCTTTAGCAGGGCTCTCGACAATTAATAAATTCTTACTCATATCTTTTAAGTTATGAGTTATTAGTTGTGAATTATGAGTTATGAACGATTGGCTTAGATTACTTAACCACTCATAACTTATAACTTATAACTTATAACTACTTCTTTCGGCTGCAATATTAGGGCAATCAATCAATACGCAATTAATGTTAAGAAAAACTATAGTTTTCATTTGCCGAAAATTTGGCATAGAGTTGGAATTGTAAATTACAAATAAATTAAATTACAATGAAAAAGGTTTACGCTTCGGTTTTACTATTAGCAGCTGCCTTTTGTATAAATAACGCAACTGCTGCTACCAACTGGCATCACGGATTTGAAAGAAGAGAAAACAACAGAGGGTTTGAATTTAGAGGATATCATAACTTTCATGATGAACCAGGTTATTCCAATTATTACGACAGGCGCTACTATTATCACCCCCAAGTAGTGTATAATACGGCACCTGTGGTTGCTTACAATGCGTATCAATACGGTCCCAGACGAATGGGGTATTATTTCTATCCAGGCATAAATGTATATTTCAATCCAATCAATCATCTGTACATCTATCCTTCAAGGGGTGTTTGGGTGACTGCACCAGTATTACCAAGAGGGCTTGTGATTAATGAGCCTTTCAGACAAGTATATTGTGGTGTGGGAGAAAATATCTGGGCCTACAACCGGGTACACGTAAACACCTATAGAAGAGCACCGGTATATGTAGAAAGAAGCTACGGTGCCGAACGCTTCAGGGAGAGAGAAGCATTTAGGGACAGGAGATAAAGACTTTTGTTTTATACATTTTAAACCGTTACTTCCCTGCTACCAACGTTACATTTACTTCAAATTCATCTTTTATGGCTTTGTCTGCTAATTCTTTTACAAATCCGGAGCCATAGATTACATTAAATTTCTTTCGGTCTATGTGGATATTGGCAGACGCATTAACACCCGAAGCTGTAGTAGTGATGACCGCAGGGAATTTAATTTCTTGGGTAATGTCTTTAATAGTCAACTTACCTGTTACTATGTAATTATTACCATCCGAACTTACTGAAGTGATTACAAAAGAGACTTTAGGAAATTTAGACACTTCAAAGAAGTTGTCTTTCAGATGCCCCATCAGCCAGTTATTTTCTTTTTTGAACTTCAAATCGGTGTCAATCATAGAGGTTGCATCAATCACAAAAGAGCCACCTGTGAGCGTTTTGCCATTTGTTTGAACAGCGCCCGAAGCGATAGAGATAAAGCCATTGTGCTTCCCTCCTACTTTTCTGCCCACCCATTCTATTTTGCTTTTATTAAGGTCTACAGGCAAAGTAATAATTGTTTTGGGAGCGATAAACGAGAGTAGCAGCCCCGTTGATAGGAGTAGTAAAAGTGTGGGGGGGAGAAGTGTGTTTTTCATGAAGGAGTTATTTTAAATAAATAAAATCACCATCAAACAAATCTATACTACAATGTCTGAATTCTCCATTCGCAGCAGTACTCTTTGCCAATTTATGAAACTTTACTTCATTGAAAGCTTCAGCTTGCGAAATCATTACATAGAATGAAAGCGTGCAAGCCACTATCAGTTTATTAATAAGAATATGATTTCCCGTTTTTATCATTTTCAGTTCTCTCTTATTTTATTTCCTTGGTCAATTTAAATCATTATTATCGATCGTTAATATACTATTCTACAACAAATAAACAACATCCCTATCATCCCTCAAAAACTATTTAAAAACAACAATCAGATTATTTAAACCTCATTCTCAAGCCGATATTATCATCTTTAAAGTAGATTTAGATTAGCTTAAATAAAAAATACCTCATCTTCTCTTTCATTTACACCGTGTAAATGAGTATTTACACGGTGTAAATGAATTTTATCCCTTCGCAACGACCATTTACACTGTCGAAATGATCATTTACACGGTGTAAATGGTCGTTTA